>Ga0056128_1006639_pt1 | contig 14610 bp, 5 predicted proteins | sample WorMetLIZISLAND2_FD_71113 | JGI IMG/M metagenome (GOLD analysis project Ga0056128, IMG submission 71113) | Marine gutless worms symbiont microbial communities from Max Planck institute for Marine Microbiology, Germany - Olavius geniculatus... ...
ACAATAAATACACCAAGATATCGTAGTTGATCAACCCACTGTAGAGACTGGCCAGTTGTCAACACAATGTTGTCACATTTAACACTGCACCGTGGCTCGATACGCATACAGGAAGACTTTAAATGATGTTTAGTATTTGATACATTTCTTGTGTTTTTAAACAAAAGCAGAAAATAACATTGTGAATAATAATTTTTAATAAGTGACGATACACCGATATTGTAACATGCATTTAGCAATAGGGACAAGGCTTTGACTAAGAACTTATATGAGGTCGAAAAATACAGTTCGCGGAGAATCTTAGCGGAATTTTTAAGGATAACAGCAAAAAGGAAGGACTGAACACGTTACTAAAAGTTTTGGAAAACAGAAACACTGACCAAAGGCATCAGAACGGCAGCAGACTAAAGCATGCAGGTACCGATACTGAAAAGAACGTGACCACTGAATGAACTGTTAGCCCTACTAAACCACGAAGGCCAGAAACAAACACACCGTTCACACGCCAGATATCCACAAAGACGAGTTTAATACAGTGTGGCATCGTACATATCACTCATCGCGATTTTGGTCTTAAGTGTCTTTCGTTTTTTAACACACTTGTTGCCTTTAATTATCGTTAGTTTTTTCTTGCATTTATATTTCACAAGGTAGTGTAGCGACACAGCTACACTGTGGTAGGATGTTCAATAACCGCTTTTTTGCCAATTGTCCAGAGAGTGCGCAAGTCAAAAAATGTTTAAAATTGGTTAATATTGGTCAAAGCTATGGACAATTACACAGTGGGACTTTTTGAGACAGAGTGTATAGTCATCTCACACGTAATCGGTCGATAGTCCTAGAGATAGGGTAAGATGTTAGGCTTAGGGTATGAGGGTTAGTGCCAGCCCTAACCGTCATCCTAACCCTATTCCTAACAGGTAGGCCTATATATAATTATAACTTGTACATAGGTCTAGCTTATGAAATTAGTACAGTAAAGTGCAAAATTACTGCAACAACTTCTACTCGGCCTGCCTTTAAAATTACTGTGCTTCTAATTTGGATTTGGATATTTAGTCGGCAGGGCCCCCAAACTGGGGCATCGCACCGACGGGCTGTGGTGTGTGAACAACTTGCCCAAGGTTATTACTTGAGAGTGCTTGGTGTGGCTTGGTAGTCTAGTCTAATATGGCTAACTACACTACACTAGCTCACCGAAATGACAGACCGTTGCTGCTTATAGGCCTACCTGTACTTTATTACATTCATATAACAGCAACGAAAAATTTATGGTCAACAGTGGGTGAAGCACCAATGCGACACACTCACTGAGAATTCGCCCCACAATGATCGGGGCAGGAGGCTTCACGTTCGTGTAGGTTATGACGCAATAAATTACGGCACTACCCTGATCCCTAGATGCGACCGTGAACCACGGTCTATCGAGGCATAGTCACGACCCCGACGCATGCTCGAAGCTGTCCAGAGAAGGGCGGCAACAGGCGTGTACAGCTGACGAGCTTGTTTATCAATATGACGCACGAGCACTTGCTCAGCATTAATCACGTATAGGCACAATAGGCCTACATTACAGCGGTAGGCTTACTACGCTATCATCACACCTTCTCAACTGCGACTGGAGATTACCAAGGTTTCAGCAACCAGCAATTGCGCCGGACGCCACTGTCGGAAACCATACTTCCGCGTTTTGTCGAGGAAAAATCATGCCAAGAGTAAAAACAAAAATGTTCCTTTTTCTCAGATATCCTGCCCCAGGTGTAGACAGTAAAGCCATGTCCATGTCCCAATTTCCTCAATTGAAAATCATACTTTTCAACGTTTGGGTTATTTTTTATTTATATATGATGTTCATTTATCATGTCCGACAGATAAAATTATAAAAATAATGACGGAAAAGCACACCACATTTTTTGATTGAAATCACAGAAAAAAAGATTAAAATTAGACATTTTTCGTTAGCTACGTCGTTCGATTAAATCATTCAACAAAAAGCCCAGCTATCGCTAAGATGAGCCGACCGTATCGCATACATCCGAAGACCAGCGTCCGCCTTCTGGCCGCAGAAAGAAAGCGATTTCACAGAGTGACTACAGTGCTATACACGTTACGGTGACGCTGCTATATCGAACGCTACAATAAACGCTAAGATACGATATGGCAGTTCGATGCACACGGTGATTGCTGCAAGCAACAACTTTGCATTTAAAATTGCGGCCAAACAGCTGCAGATGGAGACGTGGTTACTATTACGTATATATAGGAACTCGTCATCGTCCTGTCCAACGGTACCATCGCCGACGGCCGACTCCCCCCACGACTTACCGTTTAACCACAATACCGCACGATTGGCATAGCAGAGTGCGTAATGACTTCAAGTTCATCCACGGTCAATGATTTTCGTGTCACGTGAAAGGATTATACGACTTGCTATTAGTTACTAACAGCAACTTTGGTCCTATATATCAGTTTCCAAGATACGACCAGTTATCGGTTGTAAAACGCGCATCTCCCCTGCCCTCTGTTCAACTCCAAATTTGAAAATGTTCCCTTTGCACTCCATCGCCGAAATTTTGCATGCCTATGTTTATGACACAGAGCTAATTATTCGTGTAGTTTTTTTTTCTGGTAAGACCTACCGTTTAGCCACAATACATCCGTTACATAAAGTCAGAGAAGACAAACAAACGACAGACGACAGACGACAGACAGCAAACAGCCAGACCTTTAAGCTTGAAGCTTGACGGTCGGACCCAAAATCAAGAATCGATTCCTGCCTGCGTCACTGGTGAACTGTGAAAAATAAAGAAACATACAGTGGTAGAATAAAATAACCCGCAGGAGGAAAGTAAATTTTCTGCGCGTGTCCAGTGCGTTATCGCTAAAATTCTACGAACAGTTTGAAATTTGAGGAAAAAAGTTATGGACAGAAAAACAAACCGTGCAAAGCGGAACGACGACGTCAGTACTGTTGTGTCTGTTCGTACGGCTGCAGCAGATAGTAAGTTCGCGGAAAGCCGATGTTACGGACGATAGAGCTCTGGACAAAACTAACACGTCGTAATTCCACTGCAGTTCTGTTTGCACCTGAACGATCAAAGAACGATCAGAACAGTATTGGTGACGCTAATCGATCGACGACTGGCTGCAGGCCTTGACGACGACAACTGCTGTTTCGTTGTACGCGAGGCGATTGAACGACGCGTTGCGTTGGTGATCTTATTGCTGCCGCAGTCAGACAATGAGTGAATGGTAGGCAGCTAGGCACCCGTCGCACCGACCTTCCCGAAGCGCCTGCCCCCGAGCTCTCTCGTCACATCGCGCTCACTGTTCCCCCTTGGCCCTACCTCACAGTAGTGTATCGGACTGCACGTTTCACACCGGTACCGTTGCAGTTTAGCGGTGCTCTAAATTCCTGTAAGATCATTTTTCACTATAGACAGCTATGAGATCGCGTATGTGGCACGTTCTCGTCATCTCACGTGTAAGCGCGGTCTATAGATATCGGGTTACGCTAATCGGTAAAAACTAACCCTAACTCTTTACCCAAATCCTATTCCTAAGAGCGGTCTGTCCGCTGAGAATTTAGACCGCTGAACTGCACACCTCCATTATAGAGTGATAGACTGTCACGACTACGGATCCTGGAAGCCGACCTTCAGCCGCTCAACTACGGACTGAACTTGGCATGGCGACTCACTCGAGATCTTAAACGATGCTCAAGTCGGGGGCATCATGGCATGCCCGTGGTGATCGGTGATGGTGGTAGATTGTCACGAAATATGTGTGTGTAGGTGCGTGTGTGTGGAATTTGTTTCAAATGGCAGCATAGTCCTCTCTCGCATTTTTGCTGGCGTTAACATCAGCCGAACACATTTGAGACGCTGGCCGTTCGCCACGTGACAACATGTCTGTCTCGGTTACTTAGTTCCGTTCAGTGACACACTTACCCGCACCCCGTCACCGTCGATAACCATAATTCCAAGACACGCCGCGAATCACAGGAAACCGACATTGCGAGTCACAATGATTGACCGCACTGGTCACAGTCCAAGACGCAGGCAGCTATGACGTCACGTGTCTACTACGTCAACTCGTGCAGATTGTCATCATGTCATAATAAATCATGTCAGGGTTGTTGTGTTGAGCCTACGAGTTCACGACGTCACACCGGTAGTCATACACAACTGCGCTGACTTGCAACATTTAACCACCCAGGCCAGGTGTCGCGAGTGATTTACCTGCCTGGCAGTCTGGACCATTTCACACTCGTCTCGCGAATACCGGACCCGGACACTTGCGGCGCGCCAAAATTTGCTCAACCCAAAATCCCAATTACCCAAATTACGCACTGCTTATTAATTCCACAATCATATATGATTTCCAAAGGCCAGTTAAACGTAAAAGTAGTGTAGCCTATACTGTATAGCTCTTTATATGAAACACATATCAGAGCTACGGAGCGTCACCTGCCGTATGGTATCACACAGTGTTACCTGCCACCCGACACAAGTGAACGCGCCCCGCCTTAACCCCTGCTAGATAGGCCGGTACTCGATTTACCTACTCCGGAGGGATGGAAGGCTGAGTTGACCTAGGCGGCTGGTTACATACCGAGATGGTTTACCTGCCCGCAGGCAGTCACCCGTCCAAGTACTAACCCGGCCCGGCGTAGAATAACTTCGTTGATCGGACAAAACTCGGCACGGCTACACCACGCCACGAACCCAAAGGTTAGTTGGTATGAATGATTATATGATTATGTGATGGTTCGTACCACCCCACGAGGTTATCGGTTATCATTGTGACGATGTGTGACGTATCCAGAGAAGGAGTTGAAAGTATTTTGACGTCACACATGTCACATCTGCGGAAGGCATAATGGATAGTAACTTTGCCATTTCACGTTGCCGACTCGCCGTATGTGGCTAGACGAGTTGACGTAGAAAATTTTAATTTTAGATACACTGAAACTTATTTCTGTAGGGTACACTACAGGCTGCAGGAAAAGGGGCTAGACGTTTGTGTCGTCATATTTGATTGGTGGTCCAAAGCATTGTGACAAAATGTGACCAAGGGAAAGGGGTTAATTTTTTCTTAAAATCGCGTGACGTAAGCCTATGGACTTATTGAAGTATGAATGCACAGAAAACTAACAATAATATATAGGAAGCAAGCTCTTTGGCAAACAAAAAGTCACTTCAGATTAAGATCGCGGTGAATGATCCGTACGATGCTAAACTGTATTTGACCTTTCTGTCTGAATATCTGGAGTGTCAAGTGATGTGTTTGCCGATGGTCTTCCTGACTTAGTCCCAGTTCATCCACAGTGGTCGCTGGTCAGTGGTCACGTTCGCGTGCTCTGTTTTGTGCTGATGTGCCGTTAAGAAACTATTCACTCACTGTGTTATAGCTTACCGTTCTGGTGCCTTTTTATCGGTTATTCCTGTTTGCCGAATATTTTTCAGTAAAGTGTCCAGCTCTTCCCTTTTCCAGTTTCTCTAAAAAAATTCAGACACTATTCTTCGTGAGTTGTATTAATTGAACTTTTGTAAGTTCAGAACATTAGCAGATACGTTATTGCATAATATTTTTTGGGATTTCATGATTTTTGAACATTTATATTTTACAAGGTAATGTAGCGACGTAATTATTGTGAGTTTTGGTTGCGTGCCCGTATAGAGAAAAGACAGAGAAAAGTGATGACTTGAAGCGCGTACTGTACATGGACCACCCATAGGAACTCGGCCCCTGGCAGTCGAATGGTCACGTGACCGATAACGTCACGTGACCACAAAAGGTCAAAGGCGTGACCCCATAATCTTTGAGGCACCATATCTCCATAGCTGTGCAAGTGTAACGGTCGGGTCGACCGGCGCCGGAACTTTACACAAGATAAGCACATGGTGACGATAGACCATTTATAGTGAATCGAATGGTTTCGTGATTGACAATGTCTATTGTTTAGTTAAAATAATAGAGAAGGATGAAAGTATCATTGCTGCTGTTCAATTTGAAATTAAACTGTTTGATTTTTTTCTACTCGTCTAAACAGCTTACTGATTATATTTATACGGACATATACTGTAAACTATCGAAATGCATTGGACAGACTCCGTGTTCGTATGAACATTATCTTGTTTCCACTTAAAACACTTTTCGTTTGTTAGAGTTTAAGTGCTAGATTAGATTGCCTGTCAGTATTCTATTCGTAAAGTATAGTAATGATGACAAACTCAGCAAGCTCGCTGGTGGCTGGCGTAGTACAACAGCACCGGTACGTGGCGACTTCTAGTGAATGCGCTTTTAAAACCTAAACTTCACAACAACAAGCCATACTAGGCGAAGCTGTCGAATACTGCAGTAGTTCTTTCATCAAACCGATTGTAATAGCATCGATGGCAGCTTACATGAGAAGAATAATTGGCGTAAAAATTAGTAACCAGCTCGGTTTTCCGCAGTGATGTAATCCTCGAGACCAAGTTCTAATCTCCAGGCGCCTCGACGCTTCATACTAGTTTCTTTGGACAGTTTTATATATTAAACTCTTGATAGGAGTTTTACTTCAAGCGCAATGTTAGGCATAATAACTAAATAGAGTAAAATAAAGTATGATCGTAATGTCAGTGTTAAAATTAACGTCCGCACATTTGCCAAAATTTTCATAAAAACAGAAAGTTTTCGTAAAATCACTGAAACTGGGAATGAGAGTAAAGACTAGTAGATCATCTCTACTTAACCAAGTCAAACACGTACGCCTATTCTGACATTTTGAGTATGCCTAATAGCTTACCAACTTCAGTAATTAGCACATAATATATTCGTATTAGCAAAAAATGTTATCAAGACATTTTTACAGAAATTGCTGATGTGAGAATTGTAAATAAACTTAACATAGGATGGGTGACGCCGTGTGTTAAGTACATGTCGATGATACACGACAAAAGTTCATAAATAAAACGATGGATGCTACGTGACTGCCTATTTATAGTCGTATGACGACATAAGTTATGTCGTCATACGACTATAAATAGGCAGCCACGTAGCATCCATCCGTTAGTTGTATGGGTGTCATAGTGGTAAACATTTTTTACCACTATGTATGGGTGTCACTGCCTATGGGTAGCTACTGCTTTCAGCGCGTCTTAGCCATCGCAATTCTGTCCGTCTGTCATACGGGTAGATCAGGCAAAAACGGTCCAAGCTAGGATTACCAAATTTTTACTTTCGGTTGCCTGGAAGACTCTAGTTTTAGAAACCATAAAGCTTTTTCATAAATTCAAAAGGGGTCACCCCGAACGAGGGCGCTAAATGAGAGGGGGTATGCAGAATTTGCGATTTTTGGCCAATAAGTCGCTGTATCTCAGTAACGGTGCGAGATAGGGCCTAGGTTACTATTAATCACTAATAGGAAGTCGTACACTGGCTCTCGATTGGCGCTCAATGACCTTGAAAGACCTTGAACGCCAAAATAGGAGGTTTTATGGATTTTTTGGCGATTTCGGGCTGCGAGACACATTGCAGGAGCGGATTGCGCCGAAACCAATTGAGATAAACATGGACAAGCTGCGTATGAAATTTTCAGCATTGAACGTAAATTTTGACGGTACAAGTCTCAATTTTCTAAGTTCAAGGAAACCTGCGCAGGAGGGCATCAAAGAGCGATACCCCCGTAAAAGTCGCGACAAAATGGCTGGAGATAGACTGACAGTTTGCGAACAGGAACTGCTGTAGGCTTTCGCGCGTCCCGTGAGCATTAACTAAAATTTCTTGTTTATTTGGACAACAACTCAACTTATAGCAAGCGTGGCAAGGGAAAAAATGAGACCACTTCGCTGTCTTTGTTCTATAGAGTCCCACATAGGGGGCTTTTTGTTAACTTGAGATGGAAAATATGTGGAATGCAAAATCTTAACGCACTGTAGTTGACGTTGACTACCACACCGACGAAGGAAAAAAAGCGCAGCCAGCTGGGCCCCCTTTTAAATGCACCTGTGATTGCTGAATGAGTATAAAAAGTATTGCATGTAAAACTATATTATATAAATATATTATATAAAATAAAATTAAAAATTATAATAAATTAAAATAAAATTATAAAATATACTGTAGTATAAAAAGTATTGCATGTAAAACTATTGGTATTGGTATTGCCAATACTTTTCACAAGTATTGTTAACAACCCTGGACATAACATAGTTACGTTGAAGCTTAATGCTAAGTCATTGTCGTTGAAGACGCTCTGACCTATAACCTGCCCTTAGATGCAATGCCGGTATTGCCTTTATCAGCTCTACTCGTATATTATGACTACGTGCAAAATTAGGTGAGTTCTTGTTAACTATAACTGCTAAAATTTTTGACAACGCTGGAGATTTTTTACTGTAGCTGTTATCAAAGCACGGCATTTTGTTTTGAGGAACATTCTAACTTGACTCAGCCAAGGACGTCAAAAGCCACAGCGGGGCCCGAGGAAACATTCTTGCGGGCCCCTCTGGGGAAAAAATTTTTTGATTTTTTAAAATGTCGCATTCTGGTGTACTTTATGTTTTTGAGTCACTGCGAGGCCCCTCAAACGTCGCGGGGCACCGGGTAACTTACCCCCTTTACCTTTCCTTTTTCTCGACGGGCCTGAACTCAGCCTGTATATATACACTGCATGCACATAATGACATTACAGTATTTCAAGTAAAAACATTCTAGTACGTAGGTAATCGTTATTTGTAGTGCGCTATGTGTCACAACATTGAAAACCGGTTCGAATCGTGGGCAATCATGTATAGCTCGCATAGCATATCAATCTAGTGATCTCACCCACAAAAACTTCTAAACATTTTAGCTTGGTGTTGACGCAAACTAATAGGCCTAACCTAACCTACAATTTAAAACGCGCATTAAAATGTCCGTCAAATTCGCAGAATCGCACAATCATGTGGTTGAAATTAGTTTCGATGCAAAAAGATAAAAGAAATTAGAATTCGGTGCGTTTTGCACCAAGCGGGAGTAAATCTATCGAACGGAGCTATTCGAAGGCGTTTAAGAATGCGTTCGAGTTGGCGTGCTGTATATACGGCAGCAGTCGGCACCAGTCGGCATTGTACAGGGTGGTCCAAAAATGTCCCAGCTTGTTTTTGTCAGAACTTCGTCAAATCTCCACTAAATTTGATAATTTTTGGCACACAGATGGCCAAGATGATACAATTATGTAAGGTACACTCATTGTCCACCTTACCTGATTAAATCAACGCACCGTTTAAAACGCAGATGCTCCAAATTGTTGCATGATGCTGAGTTGTTATGCCCGTAAATTCTAACGACTTAATTGAGCACACAATAAACTAAAATGTGATTTATTCTGCAGAATTAAAGTTTGTATAACAACTTGCTTCCAAATTATCAGAATTTATGTTTAAGGTGTACACAATGGTTTGGACGTGATGCCATGGCTGATAGCGGTATTAATAATCAACTGATCAAACTGCACAACACTCATTCATGGATTAGATGTGTTTTGAGCTCATCAGTCAGCTATTTTGTTGTCTGCTATTTTCAGTGTAAGATATTTAATATCACAAAATTATTAAATCACGTGGCGCCCTCTGTCGAATTGATAATGAAAAGGTGAGCAAACTGATGCTGATAATCACAACGTACTGTAACAATTTGGATCATCTGCGTTTCAAACGATAGTGTGTTGACATAATTTAGGTGAAATGGAAAATGAGTAAAACTCACATAATTTTGTCGTGTTGGTTATCCGTGTGCCAAAAATTAGCAACTATGATAGAGATTTGACGAAGTTCTGACAAAAACAAATTGAGAGATTTTTTTGGGACCACTCTGTATGTTATACAGCTGCAGCAAAGAAGTATCCCCTAAAGTTGTTTGTCATTTTCTCAGCAACGACTCGGAATTGTAACGCAAAATTTTATACGGTAACTACCAGTTTTTACCTACGTTAAACGGCCTAGCGGCATTTGATATTCTTTTACTGTTGTAAAGTTACTAATTTTATTGTACGACAACATCGTTAGTTTTACCTCCGCCAAGGAGGTTATGTTTTTGCTGGTTTTTGTTTGTCTGTGTGTGTGTACAAAATAACTCAAAAAGTTATGGACGGATCTTTCTAAAATTTTGAGAGTATGACAGTGTTGCGTAAGTATAAATAGATAATAAACACGCGAAATTTCGCTGCAAAATTCTCAGCGATTGCTACGAAAATGACAAAAAAGTTTCGGGGACACTTTTTGCCGCATCCTGTAGACCTACAATGGTCGTGTGAACGTGTGTTCGGTCTAGTGACGCGTGCAACAAACAGTACGATAGATTACCGTCGTTTCAGTGCGTGCGTGCTGCTTTTGCACGCTCAATTATTCGTCGTACCTGTGAGTATCACGCGTGTATCCTACACTGCATCAAAGTATTGAAGACTAAAGTACGTCGCAATTGGTTTTAATTTAGAAACTTGTCGTCATGTTCTACTAACCGTTTTTTTCTGTACCCGTTTTTCAGTGCTATGGTGATGATCAAAAGTATGTAACCCGCCACAGCGTCATAACTCTATAAAAACTTCCGGGGAAAAGGTGAGATATTTAGGAGCCGAGGCGGCTGATATACAGGGTAGGCCAATAAAAACGTGCCACTTTACTCTTGTTTATATCTTCGCTAATTACTGACCGATGTTCACAATTTTTTTCACTGACACACTCCGAGGACAATAGTTGCAATAACGAGATTATTACATATCTCACCACACCGTAAATGCGTCTCTACAGTACCTTGTAAAATATAAGTAAAATATACATATATAACAAAAATAACAAACATTTTGGTAAATAAAACAAAAAAAACACCACAGACCAACATTGCGGTGAATGATTCATATAACATATATAGACTGTGTGGGTCTAACACAGTCCAGTGTTATACGGATTATTCACCGCAATGTTGGACTGAAGAGTTTTTTTCATTTACCTGAATGTTTGTTATTATCGTTGGTTTTCTACATTTATATTTTTCAAGGTAGTGAAGAGACGCATTTATGGTGTGATAAGATATACAACAATCACATTATTGCAGATTGTCCGCAGAGTGCGCCAGTAAAAAAAAATTGAAAATCGGTCAATAATTTGCGAAGATATGGGCAAAAGTAAAGTGGCACGTTTTTATTGGCCAAGGGTAAACTACGTATTTTGATATTACGTGCGTTGTTTATTAGCATACCGTCTATCTGTCTTTTCCTACTGCTCCCAGTCTCAATTTGGAAAGAAATGATAAGCCCAGCTGTCATTATGGTGGGCCAACAGTACCGCCAATATCCGAAGGCCAGCGTTTAACTTCCGATCGCGGAAAGAAAGCGATTTTTCATAATGACTATTGACCACAGTCCCACACACACTATGGTGACGCTACTATATCGATCGCTACAATCAACACTAGAACACGATATGGTGATATGGCGCATGTGGATGTTGGCTGCAGGTAGAAACTTTGAATTCAAAATTGCGGCCAAACCGCTGCACATAGATATATGGTTACTATTGACAGCCTATAGGAACTCGTCGTCGCCCTATCCAACAACGCTGACCTTCTACGACGTACCGTTTAGCCACAAAACATGCACTACAGACAGATAAACAGACAGATGACACATCGTATCCAAGACTCGACCCAACAATCGGCCAAAAACTTTAAAAAGAAAAAAAATTGTCGTAAAAGTTTCCGAGGGCAAGAGTGTTAATTTTCGGTTAAAAACCAAAACTACAGTTGAAGTAGGGGTTGCGTAATGCAGTGTATCGTTCGAAGGACTGCCGCAGATTAATTTGGTACTAAGCCGAAATGTTTCCAGTTAGTTGTGTAACTCATTTGTTAACTTTGTAGGCTTTTCATACACTAATAAACCAACTAGCTGCATTTGTTTGACGCTAGTAATAGCCTAGCTGATAAAATCCAAATAAACGTAGGAAATGGGGACGGCTGAAGTCCCACTGGAAATGTTAGTGTGGTCGGTTAATTATCGAAAATAAATTGAAAATAATATGTGCGCATATAACTAAAGCACTACATTCGTTAATGGTCATCGTACTGAATTTTTCAGTGTATATAATAACTTACTACTTACGCTATATTATTCGCGTGTGCTATTCGTTGCAGCATGCAGTGTCTGTCGGTGGATGTTGATATGCGATAATGCGCTAGCGACCCACAGCTGGTCGACATGCGCCGTCTTCTGAGGCGATCACTTTGTGGCTCGGCTGCCGGCGACATCAAGTCTGGGAACAGCCGCCGAGCAGCTCGCCGTCTTGAGCGCTCGACGGCACTCGCTTCTTCCAGCTTAGTCCAAGTCGACACCGAGACGCAGAGCCTGTCGGGTAATGCTGCAGTTAAGCGGTTGTCTAAATTCCTAGCAGACAATATATACACTACAGACGGCTATGCGATCGCGCACGTGACAAGTTCTCGTCATCCCACAGGCAAGCGGTGTAGGCTATAGTTCTCGAGTTAGGTTAGGCCTAAGGAGTTAGAGTTAGGTCAAAACCACTGTTAACTTAGTCTTCCATCCCTCCGGTGTATGTAAATCGAACAGCGGTTTGTCAAGGTTATAAGGCGGGGCACGTTTATCTGCAGCGTCGGGTGCTGGGTAACACTATGTGATTCCGTATGGCAGATGACGCTTCGTATAGCTCTGCAATAAGATTTGCATAAAAAGCTATACACGACATTTAATCATTATGGTAATGGGTTAGAACTAGTTCTAACCTCGTTCTAACCTCTTACCATATTTTTACAGGGTTGGGGTGAAAATTTGCTTGGAACCTAAGTCGCCAAACTGCAACATTATCGTTCCATGTGATGCGTGTAGAGCGTCGGGTCGTGAATGCAGAGGAACGGCTAGCGACTGCATCAGTTGAGTGGACCGAGAAGTCACGGACAACGATAGTGACGTCACAGCGGCTCGTGGACCAGTGCAGCGACTCCGGGTGTGAAATAGGACTGGAAGCGACGACGACGACGGACGGTGTGCCGTGGCGCGGGGGTAGGGTCCTAGAACGGCAGGATGAAGTTCTGTCCAGCAGTAGAGCCAGCTCGGGCATCACGAGTTCAACCACGTCCTCTAGGTCGTTCAGCCGGTCATTGCGTCAACGCATCTCCCTGCGTAGCTTCCGCGCGCGCTCCGAGCAGTTCATACGCCGCCGAGTGCGACCTCCGAGCTGTTTGCGACGCAACTGTGACAGTGACGATGCGTACGGGCCGACGCGACGACGACCCGACGGTATGTCGGCCGTTAACAACTGGCTTGCGATTCCAAAAACGTCTTTTAGCAGGGCGAGCGCCGACTCTGAGCAACGGTTGTCGGTGGTGGATGTTGCGGTGTCGTCCCGGACTAGAGAGTCAAGTCGGTCTGATGAAACCACCGTGCCGTCGTCGTCTGTTGACACGACGTCCATCTGGAACGATCACTGCGGCTCGCTTGATTCATCAGTGTCGGCGACTTTTCCCGCCCTGCAGTCAAACTGCCAGGTTAGAACAGTCTCAAACCAAATACTATGGTAATAATAATGTTAACAATAATTTACTGGTGTCACGGTTTATTCGTGCGGTTTTTGTACTGCAATCGCTAGTTAATATACGACGAGTGGTCTGATGCGATATTCATTGTAAAAAATGTGCGCCTAAAGAATTGGCGGACAGTCAGTTTCCTGCAAAATCGACTAACCTTCATTTGGTTTGTTAGCCTACTTTGTTTATCAGAAATAATAAATTCAGAAATGTCGTTCTTTTACATTGATCCTCATCATTGTAAAGGGAGGCACATAAACAGTGGAACATGCGTGTTAATTAAACCCGCGTTCAACATGACCACCGTTCATTGTGGTGATCAAACGCTTTCGTTTCTTAAACTGTCCCATTGCTCGATTTACGGAAATCATGAACATGTTCCAGTTTTTATGGGTGAAAGTCCCCTGTATACCAACACTTAGTTTATGACGAAATACGAAAGCACTGTCGTAAAATGTAGACAAAAAAAATCACTGAGCATGTGTTTTGTTACTAATGGTTTTCGACTGCGGCGCACGTGCCGATGGCTCATCCAGGATATAACATAGGTCATCATGGGAGGCCCGTAGTTATGCTGGTTTCAGCAATTGCGAGTGACAAAAGCAAGCCTATACAATCATGTAGGCTTGCATTTTGCGCATCTCATGATGCAGTTATCGTCAAAGTGTTAGGCTATAAAAGTCGATTTCTTCGAAACGGCGATCGTCAAACGGATAATATCGCGATGCTGACGCCTCGGGCAAGTGTTGTATGAATTTGAAAGTATTCTCTGTTTTGACCGACGGAGTTTGTTAGATGTGTTCGTAAGAGTTAGTCACATTGATTTCTGTACTATTCGTCCGTGCGTTGTGATTGTGAGATGCATGCAATTACTTCATTGACACATTGTTCAATGTTCGTCAAATTCCGACAAGTAAGTTATTTCTGTCGTATCATCATCATCATCGACAACCGTGGGCTCAATGCCCGTTGGTGTCTGACGCCATTCTTACTATCGCTGCCCACCGCTGCCTATCTAGGGCAGCGTGGCTTAACTGCTGCAGGGTTGTC
>Ga0056128_1006641_pt1 | contig 14609 bp, 4 predicted proteins | sample WorMetLIZISLAND2_FD_71113 | JGI IMG/M metagenome (GOLD analysis project Ga0056128, IMG submission 71113) | Marine gutless worms symbiont microbial communities from Max Planck institute for Marine Microbiology, Germany - Olavius geniculatus... ...
AGCAAATATAAATGTACAAAACATTAGTTTATACACTTGTTAACGGCAACATTTAAGGACTTGCACAGCGAAAACAGCAAAAATTACAAAAGGTGATATTATTCAGCAGCACATTGACACGCAGTCAGTGTGATACGGGCAATATCACCTTTTGTAATTTTTGCTGCTTTCGATGTGCAAGTTCTTAAATGTTGCCGTTAACAAGTGTATAAACTAATGTTTTGTACATTTATAAGGGTTAAGAGTCTAACACACGTGTAGTATATGTTTAACCAGAGAACGTCGCCCGTGTCGACATTGCGGCACTCGGTCTGGCGAGGAAGTATCAGCGTTCACGACCAGCAGTCGGCGCTCTTGTCGCTTGCCACCATTGCCGACTGCATACAGCCTCCCCATCCTCATCCTGCGACTACGTCATCATCAGCAGCAGCAGCGACGACGTTCCCGTCGTCCTTCATGCTCGGTAGTCACAGCGCCGCACAGTCCTCGCTACAGGTAAGAGTGGTCGCACGTACTTACAGGAGCGTACAGAGCGATTGAACTGAACTGACTCGGTTTAGTTTTTGACGAACTGACGAATGAGCAAGCAGAAGGGCGAACCCATTGGTCATTGGTTGACGCGTACTTGAGCGTAGTCACATAGCCACTGACGCCGTTAGACGGCGCTTACTGTAACGCATTACTTCTTCTCCATTGATCATTTTGTTAAAAACTAAACCCTGTCAGATAGGTTAAGTTCAGTTACTTCGCTCTGTACGCCCTTTACAGGAGTCAACCCGACATCGAAGATGTGAGAACGTGCACGTTTCGCGTTAACTGGATGCACTGTTTGTTTCAATACAGCTACGACGACGGATGAGTACAAAATGCATCTAATTACACCACTAACTGAGAAATTTACTGAAGCTTTGCATCTCACACACGCAGCTAATTATGACGGCTATTGGATGTTATCATGTAGGCCTTATCTGAATAAATTTGTCGAATGTGAAGGTTTTTACTACGAAGTAAATTGATTTATTTTCGGCTAAGAAGTTTCATAAAAAGTTTCTTTTCGCTTGTCAATCTAATCGGCATAAGTGGTAGAAAGTCGATTCGTTTTCAAAGTCAGCAAGGAGAGCTTATTTTCAATTAATGTATTTATCACAATTATTGTTTTTAGCAGTTTTGATATAAATGGGACGAAAATGATGATTTAAAGTCAAGTTTTAGTTTGTCCGACTTGTGGTAGTATGTTCGGTTTGGAAGTGTGATGTAGTGGATAAGGCGCTGGTTTCCATCAGATACTACGCAAGACCCGGTTACTGCGTGACTATCTTTGGACAGATAGGCTTAAACAACCTAGGCAACCAACCACTTAGGTCAACTCAGCCTTCCGTCCGTCCTTCGGTGTAGACAAATCGACCCTCTCTGGCTGGGATTAATGAATAAACTTGTCGGATGGCAGATAACACCATATGATCCCATATGGCAGGTGACGCTCCGTAGCTCAGCGATGGGTTTTTCGTAAAGATCCGTGCATGCCCTTTAACTTTTGTAACATTTATTTCTGTGTAGTTGACACCGAATGCGGTGTTGAGGCGTTATTCAGACGGCCTCACGTCTTCAGGCAACGAGTCTTCTCCTGAGAACGGTCTTCACTCTTTACAGCATCCGCAACTGAAAATCTTTGCCGCCGCGAGTTCTCTCACTCCGACGAGGAACGCTGAAGCCGACAGAACGTCTGTGCAACCTGCACGGTAAATGTCACTCACGGCTTGTTGAATTTTATACGACTTAGTTTATTCATTTTCTGTATAGATTTAAACACAGTCTACAGTGTACTATGTGAGTGTAGCAAAGTATGATACACAGTAGGCCGTGTTGAAATATACATGTTTCATGACTGTGATCGACGGGGTGTTCTGTCTGGATGCAAAAGTTGACTAAATTTCTGCTTTTCTGCGTGCCATTACTTTTGTAACGGTAGTAAAGTTTTTATACGGTTATTTGCGACACGATAATGACATAATAGTGCACTGTATAAAGTTTATTTAAACAACCTCTCTGCATAAAGTCTAAAGTAATGGAGAGAGTTTATGTTGTCGTATGAAAGAAAAAAGAAAGAAAAGATTTTGCATCGACAGCTAGGTTCGGTGTGTGGTGGGAGCTCAGTCGTCGTATAGCTCATGCGAATTATTAGTTTGATACAGCAACAACAATTATTCTGCTGCAGTGCGGATGTTGTCTGTGCCTGTGTACAGAGGTGGTTATCGGCCGCTGCCTGCGTCCGCCGTGTCGATCCTTTGCGCCTGGTTTGACGAGCACCGCGAGCATCCGTACGTCGACGGCGTCGAGGCGGCGGCACTGGCAGAACGATGTCAGATCAGCGTCACCCAGCTGCGCAAGTGGCTCGCCAACCGACGGCTGAGAACCAACTCGACCAAACACATCGCCGAGATCGTCAACCGACGCCGACTCAAGGCTACCGCTAGACGTCGCCACGGCAACAGCAGGTGCCCGCCATCAGAACGACGCTGACTGGCTGCCGACGTCGGTCACGTGATCTATCGGCGTCGACGTCTTTTCCTGTTAACTGACTGAGCACAATGTGACGAAGGCTTTTTATCGATAAGATACTGTGCTACAGCCGAAGATAATAAAGTTGACATAAATACATACGAGCGCTTAAAAATAATTCTGATTTATTGTAACCGTATGATATAGTATACGACGGCAATGCACGGCCATTGCGAGACACGGCCATTGCAAGAGCTCACGTTTTGGTCATTGTTGTAAATGTGCTTTTCGTGACTTTGTACAGCGCAGGAATTTTTGTATCATATCGACCTTATTATGTACATTGTACTGTATAGTGATGCATAAAGTAAATTTGTTGTATAGGCCTAAATAAAAGATTACAAACTTGTATCCACGTAGTATTTGCGTTTTGGTTTACACTTAGCGATATCCATTTTACATAAGCTGCGTTTTGGTTGGCCTACCAAACACGAACATGTTCAGTGTCAAATTAGATAGTCTATGCCGGAGCATGAAAAACTTTTATAGTTTTAATAGTTTTAGCTAATAGTTTTAATTTCTGTTGACTGTTTTGAATTTTTCGTCTGCCGTGCCGCAGCAGGAGTCAAAACTATTAGCTAAAACTATTAAAACTATAAAAGTATTGGGTCGACGTGCATAAATTAGCATATTTTTAATATACTTATCTATGACCAAACACGAACGTCTTCAGCATCAAAAACGCAGCGGCGTCGTAAGCTAAAAAGTAGATGGGGCATGAACTGTCCGACCGCAAAGCACTGTAATTTTTCGACAGAGAAGACTTAGATAGCTTAAAATTTTAATTCTGGCCCTAAATTTCAAAATGTTTTAAAGTCCACATTTGGCTTTTTTGACCAAAATTTTTCGACAATAAGAAGATTTTTCGACAATTTTCCGACAATCCAAAATTTAGGGGGGGGGCAATTGCTTCTCTCCCCGGCCTCGACGACACTGCGGGTAATGTGTCTATTAATGAGATGAGAAAATTTATCTATTTCTATTTGTTTTACGTCGAAGCACAATACTTATTTTAATATACTACCTGAGTAAGCAAGTTATTAATGGTTTAATGCACGCATCAGACTTACATGCCAAATAAAACGTAAAACATAACAAGAGATTCAAATGAAAGTATGACATACAGTAACAACAAATGGAAAACAGTAAACATATCGACCCCAAAACTAACCTGATGTAATGCTAATTGCATAGAATTCAGACTTAGCTTTTTGCCTAACCGTAATTACAGTAAACGTGATCACTGATCTGAGTTGTGACCCTATCGGCCTAGACACAATGAAAAGGCAATTTTTTTGCACAGTACAAAAGCTATTATTTACATTTTTGAACAAAATTGCACAAAAGTTTTAGAATGTTTTAACAAGATTAAATTCTAAGTTGAATAAGTTACACATTCGCACAGCGCATGATGGCTTTGTGCATTGACATTTCACAAGTTTACACGCAAGCCACGCCCGCAATTGCGTTGCGACGCGTTAGAGATGAAGTACACGATCCATCGACTTAGCATCCATTGTACATATGAAACAAGTTGATGCCAGAATTTATACTGCTTGTACGTGACTTAGTTTACTTAAAAGTTTAATTAAGGCTATTTCATCGACAAGTTTACAATAAAAATGTCTTTTTTGGTTATCACGGCTCGAAGAACATACACCACCGCACATCTTAGTTTCTGGTCCTGTGCTGACAGGTCCGTTGACTTAGTCAAACTTAGCACAGATCTTACGGTACGGTATACATGTAACCTACTTAGAATAGGCAACGTCGTCTGAGAAATTTTGGCTGACAAAGAGTTAAGAAAGGACTCGGTATGACACAATCGCCGTCAGTCAATGTGTCTAGTCCACTTGCTGAGCGGAGATGGTAGTTCGGTGAATTGCGGGCGTGGCTTGTGTGTAAATATGTAAATTGAGCACGACACACGTGACGCCCGGCGCATCCATCAGCCTTCCTCGTTGACACGTGACCTCATCATCGATGACGTCACGCCGACACCATGACAACCGGATACAACAGCAGTTTGCACCACCGACTGGACGTAGATATTACACAACAGTATTACAATGCATTACAGTAGGCACCGTCTAACGGCGTCGATAGCCTACGTGACTACACTCACGTACGCGTCAACCAATGATCAATGGGCTCGCCCTGTTTGCCAATTGGTCAGTTCGACAACAAGAAAATTGAGCTAATGCTCACGAGACGCGCGAAAGCCTATAGCAGTTCCGGTTCAGTAGTTTAGCTAAAAATTGGGGGTGTTTACGCTAAGTTAATATACAATTACCAAATTCTCTATCTGGATCGCATAACGATAGTTGCGTGGCGCCACTTTGTGTATGATATAGACTTGTGTCGCAGCCCGAAATCACCAAAAAATTCATAAAACCTCTATTTTGACGTTCAAGGTCATTCAAGGTTATTAAATTTGGTGGCAATCGACAGCCAGTTTACGACTTCCTATTAGTGATTAATAGTAACCTAGGCCCTATCTCGCACCGTTATTGAGATACAACGACTTATTGGCCAAAAATCGCAAATTTTGCCCACCCCCTTGCATTTAGCGCCCTTGTTCGGGGTGACCCCCTTCGAATTTATGAAAAAGCTTTACGGTTCCTGAAATTAGAGTCTTCCAGGCAGCCGACGGTGAAGATTTGGTGATCCTAGCTTGCATCGTTTTTCAGTGATCCACCCGTGTGACGGACAGACAGACAGACGGACGGACGGACAGACAGAATTGCGATGGCTAAGGCGCCCTGAAAGCAGTAGCTGCTTTCGCGCGTAAAAACTGAACCGTGTCAGCTCATTTCAGTTCCATTTAGTTACGACGCTCTGTACGCGCTTTTAGGCTACACACAGTCACACACTGCACGATTTACAAACAATTGCACATGTAGTCTAGTAAAATCTACCGACTGCGTTTTTCTGACGTTCAGTTTCATACGTCGGGTTTGCACCTTAAGCCGTATCAATCAAGTTCCAGTTATGATCACCGTTAATACCCGTTTAAACGATGGAGCAAACATCGAGCAAATATGAAGCATGCATAAAGCATAGCAAACATCGAGCAGACATCGAGCAAATGTCGAGCAAATGTCGAGCAAACACTGAACAAACATCAAGCAGGTTTGATGGAACCCCGCCCCTTGGCTGAAATGTATGCCTAGGCTTAGCCCACAGCTGATCACGTGTTATAGTCCTGTAGGCCTTCCAATTACAACCCGCCCGCCCAACTAATTACCATGCTAATTACCATAGCTCGTCGATCGAGCTAGCTCGATGTTTGCTCGATCGTGTAAACGGGGTATAACTTGCACGAACTGAACAATGACAGTGTACTTATAGGCCTAAAATGGCAATAAGACCAAGTGCAGAACAGTAATAAAATAATTTATTTGAACTTTAAATTGCTTTCACAGGACAGACGACATTCAATTAAATTAGTCATCATGCAGTGGTGCACTTAAAAGGGCTCAAAACCCAACCTCCGTGAGTGAGAATCTTAAAGGGGGCGTAATGGAGTAACGAGTTAAGTTTGATGTAATTTGAAAATCAGATAACACTTGATTGAAAGATTCACATTTTAATGCAAAACTGATACTCACGGTTCACCTAGGTTCTTTGGAAAAGTTTTTTTATCTGAGCTTTTTGATGTACATGTAATTGATGTTCTTGTTTCTTCGTTGACTTATGTTAATTATATAAGTAAGTAAATGACTCATTCCGTCTGATTGTGATAACAGTTCTCGTTCACAACGAGGCTGTTTACTTACTTGTAGATTCAAAAACTAACTGAGGTTCAAACCCAAATTCCATCGTTTCCATTTGTAGTGGATTTGTCGTAGGGAGCGTTGTTGTACAACAAGTCCAAAGCAGACCACGACAGATCGAAGTGAGTGGAATTTGGGACTGAGGCCGAGGTGCCGGCGCCAGTGGAGATAGTGGCCGAGTACCGTGGAGTAGTGCGGTATGGTAGGAGGGACGTCAGCTGGAGTACCGCAAGTGGACAAGTTTTGACGGACAGGCGGCCAGTGAAAGTGCACTCCAGTTATCACCGACTTCGCCGCCGCCGCCGCCGCGATAAATTTTTACCGCCGGAGATGAGTTTATGCAAATTTAATCATGCATCGCCAGCGCAACGCCGTGTGTGGGGGAGAGGGCGATGGAAAGTGAAGGAAAGGAGGGGTGGGCAAGATTCGACGTCGAGAAGTCTGCCTGAGCGGTGCTGCTGTTGTAATGAATGAGAGACGGTTCGAATTTGATCAGTGAGCGACTCGATCGCTCGCTGTATGTAGACACTGCAGTAATATGCAGCGACGCCGGCCAAGTGACAGCACAAATTGCCTCTCAGCAGTGTCGTAACTAACTAGCAGCGTCACGACGCGCGAATTTCGGATTTTTTTAAAACCACACAAATCCATGGCATATTTTGATTTAAATTTAACTAGATTTATATCAAATAATAAGCCGCTAGGCCGACGACGCCGAACTGTAGACAGACAGACACGCGGACAGAGTCGGATACAGACACGCCGTATGGCAATGAGGGTCGCTTATAGAACTAATAGGACCCATATTCTGCGATCAAACTATAAAGTTTCATTCAACTATTCGTAAATTTCCAATTTTATTTTAAATTGTTTATTTAATTACATATATATGCATATTACACTACACTGTTTTCCAGTCATCTTTGATACCAACGTGCAATAACCAATAGAAATATTATTATATTACTATTTATTATAGTACATTGTAATAACTACTGACTACAAGCCAGTGCAGAAGTAACCGGTGTCTATTGTTTTCTTCAAAAGTTTAAAGTCATGGTTAGAGTTAAGAGTTAAGATTTCTCAGTGCAGTGGGCGAATACTGTAGATATAGCAACGCGGACGACCGCATATCATACCGGCACTGGGCCGACGACGTCTCGTTTGTTTTGCTACGGACTACCGTACTACGGTCTACCACAACGAACGGCAGTGCCTCGGAGGCGGCAGAGCGATGACGTCACGGTCGCCATGACGACGAGGACGCTGCGCCGCAGACGGCGGAACCATTACGATGTTTGACGAGCAGCGACAGGCGCGAGAACGTCTTGGTGCAGCGGTCGCAGGCGTACTTCTTGAGCTCGGCGTGCGTCTGCAGGTGCGCTCGCAGGTTAGATCGGTCGGCGAACGCTCGGCCACACTGCGGGCACGCGAACGGACGTTCTCCCGTGTGCGTTCTCAGATGTCCCTGGAGCAGCCATGGCCTCGAGAACGCTTTGCCGCACAGCTGACAGCGGCACGGCAACGTGTGCGTCCGGATGTGCATCTTGAGCGCTCCGAGCGACGCATACAGCTTGCCGCAGTGACGACACGTCAACTTCCGTTCTGTCGCTGCCATGACATTTGCTGCCACGCCCACGCCGGAAGTATTTGCGGGCGGTGTCGGTGATCTGGGGTTTGGTGTGGTCCGTCTTCTGTCGGCGTCACGTGACCGCTGTCGCGCGGCACCGGACGCCGAGACGGTCGTCGAGTTCCACACATGGTCTTCTCTACGCGCCGACGACTTCACTCTGACGTCATCACATGACGTCACTTTGACGTCATCGTGATCCGACAGCAGCCAGTTAACGGGAGTTGGAACCGCCCGGCGAGAGCTGTTGACGCGCTGCCGTGGCTGCAGCGGCTCCATGTCGCCAGCTGAAAGAGGAAAATGCGCGGCAATGGCGCAACATCGTCGGCCAACCACTTCCGGTTGTAACAGGCAGCACAGAGGAAACGGTTGTTGCCATGGTAACCGACTCAGCAAAGGCTGCTGCTGCACCATCGACAAAGCAGCGATGTTCAACAGTTCTTTGTGGGTCTGCGTGAACGAACTTACGTTCAGTGCTCGTCGGTGGCCGAGGACTGTCGGCGACAGCAAATCAGCCGAAACCGGAAACGTCGGGGTCGGGTTCATCAACAACATGCTCAAATCCCGTATCGGCGGCGGAAGTAGTTCGGTCGCGCATGTGCTGTGAACTGGCGCGGTTTTAGCGAGCTGCAGCCACAACAGGGCCTCAGCGCTGCTACGCAGTGACGTCATCATATCGGCAGAGTAGCCTATCGGTGACGTCATCGGTTCATTCGGCGATGATGGTGTAGGTTTCGGCAGCGACTGTTTATCAGTTTCGCGCTCACGAGTGGTGAACAGTAACTTGTTGTCAGCTGCTGTATCTGTAAATAAACCATTAAGACGGTCGATAAGTATTATGCTTGACGAAAAAAGCCAACAGCCTTCTTTAACCTTGTTAAGCCTGGTACGCACTAATGTATAGCCGTACGTACGCCTAATTCTTGACGGGCTTTAGTTCAAAGTTTAAGCTGGTAGCCTACTAACATTTCACAAATTGTCGAAATGTCGCTACAAGTTTCTAGGACCGTTACAAAAACACAAAACATTAGGCCTACGTATCTAACCTTCGTTATGACAAAGTAGGTCTAAGCAGTCACTGGTCAAAAAATCAGCCAAGCTAAGTTCCGGAGATTCATAAATAATGTCAGCGCTCGTTCATTCTAATAGGACAAACTTTACCTTAAAACGGTGGTCATGATCTACATAAAAGTATCTTTTGCTTACTTCATATAACTGTCTTCTGGAATCTCGCAGACCTTTTATGCTAACTTTTTAGCGCAGGAACCGTTATAGGCCTACGTTAGCGTAAATTTGCGAGTCGCGACATAGGCCTACCGATGAAGTGGACAACGAAGTTTCCACTATCCAGCTTGTCGCCGACTGCGTTGATCCCGCTCACATTGACCCCGCTGTGATTCCTCGAAAATCTCTGACTTTGCAGCGTCGGATGCACGACATCGGACTGTCCAGCACAAGCGTCAGCGGCCTGCGTAGTAACGTCATCAGCAGAGCAAATCGTGTCGTCTTTCGCGACTTCGTCGTCTTTCCAGCCGTGCAGTTTTGTAATTAGAAACGACTTCGGCATGTTTCTTCACTGTTCTCGCTTCGATTGCCTAATCCTAAGTCTGACCTTTCAGAATCCGCTAAAACGCAGCACAGTGGGGGCCTATATAAAACACGTTACGTCTCAGTTTTACGTCAAACAGTTACGTATCGAACAGAACACAAAATTTTTGGCAGACGAAAATCCTTCGTAGGCCTACGGTATTAATTTCTGAACAAGATTATCTGGTATAAACTTTCAGTCTGATAAGGGTGATATTGATAGGTAAGACTGCGAGAAAACTGCCTCATTTCACTGGAGAGAGAGGAGGCGTCCGATTGGTCGACCGATGTCCAATCGTCGCCCAGCACAGTGACTGATCATGTCAACTACAAGTGTTATCGAGGCGAGACGGCCCGAGTATCGATTTCGATAATCGATCGTCTGCCCGCCCATCACTTGTTTGTTGTCATTAGGCACCATTGTGCTGCGACTGGCAACTGCATAGCACTCGAAAATGTCTTCGTCACAGCGAATTTCTTCTTGTCATGTGCATGCTTGACCAGACAGAAGGCATCCACTTCGAGCAGACGTAGAATTAGGCAGAAGTTGCACATGCGTCATACAGGCTACTGCTATTAGAGACCGGTCCTATTCTACGACAAAATGACAGTGGATGAATAGTATGCTATTATCTACCAGGTAGATGGAGCAGAGATTTCCAGAAACGGATCAAAGTCTCATTCGACCAGAGAACTATTCCATACTTGCACTCAAAACTGTGAACTGCAACTATGATATACAGGGTGGGCCAAAAAAGTAAGCAATTGTACTTTGTCCACACTGATTACGTCGCTGCACTACCTTGTAAAATATAAATATCCAAAAACGTACAATACATACAGATGGACAGAAGGTCTAAGGTAAATTTTTGAAGTATTTAAAGTGTTAAAATAAGAGTTACAGTAAGCCAAAAACATTGGACGACATGTTAAACATTTTTTCAAATAATTTGAACGATTTTACTGAGCACTAACTTTAAATGTACATTAATGCTGGTTGATGACTGTAATTTTGCTCAGTTAACTGCATGAGCATACAGAGCAACGTATTTCAATTGTGCGGCCTTACAAATTGTGCACTATTTTTTGACAGATAAAAACTTACCCCGTAGCTACACGTAAACCTTTTCTTTTTGACACTTATTATAATTACATTTTACTTGAATATTAAAAAAACTGCCACTCGACCTTATAACCATCCGTAGATATTGTATATGTTTTTGGATATTTTTATTTCACAAGGTAGTGTGGCGACATAATAAATGTGATGTACATGCCACTGAGTAGCAAATTATTTCCAGAATCTATTGGTGAAAAAATGTGAAAATTGGTCAATATTTAGCAAAGATATGGAAAAAGTACAACAGCTTACTTTTTTGGCCCACCCTGTACACTGTGTCCCAAAAAAACATCCCGAACATTTTCAATCGTAACTTTAAGAAGAATTATCGGATTTCCATAATTTTTGCTACAAATATTCCTGAAACACTTTCCCACTTCACCCAATGTCTGTTTCTGCACTACCTGGGGAAAACAGAACCAACGAAATATTACTTTTTATCCAATGCGGTATGATTACTTAATCAACATAAGACATAAGAACACATTTTGTTCACATTTCTGACACTTCAGCTGACATTTTACTCAGTTGTCCATTGTTCAACTGTCTATAGTAAAATTGCTCGAAATGTCGGCCCATTATGCAAAGACAGGCATGAAAACGCTTTCTCCATTCATTGGCAGCAGTCAAAATACAGGCTTTACCAGTCGCTTTTTGAATTTATAATCAATCCTAAACGTCATCTGGTAAAACACTGCTGCATGACAGTCAAACCTTGTAATAGACTGGCTGTTGGAACAGATGAAATTTATTTTGACGTTTTTTCATTCATTTCAACTCGTATTATGCTTGGTCTGCTTTCCCCAGGTAGTGCGGAAGCAGACGTTGGGTGCGGTGGGAACTTAAACAATGATTTAATAGCCAGTTGTGTCAAAAATATTTTTGCCAAAAATTATTAAAATCTGCTCATCTTTCTTCAAGTTACAATCGATGATGTCAGAGATGTTTTATCAGGTTTTCTGTCTATTTCAATAAGTACGTTTTGCATGATCTGATTTTCCTAGGTACTGCAGAAGCAGATAATGGGTGAGATGGAAACTGAATGGTCACTTCATGGCAAGCTGTGTCAGAAATATTCAGAAAAAAGTATCAAAATTTGACAACTGGTTTTCAAGTGACAATCGAAAATGTCGGAGATGTTTTTGCGGTTTGGGAACACAGTGTTTACTGCTTCTCAATAAAAAGTGGACTCCAAAATAAATACACTGTGTATGGTAAAAAAAACTAATCCCCTAGACATCGTGCAATAAAAATGTTAAATCTAAATAAATCTGAATAAAGTTTTGTACACTTAATTTCCTATAAATTTCCAAAACAACTGCCAAATTTCATTGAAAAATATTAATTCTTAGCGGAGTTATTAACTGCTGAATATCGATAACAAAATATCTCTGTTACCAATATGGCGTTACACAAGTAAACCCATCTGTTACTGTACATATGCGTAACTGCAGCAAACAACAACTGATTCTAACTAAATTCTACGTCGACAGTGCATCCTCTGTTAGCAGTCAAAGTGCCAAATTTCAGTAAAATCTACCGAAGCGAACAACCGCTACAGCGGCTTTTGTAAGGTCACCCCAAAACACTTCAGTTTCAATCTTTGTGTCTAACGTTATCCACAAAAACCTGAAACTAAAGTGTTTTGGGGTGACCTCACAAAAGCCGCTGTAGCTATTGTTTGCTTAGGCAGACTTAACTCAAATTTGGCAGTTTGACTGCCAATAAATGGCGCATTGTTGGTGTAAAACTTTGTTAGAATCAGCTGTTGTTTGTTGAGTTACGCAAATGTAAAGTAACAGAGGGGTTTACTTGCATAACGCCATATTGGTAATGGAGATATTTTGTTATTGATATTCAACATGTAATAACTTTGGTAAGAAATAATATTTTTCAATAAAATTTGGCAATCGCTTCAGGAATTTATTGGGAATTAAGTGTACGAAGCTTTATTCAGATTTATTCAGATCTGACAATTTTATTGCACGACGTCTGGAGGGTTAGTTTTTTTACCGGACACAGTGTAGTTACAATTCATCAAAAACTTGTTAGTTTTATCTTAAATTTTAAACATAATACGAGTAATGGTAAATCAAGTAAAGCATCGCAGGATGACGCTTAAGTTTACAAACACATACGTCAACATAAAAATTTTATTGGCATTTAAAGAAGTATGCCACTGAAAAATATAAGCACTGAATGTGCATAAATTTTCAGAGTATTTAACCTTACACTACAGCTCTAAGTTCAACATTATGTAACATAAAACGTAGTTCTTCAGCCATAATTAAAATCAACAGCGTGGCGCTGATCTCCATTTCAAATTTCATAGCCCTCAGCCAGACACCATACTGCTAGACCACAGATACATGGCTAACGCATCATGCGGTGTGCCTGTTTACACATCAGCTTTCGATTGTACTTCTAAAGTGCTTACCCACGGAGGATGGCCAGGCTGAGTTGACCTGGGTGGCTGGTTACGTACTGAGATGGTTTATCCATCTGTTGACAGTTACCCATCCAAATACTAACCGGGTCAGGCGTCGTTTAACTTCGTTAATGGAGACCAACATGTTAACCACTATACTAAACTGCCACCTACGGTCAACATTAAGTGCATATTTTTTTCAAAACAATTTCGTTCGCTGTCGCTAATCGGTATCACATAACAGGCAACGAATGTTTAAAACTGCATAACAATTAGACAGCACAACATGAGAGAAAACTATCAGATGTCTCTTGTCTCAATGTGCATAAGCTCTAAAAAGGCAGATGTTGGTCTTGTACTGATGACAAAGACGATTACAAAACAGCCACCACCACCAGCACATGAATGTCCATAAACGACCTCCTACGAGAAAAAGTGCTTGTCAAACATCAATTCAAATTACAAACTAGAAAAAGTCTCGACCCAATGACGACATATCATGTGGCCGTCCGCCTAGTAGTGTGCAACCCAGTGGCGTAGCCAGAAATGTTAATTGGGGACCTCTCCTTACCTTTACCTTCCTTCCTCTTTCCTTCCCCTACTTCTTCCCGCCCACCCCTTAGAATCAGAACCCATGAAATCCAGCTAGGGGGTCTGAAAGAGCACTGCGAGCTGCCCAGATGAGTATGGGGTGAAGCCCCAATCGAAATCAAATTCAGTGCATTGTAGCTTTAAAATATGAGATCTGGTAGCAGCAATGTTAATTATTTTCCTGAGAATCAACTGACCAAAACTTGGTACAACTTAAACGTTTACTTATGTCTTGTCTTTGGGACCGGGGGAAGAGGCGGGCCCCATGGTGCAACCGCAAATGCAACTCCTGACCTGAAACCTACTAGAGTATAAATATTAAACTAGCAAACGGTTACTCCCCTCTCCCTGCAAGTGCTGGAAAATGTTTACACCAATTTTGGCTTTTCCACACTTTCTTGATTTCAAGTCAGGCAGACACAGATGGACGGGCAATACCCATAATGCGGCCTATTAGAGTGGCAACAAACACAATAACTTGAGTTGAGCCTATATGACATCTTGGACATGTAAGACGTCTGTGAAATCAGTCTCGCTTGCTACAGGCCGCAAATATGAACCAGCTTCAAAGGCAGTTTTCGACAATGAACCAAATCCATTTCCTTGCTATTTCTGGTACACTCTTTATCAACTTATCTTCAGAATCAGTCACAAGAGTCAAACGCAAATGCTGCTGGCTGCGATGCATCATAATAAATAACCGAAATGAAGTTAAGATCATGACGGCGTCACATCAGACCCGTAGCCAAACTCCTGTAAAGGTGTTGAATTTCTTTTTAATCTGACTACTAAACGAGTCTGGTAAGCTCTGTAAGTTCCCCAGCAGTGTTAGAGGCAAAGCTCGTGCTGCAGATGCATTTTGGTGTATTTCGGATTCGAAGTTTTGCCATTTCTGCGACAAAATGAACAAGCCCAATC
>Ga0056128_1006644_pt1 | contig 14607 bp, 14 predicted proteins | sample WorMetLIZISLAND2_FD_71113 | JGI IMG/M metagenome (GOLD analysis project Ga0056128, IMG submission 71113) | Marine gutless worms symbiont microbial communities from Max Planck institute for Marine Microbiology, Germany - Olavius geniculatus... ...
CACCGAGAATGGTCAGATGACATTGAGCAGTGGTGTGGGGCAACCCTGCAGGAGTTAAGCCACGCTGCCCTAGATAGGCAGCGGTGGGCAGCGATAGTAACAGTGGCATCAGACACCAACAGGCATTGAGCTCACGGTTTTTGATGATGATGATGAATACAATGGTGGGTGGGTATGCTGTTCAGTCTATGTAGTCAGTGGCCGCGAATTGTCATGAAACAAAACAGCATTGAAGCATTGAAGCGCTGCACCAAAACAGAAATCATGTAGTATAGGTAGCTGGTCTCTCTAGCCTCGCCAGTATTGATTGAGATCATCCTTCTTCCAATATCAGCCAGGAACTGGCAAGCTGATGCACTGTAAATGGCCAAGGTCTCAACTGCGATTAGCACAAAAATGTGATTGGCACCAACACACTTTTCTGTCTCTGCTGCTGCATCTCACTTAGTGTATGTCTTAGATTGCGGGCATGTAACACGGACAGCCTAGCATAGTATTATTTTTTAGATTTTTTTTGTACCGCCAGTAATATTATTTTCATTATTGCAGATGGATTATTTTACTGTATGCCGGTGGCCAGTGTGTCGCACGTAATGCAAAGTGAACCATCTACAACTGCTGCTGTCACTGCCGAAGCACCTGCTACAGCTGCTGCTGAAACAACCAGCACAGGTTTCTTTTTTGTGTTAAATTTGTTATTGAGCGTCAGCTTATGGATAACAAGTTAAGTAAGTAAGTAAATAAATACAATATTTAAAGTGTGCAGTGTCAGCCAGTGGCCAAGTCTGAGACGCTTGTCTTTGCCGCTGGGGGAGCTGTAGGCCTGCTGGAAACAGTGAGTTTTAAGAAGGCGACGGAAAGTGTACTGTACATAGAGGTAAAACTGCAAATGCTAGAAAGAAGTAAGTTCGAGACTGTGGGGCTGCAATGCTAAAACTACTGGAGGTGAAAGTTATGATAACCGACAAAGTATGTCCTGTGCCATTGAACATGCGACAGTGACTGAGTGATTTTTGGCAATCATCATGAATGAATAATATCGCCGAGCAACTGGTGAGTGATATAACTATCAGTCTAATTCTTTTACAATTACTTAGTTGATGTGATCAAAATGACATTATCATATAAGCCAAAGTGTATCCATTACATTTACACAAATGCCAGTTGTAATGTGGACATTTTGTGCATGTTTGCAGATACTGAGTCAGCATTTACACAAGAAGCCGCTATGCGACTCATTGCACTCTATAAGGACAACATAGAACGGCTGACTGACAAGTACTACAAGAAAAAGGCCATATGGTCGGACATCGCAGATACACTGAAAGCTGAGGGAATGTGTTTTGTAAGTTTTCTAAGATCTCCACTATTTGTTATTTGCTAAAGATTGGTTGGTGGCGTGGCGTGGCGTAGCGTAGCGTTTTATTCAATACTCTATGGCAGGCCCGGTTAGTGCTTGGTGGGTAACTGTCTATGGGCAGGTAAACCATCGCGGTACAAAGCCAGCCAGCTAGGTCGACTCAGCCTTCTACCCTCCATGGAATGGTAAAATGAGTATCAGCTTTCAGGCTGAGTAATAATGATGATGGTGAGTGTAGTACTGTAGCCGATGCCTACAGGCAGATCTCAGGTTCAGGTTGATTGGCCTGGTCCAGATTTCAGCAGCCAATCGGCGCGCTTGTGCTGCTCTTACAAAAATGAACCAGAGTGAACTCTCGCAGTGGCAGTTTAGCACCTGCTACGAGACAGCACTGTAAACATTTGTTGTGGCTGTTATTATTATTATTATTATTAATATGTATGATGGCTATGCTATTTTAAGCATAAATGGCACAAAACAGGGTAAATGAAACTTTAATAGGCAGCACTGGATTGGTTAGATTTCATCAGAAAGTGAAACTAGAAAAAAGGATTCACATTTATTTTGTCTGCAGTACAGATCTTACTGTCCGTCAGTGATTGATCATTCCGGTCACATATAGCTGCCATGCAGAAAGTAGCTAGGCCTGTTTTGCTTTTTTGACATTTTTTCAAGCGTCACAGGCTAGGTGACGTTTTTCTTGCTAGATGTTGCTTGTCACAGGCTAGACTGTTTGCACCAATGCATTGCTTGTTGCAGAAAAGTCCACATAAATTTAATTTTCATTGTCTAGTGTGATGCATTCAGTCATGTGTTTGCAGTTGTTACAGTAAATGAGTTGCGAACTTACAACAGGTAAACGGAGATAAGTGCAGTCAGAAGTGGCGCAACCTTGTAAAGGAATACCATCTTTACAGAGCACGTTGTTTGTCTGCTGGGGACGCTTGTCGTTCGGCGCCATGGTTCATCGAGCCTTTAGATGAGATTCTCATGCTCAAACCAGCATCTGTCATTGATTCAGTTTCTGGTAATTACCTTGTTATTTGTATATCATTTTTGTCAACTTTTTGTAAGATATTATTCTTTGCACAAGAATATTAGTTATAAATGGTTTCTCAGCTTTGCATGTCATAATTTTATAGGCCACTGACACAAATTGAAAATTGGAAATGCATTTAAGGCTACCCCTTGACTGATGACGCTGTTATTTCTGTGGCTCCCCATTCTGTATAACTGAGAAAATAAGAAATCCGAGCTAATGCTCATGAGATGCGTGAGAGCCTATAGGCCTAGCAGTTTCTGTCGGCGTTCGCAGATAATCTTGGTCTATCTCTATCCATCTTGTTGCAGTTCACTCTTCTGCAGCCGAAAATTGCCAAAAATGATAAAAACCCTAGTTTATGGGTTCAAGGTCATTTAAGGTCATCGATGTTGACATTTCTAAGAAGCTCATTGCAGTGCTTGTTATGATAAGCAGCATGTCTCTGCCTATCTGCAACCGTTTTTACGCTAGAGCAGCCGATAGTGGCAAAATAACGTTTTGTCAGGGGTGCCCCTCTTTCTACCCCTCGTTCAAGGGGAACCCTTTCACCCAGGGGCATGAAATTTTGTCACAAAATACTAGAGGCTTTAGGCTATCAAATGGTGGAAACCCTAAGTCTTTATCTCACCTTGGCTCCAATCATTACCGGCACATGACACGAGGACAGATGGACGGACGGACAGAATTACCGTAGCTAATACTCGCTATAGCTGTGCTTGCACATAAAAATTTTTGGATTTGGCTGTTTCGGTTTTATGTTGATCATTCTTTCAATGCTGTGCTGGAACTTGACTCTGAATTTGCCAGAAGTCAGGCTGCGTTTGCAAGTCATTTAAAAATTCGACTACATGCAGACACTGGGTATCAATGGAATGTAAATTCTTATCATGTTGTCGATGTTTGGCTGTTTGAAGCATTCATCATCACAAGTCTGCCTGTGCATTTTCCTGGAGAAGGTTGGGGCCATGCCTCCCTCCCCCCTGCTAACCGGGAATGAGAGAGAGATTTTCATTTACTTTCTTTGAAGTATGAGTGGGATTATTTTTAAAAATCTGTGTCCATATGCTGTTGCGTCTTATTCATTGAGACTGTTTCGGTTGGTATGACATTTTATTATTGCAGATGGATCATTTTGTGTGTCGATGGCAGCTGTGTCAGATCATGATTACATATCAACAAATTTATCAACCACTGCTAAAGCTCCTGCTACTTCAGCTGCTCAAACAACTACAGGTTTTTGTTACATAGGCTCTACAGTTACACAGTGTCTCAAACATACATTTTCAAAGTTTATCTATTGCAACTTGAAGAAGGATTATCCAATTTTAATATTTTTGGTAAGAATAGTCCTGTCACAACTGGCCGTCAAATAGCCTGTTCAGTTTCCCGCTTTACCTAATGTTAGGGTGGACCGAAAATGGAGTACCGGAAAATGTAGGACCAAAAAAGAACAATAGATGATAATTACTAATTTTCAGAAGGCGGAAAATAGAGGACCAAATTTTAAGAAGTGGAAAATGGAGGACTGGAAAATAAAGTGAGACCTAATTTCAGAAGGTGGAAAATGGAGAACTGATTTATCGGAGGTGGCAAATGGAAGACATAAATGTTGTTATTGTTGAAATAACATTATGCCCAGGAAAGCACATCACATATAATTGTTCAACTTTCTAGTTGTTATTCAAGCAGAAAATGCATGTACTAAGTTTAACTATTAAACCATATCAAAGCAGTTCATTAATTTTTATAGAAAATTTGCATTTATATACTTGTCATTTACGTGGCATTTACTGAGTTGCTAACATGTTCTGCTACTGTGCAGTTCATACATAAGGTGACTCTGTAATAATCCTAATTAACACATTTATTATAATGCATTAAAATTACTTTCAGAAAAACGAACTTGGCAGAGAAAATGCATTGTTTCAATCTGCTTTCAGTTAACATCTGTTTAGCGTTGATTACCGGTAAGTAGGAATTTATAAAACAACATTTTGTAAGGGCCAGTCTAGAATTCAACATCTGGTGATTTAGCCCAAAACCATTTTTTTTGCAATTTTCGGGTGTTGACTCATATTGCTTTTAGGCCTACATAGCTTTTTAAGCTGTAACAAAACGATGCAAGTTTAGATCACGAAATCTTCACTGCCTGCCAATTGAAAATATAGTTCACCTCATAAAAATGGGTCCTCCATATTTCAATCCTCCATTTTCCACTTTCTGATTTTTCACTAATTTGGTCCTCCAATTTCTGGTCCTCCAGTACCCAGGAAAAAACAGAACCAGCGAAATATATGTGTTGAAATGAATAAAAAAAACCTCAAAAAACATTAACAACATTCTTGATCATAACTTGAAGAAGGATTTAATAATTTTTGGCATGAATATTCCAAACATATCTGGTCATCAAATGACCATTGAAGTTTTCATCTCATCCAATGTCTATTTTTTTGCATTACTTGAGGAAAGCAAACCAAGCAAAATGCATGTTAAAATGAGTAAAAAAATGTTGATAACTTTTATCTGTGCAGTTGCATAAAAGTCAGCTATAATATGGAAATTGTATACAATTTTTGCAGAAATTGAGGTGGCATTTCCACAGGAAGCTGCTATGCGGCTCATCGCACTTTATAAGGACAACATAGAACGGCTGACGAACAAGGATACCAAGAAGAAGGCCATATGGTCCGACATTGCAGCTACACTGAAAGCGGAGGGATTGTATTCAGTAAGTTTCCTTGGATCCTTGGGTTTTAGTTGCTTGCAGTTTGTTAAAGTTTTGCACATTGTTGCTGGCATAATGCTTTTTGGTTGTGCAGTAATTTATTCAGTTAGTCTTGAAGCCAGTCCAGCCCAGATTATTGCGTGTTCTGCGAGATTATGTATCTGAAAACTAGTTTCAGAATTACATTTATGCAACACATACAGCAACATATGAAATAGTATATTACAGGGGCAGCAGCAGGCAGGGAGGTCCAGGGGTCCAGACCTCTCCAGCTCCCATGGGATTTGCACAAATCCGATCTTTTTTGCATGGGTGAAACTGGGAGTGGGGGTAGCAGCGGTAAATCAACAACCATTTGACTTGGACCCCCTAGCTTTGAAAACCTGATGCTGCCTTGGTATACTAAGTACTATACTATTTTTGGCTAACGTGAACCAGAACAGAGTAAGTCAGACATTAATAAGCAGTGTCAATTTAGATTTCAGCAATAGAGAAAAATACCATCACAGCTGGTTATATAGCCAGTTGGTAACTGTAATCATTGTAATTCTGATCACTGCAGTTGCACATTTATAACTGCCATGCAGAAAGTATGTCATGCTCCGGTCGTCTTTTCCAAAGTTGCAGTCAATTCAGCATCTCTTCAATGCACTGATGTGCCCCAAAGGCCACACTTTGTGCCCAACTGTGTTATTTATTGTGTTAAGGTCGTAAATTTTTTGCAGCATCTGTGGCAATCATGAATTTCACGAATTTATATTTAGGCCATGATTTTGACAGTTTTGTTTTTACGTTTAGTTGTCTTATGGGCATATTTTTACCGCACATCTGCAGAAATGGCAATTGCCTAATTTCCAGTGACAATTCTGATATTGTTGTTAAATTTAGCGACTCCAGTTGCTTATAAAAACAACATTTGTTGCCAGTCTGAAGACATTTTTAAAAAGTTTTTTGGCATTGTCCCACCAGAAATCTGCTATCTGTTTCTGACGTACATGGCATAATTTTTAATATCTATGGCATGTGCGCAGATTTGTGTATCGTTTAGTTATCAGCTTCATAGAGTTGACTTTTGCATCTGTGCTAGGTGAACTGTGATTTTGTTAGCTACTCTGAAGGAGATTTTTGTGACTAAATTCCAAGTTGATTTGATCATTCATTACCAAGTTATGATGTGTTTGATAAAGTACTTTACATCACATTGTGACCTTGGCTATTGACGTTTTGACCTTGAATTGTCACGTACAAACAGAGTCGATTTCCTCTGTACTGAATGTGTACATCAAGTAGTTAGGAAACACACAACGCTGCAAATTTTTCATTGTTTGATGCAAAGTTTTCAAGTTTTCGCCACAATAAATTTTATTATCTTATTTTTTGTAGAGGTGTGTGCAGTGTGTTGGACTTTTGTATTCTGTGTATCACTCATTCATGCGTTCGGAGTTGTTACAACGGATAAGTTGTGAATGTGCAGCAGGCAAATTGGAAAAACTGCAATCAGAAGTGGCGCAATCTAGTGAAGGATTACCACTTTTACAAGGCACATTATGAGTCTGCTGGAATCAGGCGCCGGAACCCACCATGGTTCTTCAAATTCATGGATGAGATCCTTAATGATGCTCGCATTGTCAGACCAGTACCTGGCATTGATACAATTTCTGGTGATTAGTTCATTGTTTTGTGTATTTTCTCTCTCTTACTTTGTGGGCTCACTGCTCATTGGTGTCTATGATATACAGGGTGGTCCAAAAAAACGGCACAAAGTTTATGGCACCATAATTTTGGAACCGTACATCACAGAGTCATGCGGTTTTCAGCAAAATGTTCAGAAAGAAATTCTTTACATGACTAAAGTCAGTGTTTAAATACAGCAATTAAATATTCTTTGTTTTGGCGCTGGCAAGTGAACTATTGAAAAACAGAATTACCTTCAATGTACCTTGGTCCATGAAACATGCCACTATTATTTTTTCAATAGCTCTGTGAAACATTGGCCGATTTCAATAATTTTTGGCATGCGACATTAAGGAAAAACTTGATGCAAAGGTCTATAGTTTTGGCCACCTCACCTTAACGTTGTCGCTACACTACCGTGTGAAATGCAGAAGTCGCTGTTTAGCCATTGACAACAATGAATTCCTATCGGCTCAGAAATTATAAACTGAATAGTGACAAACACAATTAACAATTATTATCACTTAAAAAATCATACGTGTCACATCACATCATCTTCATTTCAGCATGCACTCAAAATGTCTTTCTGTAGCACAAACGCAAGCGGTAGACGTTGACGCCATTTGCCAACAGCATGTTCAGTAACTACGTGACTCAAGCAGCCCATTCGCTGTTGATGTATCATTTCAGTTTGTCGACTTAGAATTTTAAAATAAAGACGAAGCAACAAATTTTCAATGATTTTGTGGTCTCATTAATTTTCTGAGCTGACGCAAGCACTGCCCAGTACGAATTCATTGTCGTCAATGGCCAAAATACGACTTCTGCATTTCACAAGGTAGTGTAGTGACAACCTTAGGGTGAGGTGGCCAGAACTGCACAAATTTACGCCGAGTTTCTTTGCCAAAAATTATTAAAATCGACCAATGTTTCACGGAGCTATTGAAAAAATAAAAGTGGCGTGTTTTTATGGACCGCGGTGTCGAGGATAATAGTGTTTTGCATAGTTCAACTGCCAGCGGCAATAACAAAGAGTATTTAACTGCTGTATTCAATAGCTGACTTTAGTCATGTAAAGAATTTCTTTCAGAACATTTTGCTGAAAACCACATGACTCTATGACGTACGGTTGCAAAATTATGGTGTCATTAACTTTGTGCCGTTTTTTTGAACCACCCTTATTTCATGAAATGAATCCATTTTGCACTGTCTGTCGTTAATCTGTAGAGGGTACCAATATCCTTGTTGCACCATTTCACTTGGTCGTTTATCCATTTTCTTTTGGTCTTCCTGTCTTGTTTTTGCTATCCATTACGCCGAAAACAAATTGCTTAATTACCTTGCTGGCTTGTATCAGGCATATGTGACCTAAGTAGTTCAATGTCCTCTTCTACATTCTCTACACAATGTTGATGCTTATATCCATTCTTTTTATTATGTTTTTTGTTCTTGATTCTATGTTGCCATATTATGTTTAATATCCTCTGTCAACATTTCAAAAGGGAATTCCAATACTTTTTTGTGTGTTAGTTTTGTTTATTTTTGATTATTGTGTTTCACTTTGCTGAGATGTATTAGTTACACATGATGACATGTTGTATTTTTCTGCATCCTTGGAACAAATTGAGACAAAAAAAACAGAATTGCATTCAGGGCCACAGCTTTCAAGGCCAGTACCATGGCTGTTTTTTCTACCTTCTGATTCTATGTAACTAATTGGCCAAAATTCAGCTCCAGCCATACTAGTGGTGAGATTTGTTGAGTGAGATATTGCTGTTTTCAAAACCACTTTGTATTGTGGTGGCTCATTTCACATCATGTTTTAGCTTTACCATGCTGTTCAGTTATCCATTTACAATGAATTCTGTGACTTATTTTGTATTCTGTAGTTGATGGTGCAGAAATGTCAGATGTAGAGCCTTCCACATACAGTGACCAAGCGGAACCCGGTGGCATGGATATTCTTAACGAGGTCAGTAATAAGGTAATACTATAGGATGTACTCAGTCTCATATGCTAACTGCTATTTTGTGTTTGTAGAATATTTGTATCACTTTGTTTTATAGCTTATTCCACATGCAGTTGTACACCGTGTTTAAAAAAACAGTCAAAATTGTTTTTGTCATAACTGTGTCAATTTTTCACCAATTTTGATAATTTTTGGCACAAAGATGGCCAAGATGATAAAATTTAGTAAGATGCACTCATTTTCCATTTCACTTAATTTATGTCAGCGCACTGCCGTGTGAAACACAGATTCTCCAATTTTGCATAACGCTGAGCTGTTGTCTCCAGTTAACGTTGTAACGACTTAATTAAGCACACAATAAGTGTAATGTACATTATTTGGCAGAACTGCAAGTTTGTATAACAACTCGCACCTTATCAGAGTTTATGCCCAAAGTATGCCCAGCATACATGGACACACTGGCTTAGATGCAGCGCCACTGGCTGATAACGGAATCAAAGGTTATCTGATCAAAATGCATTCGCTCATCACTTAGACATGTTTTAAGCTCATCAATTGGCTATTTTGTTGTCTGCTATTTTCACCTTGAAATATTTGATACCACAAAATTAATAAATCACGTGGTGCCCTCTGTCTAATTGATGATGCAGAGGTGAGCAATCAGATACAGATAATCACCGTGAAATGTAACAATTTGGCGCATCTCTGTTTCACGTGGTAGTGCGTTGACATAAATTAGGTGAGGTGGAAAATAAGTCCACCTTACGTAATTCTATTATCTTGGCCATCTTTCTTCCAAAAATTATTAAAGTTGGTGAAAATTTAACAAAGTTATGAGAAAAACAATTTTGACTGTTTTTTTTTGGAAACAGGGTGTATATTTTATCTGATTTAGTCAGTGTGTTTGCTCAATGGCACTTTTATTAGATGTATATTCAGTTGATTTGAATAACCTTGTCCATGTGTTATATTTTGCGTTGTAATTTGTGGATTTGTAGTACTAGTACAGTAACTGGCCTGTACTTTAAACCTGGAGTTAACTTTTTGAACATATGTCGACTATGGCCACATTAGATGAATAGATCTTAGTTCCAGTTGAATTACTCCTTACGTGAAGGGAGCCTTGTTTATACTTCATTGAAGATCTGTTGTTCTTTGCAGATACACTGCTGTTTTAGAAATTTGCTACAGTGAATAAGCTAAATATTTAATTTAAAGGTACTTTTTCGAACTTGCTAATTCCAAAAAAATAGCTTGAGGATTGAGTGGACCAAAGAGAGGTTTAGATGCTTTATAATAATTTTTTCATTACATGCTGTCAGGTGTAGCAGTAATAAGTTAACATGTCATGAATGCCGAGATCAGTGTCAACGTAATGAGACTTGCAGTAAGAATACTGGTGAAAGTATCGTTATTTTGTCTGTTAAGCATGTGTCCTTGTGTTGTTTCTACGTAGGTGGGATCACGTAATAATGCAATGAAGTCCACTGATCTGTCAGCAGGGGAATTCTTCCAGCTCACAGTAGATTCTCTGCTGGAACTGTGCACACATGACATCGATGGACATCGCATTGCCAGCATTGAAGGTCTATTGATGCTGACTCTGGACACGGGAGAGAAAGTCCAACTGAAGATTCTTCAACAGAATGTTCGTCATACATCAAACCCAGCTGAGAGCGACGATGCAAATAAATTGTCTCCGGTTTGTCGTTTGCTTTCTGTCTTTGTTCTTTATTATGCTACATGACAGTGAATATGAAATGCATGCATATTTATTACAAAATTGTACATCAGGCACTGCATAAAACGAGGAACATACGTGCTTTATGTAGATCAAGAAATCGGGCCGTTTTGGAAATGATTAGCCTTGATCGTTGTCTTAAGGAGTCTGAAATTATTTTTATGTCACAAATATTCGTGTAGACCATTGTATTTTTTGTGATTAAATTTTTGTTGATTTGTATCCTCTGATGCCTGCATGATAATATAGTTACTGAATTTTGTCTGCTGTAGTTGTTTTGTTTCTATGTAATGGAAACATTTCTGCAAAGAATGTGAATCGAATGAAATGGATTTGTATCATTTTTTCAGGCAATGGAAGCAGATGTGGACACCAACGTAGACGACGACGATGACGACCTGCCAATGGATATGGAACCAGTACAGTCAGTTGATGACCATACTGATGGCAGAGAAACCTCAGGTAGTGCACAGAAGCCAGACTACAGTGTTGTCAGCAGTAGTGTGCAGCACCAGCAGCTCAGGAATCACAGGAATATATGCAGAATCTGTGACGGCAAGGTGTTTGCATCCAACGCCGAATTGCAGCACCACCGCGTTTCGACACATCGACGATACAGTTGTCAGATGTGCTGTGCTGTTCTCATTGGACGTCCAAACTTTGTCAAGCATGTACACAAGGAGCATCCTGGTCTGCCAGTCACCCAGGTATCTGTTGCTTGCTGCGGTGGAATTGTTACTTTTTGTGTTGGTGTGTGTTGAGTGTAAAAACAAAACATGTTGATTGGTCAGGTTATTACGTTGACTCCTCAACTTGACTCTTCCACTAAGTCAGTTTTATAAAACTAATCTCTGTCTGTCTGTCTGTTTGTCCATTCATCAAAATGTTCTAAATGTTTTTTCCAATTTCACTGAAATTTGATTTGTAGGCAAAGGTCGATGAGTGATGCATGAGTATGGCATATAACTTGATGCAAAGTCAAGGTCATAGGACTTTCACCATTAGAAATTCAGGCACGATGCCTAAACTAATGATCAGGCTTAATTTTGATATGATGTCACATGACTTTGAACTGCCCATACAGATGAGTTGACTGCAGTCCCATAAAAGCTAGTTTTATATGATGCTAGAAAACACTGGATGAACTAAACAAAGGACGCCTGAACACCTGGTGGGATTTTGTCAGAATAGTTACAGAGAATTGTCACTTAGAATAAAAGTCAGTGGAAGCTAAGAATTTGGGTCGTCTAGCTAATCCAGGTTTGGCCCTTACTGTGAAGCAAGCACACAGACTCGGACAGTTAGGCAGCCTGTGATGTAAGAGCAGGCCAACACAGCCTGGTGAGTTAAAAGTTTGACTGTCTCTTAGTATTTCCAACTTTCCAGAAACACACAGTTTTTGGCCTGCTGACTTTACTGGTTAGTTACAGATCAGAAACTGACTTGGTGCTGAAAGTTTGCGCTTGTTCGTAGTCCCTAACAATGTGCAGGATTATGTAACAAGAAGCCCGGCTGTCGCTAGGATAGCCGACTCTACTGGTTGTTAGTGACCTTCAAGGTTGTCCAAAGTCAGTGATTTTCATCTCATCTGAAAGGACATATGCATTTTCCTGTTAGTGATTAATACTGAACTTGGCCTTATCTTGCACCGTTTAGCCACAATATGTCCGTGACAGAGAGAAAGACAGATGACAGAGTCAACAACTCGTACTATGGGCTTGATTATTACGTAAGTACGGTTGGCTAAAAACACTAGTTAGGTAGTGATTCTGTTACTCTGTGTTTATTGTGTTTAGGCAGAGAAGTATCTGGTGTGTGAATACTGTTCACGAACATTTCACAATGAGACATTTCTGAAAGATCATATCTCGACAGTTCATATCGGAGGCGTTGAGCACCGCTGTGACGAATGTGGCAAGGTGCTTGGGAGTGCGATAACGCTGAAGATTCACCAGAGAGAGCTGCATCAGCGCACGTGCGAGCAGACCTGCGATGGCTGCGGTCGCCAGTTTGCTCGACTGGGCGGCCTCATTAACCACCTCACTACCGCACATCCTCACCTCCTTCCTGACAAGTACCGCGGCCGACTGGCGTGCAAGGAGTGCGATTTGCTGTTTCCACGGCGTGGCCAACTTCAGCGCCACCTTGAATTGCGACATGGCTCTGCGCCCAAGTACTACGTCTGTCCAGTCTGTTCACGACGTTTCCTCGCTCAGAAATACTTCGCTCGGCATCTGCGTAGCCGTCACCCGGGCGTCAAAGTGTTGGCAGCGCGAGTAGGCATTGTGGATGAGAACAGCAGGTTCATGTACGATGTACTGGAGCAGCCTGCAGCTGTTTGATTCCTCGGCTGACTAATCAACTGCTGTATGCATTCTTTAGCTTTAACCAGTTTCCTACAGGGTTTCTGACACGTGTGCCCACATTTGACTATATTTGTATACGTTTTGTTCTACTGGGAATGGTAGAAAATAAAACACCAAGTTCCGCTCTGGTACAATTAACAGGTAAGAATACAACATTTATTTAATAGCCAGTTGTGTCCGAAATATTTCTGCCAAATATTATTAAAATCTGCTAATCTTTATTCAAGGCATGATTGATAATGTTGGGGATGTTTTTTCAGGTTTTCTTTTATTTTAGCACATATTTCACTTGATCTGCTCTCCCTAGGTAGTGCAGAAGCTTACATTGGTGAGGTGGGAAACTGAACAGTTATTTGATGGCAAGTTGTGTCAGGAATATTTGTACCATTAAATTATTAAAATCTGATAATTGGTTTTCAAGTTACAGTCGAAAATGTCGGGGATACTTTTTTGAGACAGTGTAGAAACACAGATATCCACAGAGAGAGAGAGAGAGAGAGAGAGAAAGAGAGAGAGAGAGAGTATTTGTTTGCCAAAAACATCAAATACAATATTGTCGTACAATACTAGACAATGTAGACGGGCTACCAAAAAAGCAAACGCTCATCAACGCTGGCCGCGCACTGACTGATAAACTTCGTCGCCATTAAACGTCAAGTTAGTATGTCTATCAGCCACGACTGAAATTAATTTAAGAGTAAGACCCAAACTCCACTACTTCGTTGTCGTGGACTTTGTTGTACTGCATACGTTGCATGATAAATCAAAGCAAGTGGGGCTAGAGCGACAGATTGTGTGTGACGTTGCATGCTTTCCGATATCCGATAAGAGTACTAGAACAGATGAGCAACGTTGAGTAGGCCTACCGTAAAACTATTAAAATTTCCCGGCTTCTGTTGTAAGTTTTACGGTGACTTAATTCGTTGATGCGACCAAAAATGTTACTGCAAGGCTCAGCCATGAACAAGCATTGCAGACTCTATGCAACCTGTATTTTTTCACTGAAATTTTAATTAATATCGCAGCGGATAGCGACCGACGACAATATCGAGCTATGCCGCGTGCAGGCATTGCCAGTTTTCCATACACCGTACTGCACCGCCTCACGCTGCATGTATAGTTCGCATAAACCAGCCTGCTGCAGCCATGAGCCGAAAGTAAAGTTGATCGTTGACTGTGGCAAGGCACTAGCAGCAGCAGCAATGAGCTGCTGCTGCTGTGAGATAACCACTCCCGGTTATTGACTGGTCTCGACGCCGGACATCAGGACAGACCTAAGGACAAAATACGCCTTCTTTGTTCTGCTGTTTCTCTGCTTTTTTCTGCCTGACAAATAGGACTGCTATAGCACTTAGTGTGCCGCCAGTCAACAACTAATTATCAAGACCAGAATACTAGAGCTGCAGAAATTTTCACAATTAGCTAATGTATTTATTACTTTTTAAAAAAAATGATTGATTTAAAAAAAAAACTAAATGGATTAAAATTTTGTATTGTTTAACAGCCTTAAATGACAGATGATCAAAGTTTGTACAGGGTGCGGCAGAAAAAAGTGGACCCCTAAATTTTTTCGCCGTTTTCTCAGCAACCGTTTGGGATTTTAATACAAAATTTTACAGCTTTATTTGCTGAAACCTTCTACATCTAACAGCCAAGTAAAATGTGATTCTGTTGAAAAACGACGAAGTTATAGATTTTTTAACATGACCGCCTACCGATTTTTCGGCATT
>Ga0056128_1006646_pt1 | contig 14603 bp, 12 predicted proteins | sample WorMetLIZISLAND2_FD_71113 | JGI IMG/M metagenome (GOLD analysis project Ga0056128, IMG submission 71113) | Marine gutless worms symbiont microbial communities from Max Planck institute for Marine Microbiology, Germany - Olavius geniculatus... ...
GTATAGCACCATGTAGTTAATCAAAAGATTTTTGCTGTTTTAGTGGACTGATATATCGTCACGTCGTCCTTACACTGAGTTTTAAACTGGTAAGTTTTTTACATTTATTACTATTAAAAGTTGCGGTTACTATGCATCGACTGGCATCGAATGCTAAATGTCGTACCCGGTATACTTTGTCACATGTAATTATTTATTTTTGTCGAAAATTGTTAATCACTGAGTGACGTTAATAAGTTTAAACCTCTAATGATGCATGAGAAGTCTTGTTTTGGTTTTGGTCCTAAGAAAAGATAAAGTCTTGGTCTTGATCTTGGTTTTGGGCGGAATGGCCTAACGGGCTGATGTCTGTGCGGATGTGACGGTTGTTGGTCTGACATGCAGGTAGCCGGTAGATACTTGCATCTTGTGACGTCAATTAACAACGCCGATACGATAGTGACGTTGATTGTGCCGTCGGCAATGATCGTCTTCTGCAACGTTCGCATCAGTCTGGCGCTGTCTCAGTTCTACCGCGGCAGATATCTGACTTCAGCGGCTGCCCAGGATTATCAGCGAGGTGCTGAGCGCAACGTCGATGATGCTGAAGCTCCTCATGCTGCTGCTGCTGAGTGCGACGAGCCGTGTGTCACGAGAAAACGGTCTCTCACAGCGCGTACACGATCACCTGCAGCAGATCGGTTGTCAGCATGTCCAGCGGCGGATCAGTCGTGCCGAGGATTTGGAGTCGTTGTCGTTGGGTAGCCAGTGTTTCAGTGCTTGTGGTGACTGCTGCTGCTGCTGCTGCTGAGGCGCACGGTTCATCATCAAGCTCGTCACGAAGTCGCAGTCAGCGGCAGAAGACTTCGCTAACACTCGTTCCCACTGCGCCACCCGACAACGCTGTACACGGTTCATTCGGCAGCTGTTCAATCAATCAACTACAGATGAAGGCATGTTAATAAGATTTTTATGCGCGAAAGCAGCTACTGCTTTCAGCGCGTCTTAGCCATCGCAATTCTGTCTGTCTGTCTGTCTGTCACACAGGTGGATCAGTCAAAAACGGTGCAAGTTAGGATTACCAAATTCTCACCTTCAGCTGCTTGAAAAACTCTACTTTCAGGAACCGTAAAGCTTTTTATGAATTCTAAAGGGGTCACCCCGAACGAGGGCGCTAAATGAGAGAGGGGTGGAAAAATTTGCGATTTTTAGCCAATAAGTCGCTGTATCTCAATAACGGTAGAAATAGGGCCTAAGTTACTATTAATCACTAATAGGAAGACGTACACTGGCTTTCGATTGCCATGGTATTCAATGACCTTGGATGACCTTGAACGCTAAAATAGGAGTTTCATGGATTTTTTGGCGATTTCGGGCTGCGAGACACATTTTAAGAGCGAATTGCGCCGAAACCAATTGAGGTAAACATAGAAAAGCTGCATGCGGAATTTTCAGCATTAAACGTAGATTTCATGGTTTAAGTCTCAATTTTCTAGGCTCATGGAAACCTGCGCACGAAGGCATCAAAGAACGGTACCCCCGTAAAACTCTTTATTTTACCGTTGTTGGCCAGTCGTTCGTGAAAACGGTTGCAGATAGGCATGGGCATGCTACCTATCACTACAAGCACTAGTTACGAGCTTTTCAGTCGTATCAACATCAATGACTTTGAAAGACCTTAAACGTTCAAAATAAGGGGTTTTTTGTTGATTTTTGTGATCTTCGGCTGCAGCACACACTCCAAGAATGAACTGCGACGAAATGGCTGGAGATAGACTGACATTTTGCGAACAGAAACTGCTATAGGCTTTCGCGCGTCTCGTGAACATTAGCTCAAATTTCTTGATTATGCTGCTTTTCGTCATTGCCAAGTGTGCATTAGGCGACGATAGAGTTGTCGTCGCGGAATGCATTGTTAAGACCAAAATTTATAGAATATGCTGCTTTGTCGTAGCGCGGCACAACGTCGCACACGAAGAGATAACTGTACTCCGTCGGCCCTGCATCGCACTACCACTCCGCACTGTTTCGCTGTCATGATGCTTCATAACTCGCCAACAAGCTTATCAAGTCTTTACAGCAATACCACTTCTGCTGTTACCGTCCATTTCATAGAGATAAGTACACGTCATGCCGGTAGGTCTTCGAAGAAATGCCCGTTTCCCGCAACTTGTGGCAGTGCTGTAGGCCTATTCTCGTGACTGGTATTTGTGTTTTCTCGGTGTTTAGGTGACCAAGATACTGTTGGTAGTGTCGATAGTATTTTTGCTGACCAACAGCCCGAGTCACATAGTGCTCGTCTATCTGTTCGCCATGTCGCAGCTGCACGTCGATTATAAACCGGGATATCCGATCCTCATCACTCAAAACATACTGCACTATCTCTTCTACGCCAACTTCGCCGCGAACTTCCTCCTGTACAACGCGTCCGGACGCACCTTCCGTCGTGCGATGCTACGCTGTAGCAATAACAGTAATAATCGCTACGACAATAATGCACTTCTAACGCACATGCCGAAATCATTACAAGCGTATTAGGTCTGTGTATGTTCATTAGATGCTACGCTGTGTTCAGCGCTGGTTCAGACGGCTGACGACAAGCGACTGTAGTTGTCGCCGGCGTCGTGCAGGATCGTTCGACGACCGCGCAGCCAGACAGTCACCATCACCAGCCGTCGGCGCACTGCCGGATGACAGCGCCAGAAACCTACGAGCATCTCCGGCCATTAGCGTGCACTTGGAAAACACATGTAGGTCTCTATGAACGCGCTGACAATGTGGCCAAAAGCATCACGAGCATCTCCGAGAGTGAATCTACCGCTGATTGGGCTAACACCGGCCGCACAGCAGAACGAGTTGGCAGTCACACGCTTCTGATGCTAAACATCTGGTGGTAGGTATAATTCATGTTGTGCAATCAACGGATTTGTGTGATCGTAAGATCGTGCTGCCTGATTAAGGTTAGGATTAGCGTTAGCAATAATTGGAAACGGACATTCCCCCCTGGACGTTTTAACCCCGGACGTTCCCCCCTCGTCAAACGTTTTCTCGCCCCGATATTTTTCGCCTGTTTTGGAAAGTTTATAACGTACCCTTCTGGCCTGCAACGCGACGTATACGAACAAAAACCCAGCTGTCGCTAGGGTATACCGTTTATATCAGAAGGCTAGCGTCAGACTTTCGGTTGCAGAAAAGCAATTTTCCAAAATGTCTACAGTTTTTTACGCGCTATAGTGACGCTGCTATATCGAATGCTACAATCAACGCTAAGATACAATGCTAACAATGTATTATTCAGTGTTGTTTTAGCGCTAATATAAAGCAAAGTATAAGCACGAACTAATCATTAGCTTTTACATTTAATCTGTTCTCAGGAGTCAGATAATAAATATTTAAGCTAGTACGTATAATGTTCGTGTTTATACGTTTCAATTTTTTTTTGTTTCATACCAGGAATATGTTCAGTGGAAATGTCCTATACACCCGCGATAGTCGACGCCATCGTTTAACGCTAGCCTAATACCAACCATAGACCCATTGCGGCTGATCATGCAGCGCCATCAGTTGATCGTCACGCAAACGTTATATGATCGATCAATCGGTCGCGCAACCCGATCTCATAATTTACGCAAGTCCGATGCATGGTTGCTTTTTATCATCTCTGCTTGGCACGCTGTGTACACGAATTAGTCTGTAATCGTAGCGGTCGTGATGCGTGTGTGTGTGTCTGCGAAATACCTACAAAGTTATGGACGGATTTTGTGAATGTTTTTATTGGAAAACTGGCGCTCGGTCCAGGAACCAAGCGATGTGGATTTTTCGTGGATCATGTATCATTTTATAAATTTTTTTTTACCGATATGCACATAAACTGCAGCATGTAAGTTATAAACAAGTTATAAACAGACAAGGCAAGTTATAAACAGATTTTGATAAAACTTTTTTCGAGGGGCAACGGCCGATCGATTAGATGTTTTTCGAGATCTGGATCAGGATCAGAATTCCTATTCGAAAAATTTACAAATAATTTTACTCACTATTGCGATTTACGGACGACCAGACATTAGCAGGAATAAACTAACTCTGTCGTTATTGTGGCGTCACTAATGTACTGAATACACGAGGCGATCGTCGCTGCGACCGATCGCCGCGACGATCGCCTCGTGTATGCAGTACAGGCGATCGGTCACAGCGCGACGTTTGGCGGGGATATAATGACGTCACACTGTTTACGTTGAAAACATGGAGTGCGTGATTGTTAATCTTGTTGAATTGGTAAAAAAAATATCCAGTTCTCTGGAAAACCGACCACAGTCTTTATGGGCGTCCAGGCTGACTGGCAGTGCTGCAAAATTATGCAATTTACAGTGTACGTACGCGGGTGCAGTCAGGTGCCCTTGAAGATCATAGATGTAAAATATGTTTTTATGTTTTTATGAAGTTTAAAACATGTTTTAATGTTTTTTAAAATTATGTTTTGTTGTGCTTTTTAATGTCGTTTTTGTTGTTGTTAAAACACAAACGTACAAAGTGATTAATTTTTCATGAACAAATTGCGTTTTGCGTCCATTTCCTGGACAAAGCGAGTGGTTTGTAGCGGTACTATTGACTTTATTTGATTTGTATTGACAGTGTTTTTTATTTAACTGAATACTGTAGTTTAATGTTTTATGCATGTTTTTAAAATATTTTTTCTAAAAGTAAAAAAAAACATGTTTTTGTGTATTTTGTTTGCAAATTAACGTTTTTAACGTCGATGAGACAGACACAGTGACGCATGTCTAAAATGCGACTTTTTGTATGTCTTTGCGAGTATGAATTATATTTTCTGTCTTCACAAATCTAGTGTTTTACTGCACTGATTCATTGTGACTCAACGTTTAACGTTGCATGTCGACAAAGTAAAAAAATTGTTATGTCGTCTTGAGAGCTCAGGTGTATTGAGCACTTTCATATCGGCGCGGTTTTCTGATAACGAGTTTATCACGGAAAAAGCAACTTTGCCTAAGTGAAGCTATTTGAGTTATACCACGCTCAGTTCGCACTCATTTCGTGTTCATAACTTATGGCTACGGTCATGGGTGATCAAACAAACGACAGTGTGGGCTAAACCCCCAAGTTAGAATATGTATGTTCAACCACTGTCTGGAATGGGATGAGTTCGTACTGCGTGCTCACTTATCCACTCCAGATCGTGGTTTGGCCGATGCATAAACAACATTCAGAACTAGAAAGCAGTCAGAGACCGCAGGTACCTCCGCCAAGGCAATGTTATTTGCCAGGTGTGGTCACCATATTCGCTTTGCCAGCGGTTTCGCTTATGCCCCTATTAACGCAACGGTAACGAAAATTTCAAAGTGATCCAGAATCCAGGATTCCTGCTGGATCACCCCTAAAACCGAGTCACTTGTAGCTTATGCCATGCCCGACATACCCTCAAACTTTCAGAAAGATCCGTCCAGAACTTTTTGAGTTATCTTGCTAACACACAGACAGACAAACAAACAAACAAAGTCTGGCAAAAACATTACCTCCTTGGTGGAGGTAATAAGGAGTCACGGGTAGACCTCTATTAACTAAAAAGGAATATAAGACACAGCTTAAAGATATGACCGCTTATCTGATGTGATGAGGATGGTCTTTGTAGGCCATAGTTCCTGCGAGCGTGTGATCACACAGCCGACGGCGACGTCATTTTCTACAACAACTGCTGCAGCGTCGCATTTGACAGCATGACAGTACCGAGATCCGGTTTCTATACGACCTTCGAAGAAAACTAGCGAAAGACGCTAAGACGACGCTGTGGTTTGCGTGAAGAAAATGCACAGATTTGCCACTCATCAGCACCATCATCGAGGGGTACGCAGCCTGGGAGTGGCGTCGTTCTGTGTCCGCGTTTGGTTAGCGTGCGCCATAAATCAGCCAGACGAGTGCCAGAATTTTGAAGTTTGCGAAATCGACAAAAAGTTAAGTAATTCCGAGCAAGTAAACAAGTGAAAAAGTGACATACACCGTATCTCAAAAACAGTCAAAATTGTTTTTAGTATAACTTTGTCAAGTTTCCACCAACTTTGATAATTTTTGGCACAAAGATGGCCAAGACAATATTATTATGTAGGGTGCACTCATTTACCACCTCATCTAATTTCTGTCAACGCACTACCGTGCGAAACGCAGATGCTCCAAATTGTTACATTACGCGGTCATTATTTGTATCAGATGGCTCACCTTTGCATCATCAATTTGACAGAGGATGCAACGTGGTTTAATAATTTTGATGTATTAAATATTTTATGCTGAAAACAGCAGACAACGAAATAGCTGGCTGCTGAGCTTGAAACACGTCTAATCGATGGGTGCATGCATTTGTTCAGTCGATTGTTGATTCTGCTATCAGCCATTGGCGTTGCATCTAAGCCATTGCATTTTTGTATGCGAAGCACACTTTACCATAAATTCTAATTTGCAAGCGAGTTGTTATACAAACTTATTATTCTGTTACATAATTTACATTTTAGTGTATTTTGTGCCTAATTAACTCGTTACAGCGTTTACTTGAAACAAAAACTCAGCATTATGCAACAATTTGGAGCATCTATGTTTCACATGGTAGTGCATTGACATAAATCACGTGATGTGGAAAATGAGTGCACCTTACATAATTTCGTCGTCTTAGCCATCTACAGGCCAAAAATTATTAAAGTTAATAAAAATTTAACAAAGTTATGACAAAAACAGTTGTGACTGTTTTTTTCTAAGACACGGTGTAGAAATATGTACAGACATAAAATTTTTCAATTTACGAATCAGCCAAAATTCTGGCTGGCCGAATTTCATCTAAAAACAATTAGTCAGAGTCATAAACGACTCATATCGTCAGAATTACAGAGATATGATGGTCAGACTTTGGAAAGCTTGCGCGTGACCGCCTACCTGCGCCGACCAATCATGTATGCGCTACTCTATCGTCATGCTTAAGTCTGATGAAACTGGCGTACTCCGCGTGTTGCGAGCATGGAAGCGCTGAAAATGCAAGTACTGGAAAATGCAAGTACGAAAAATGCAAGTAAAAAACGGGGAATTTTGCACTGATGCAAAATGCAAGTACGGAAAATGCGAGTACGTGCCTGTAAATATTTTTTGTGGAAATTACAGTAAAACTATTACGTCTTTGGCAAACTAGATTAAAACAGCTGAACAAAATCTGCAATTTTTGTCTCATTGTAAAATCATAACGCAATACAAATTGACACATAGACAAAAACGGTTTATATGGAGATTAGTAACTAAGACTAAAGAGTACTGGTACGCAGTCGCTTGTAGTGTCCGAGTTAGAGAAGTTTAGACAGCGAATGAAATCATGAACTGGTAAAAATTATGAAGCAATTCTATCACTTTGTTAAACGCCACAATGTACAAATCTTTAGTTTTTCGTGTCATAAAAATGAAACAGACGGGAAATATAATTGCTGATGGGCAACAAAAATTGTAAATAGCTGATAAAACTGGTGTGGGACAGTTTTATAAGTAGCATCCAAATGTCAGAAGATCAAGCTGTGTAGGTCTATTTGATGCAAATATGCAAGCAGTTCTTGCATCAAAAGTGTTTACTTATCCACGAAAGAACTGTTGGCCATTGCACATTTCGAAAGACTTGTACTTGCATTTTCAGTCGCCCCATCATGAGCTCGCTAAAATGTATAATCGTGCTGAAACAGGAGTACGTACGGAAGAAAAGGACAACAAGTTACAAGATCGTAAAGTTGATAAAGCGAGTAAAGCCAAAATAGACCATTGCGAAAGTAGATAGCCTCGGGTCAACTAATGCAAAAACACGCAAAGAGATGTCGGATGTCAGATAACGATTTTTATACGACGTTATGAATATTAGTATTCGTAAATAGGCAGCCCGAACATGATCAGGATGTATTTATCTGTTTAGAACTTTTTGTGGTTTAAATCAAATCAGTACACTTTATATGAAATCCTTTTCAGAAAAAAGAAATAGGCCCTAAGCATGGCAACCCAAGCATTTAAAAAATGAAAAGGCGAAAATAAATGAAGCCCGCTGACACTGTCTGTAAAATTTCTTACCCAAAACATTGTGGTCTAGTCTATTAAAATTGACTATTTACTAGTTTTAAATAAATACCGGACGGTTTACGTCGTCATTGAATATTTTTATTATACTTATTTTCGACCCTGAACGATATTGTTTCTGTTGTTTTAGTTTTGCGCTAAACTTATTAATGCTAAACTATTTATTACTTTATCGTGCTAATAATTTTATTTATTATTTTATTAGTTAAATTTAATTGTACACTGCGTCACAAATATGGGCTATTTGTGTTCGCATACGTACCGAGTTTTACAATTTTTGGCAGTCATACATTAAGTGCAGTCTGTGATTAAGATTTAACGATTTAGTGCACTTATAAAACATCTAACGTTGGTGAAATACACTGATGTTTTTGCAAGTGTCTTTTACTGCGTATATGCCAAACGCGGTGACAATCGATTGACAAGCATAAAAGTTATAAGCAAAGACAATTATGGCATTTTCGAAACACAAACGTGTGTCGTTTCGTAGTTTGTTTACGTGAGATACTGAGTGCGTGTAGGCCTATAAACTGTATATACACCGTGGGCCATAAAAATGTGGCATTATACTTTTGTTTATATTTTTGCCAATTTTTGGCCGATTCTCAAAATTTTTCCACTGGCACATTCTGCGGACAATTTGCAATATTGTGCTTATAATATATCTCACCACACGACAAGTGCGTCTTTACACAACGTTGTGAAATATAAATGTAAGCAAAAACTAATGACAATGACAAAAAAATTAGGTAAATGAAAAAACATTTCAGACCAATATTGCGATGAATGATCCGTATGACAGTAAACTGCGTTAGACCCACAGAGTTTAGTGTCATACAAACCATTTACTGCGACGTTCGTCTGAACTGTTTTTTTTCAATTTTACCAAAATGTTTGTTTGTTATTATCGTTGTATATGCATATTTTATTAATATTTTACAAGGTAGTGTAAAGATGCGTTTACGGTGTGGTGGGATATGTAATAAGTCTGTTATTGTATATTGTCCGCACAGTGTGCCAGTGAAAAGATTTTGAAAATTGATCGATAATTGGCAAAGATATGGACAACAGTAAAGTGCCACGTTTTTGTGGCACACTCGGTATGTACAATGTGCTCGTCATTTTCCCGGTGCAAGTTGAACTTATCGCATAGGCTATCATATTATGCAGAAGCGTATTTATATCTGTGAAAAGAACGAGATTTAGATTTTAGATGCACATTTTCAAAAAGTGGCACTGTACTTTTGTCTATATCTTTGCCAATTTTTGACCGATTCTCAAAATTTTTTTATTTGCACATTTTGCGGACAATTTGCAATAATGTGCTTATTATATATCCCACCACACGATAAATGCGTCTCTACACAACGTTGTGAAATATAAATGTAAGCAAAAACTAATAATAATGACAAAAAATTAGGTAAATGAAAAAAAACACTTCAGACCAATATTGCGATGAATGATCCGTATGACAGTAAACTGCGTTAGACCCACAGAGTTTAATGTCATACAAACCATTTACTGCAATGTTCGTCTGAACTGTTTTTTTTTCAATTTTACCAAAATGTTTGTTTGTTATTATCGTTATATATGCATATTTTATTAATATTTTACAAGGTAATGTAGAGATGCGTTCACGGTGTGGTGGTATATGTAATAAGCCTGTTATTGTATATTGTCCGCAGAGTGTGCCAGTAAAAGGATTTTAAAAATTGATCGATATATTATTGGCAAAAATATGGACAACAGTAAAGTGCCACATTTTTATGGCCCACTCTGTATGTACAATGTGCTCGTCATTTTCCCGGTGCAAGTTGAACTTATTGCACAGGCTATCATATTATGCAGGGGCGTATTTATATCTGTGAAAAGAACGAGATTTAGATTTTAGATGCACATTTTCAAAAAGTATTACATTATTTGCGTTTGAAAATGCTTGATTCAAAGTGCAAATTATTTTTTTTTTACTTTTAACAGTAACTTTTGTGTTTGCCACTAAATACGCCCTAAGCTTATTGTATCATATAACTACTGCCCGCGGAAGCAACGGCAGTGTTGTTTTCAGTGTTGTCGCTCTGTCAACAAGACAACTTATGAACAGTATAAACATGTACACTGTGTGGCATAAAAGCACATCAACACATCGAAAATTATTCATCGTAACATAAAAGAAAATTATCAGATTTTAATAATTTTTAATACAAGTATTTCTGATACAACTCGCCATCAAACCATCATTCAAGTCCTCATCCAACGTGTGCTTCTGCACTACATGGGGGGAATCAGTACACATGATATGGGCGTTAAGATAAATAAATGCACAGACCATCTGTTTATACACTTGTTAACGGCGACATACAATGAATGACACATCGCTAAACAGCAAAAATCATAAAAAGGTGATATCGCTCACCATCACATCGCCTAACTGTCAATGGCCCACAGGTTTGTTTAATGTGGTATAAAAACCTTCCCATTGAAAATGCATTGAGGGGGCAAAAATGGGGCACAATAGGGGAAGGAGTCATCGAATTTTCACCCCAAACAAACTCTATCTTAATCTTTGGGCCCCGACTCGCTGTGCAAAAGTTCTTTATCGTCTTCGTCATCGTCATGATCTCGTGATGCATTGGTAGCGTACGTAGCCTACTTCTCTAGATACGAGTGTGATATGATGAAATGGCACGTGTTTTGCACCGCAGAACTGACAGCTAAGCTGCCAGTTTAATCTAGCACGTAAACTCACAGAACTAAAATTGTTTTTAACGGAAGTAAACTTAGAAAACTAGAAACCCAGCTATCGCTATGAAAAGCCGACCGTACCGCCTACGTCCGTAGCCCAGCGTCTGAATTCCAGGCACGGAGAGAAAAGGATTTGTCAGAGGTGACACAGTTCCGTGCACATGGTCATCTCGCCAGGTGATATGAATAGCTACAGAGTAAACGAACAAGGAAAATATCGGACGCAGGTTTTGCAAATATTTGTCACAATAAAAACACATTGTTCGGGAAGACACGCTACAGCCTATACAGTTTTTGTTGCAGTACTGACCTTCAAGGTCATTTAGGGTGAATGATTATCATATCACTTGAAAGCCAATGTGCGACTTCCTATTAGTGATCAATAGCAACCTAGGCCCTATCTCGCACCGTTTGGCCTCAACAGCGCATAACGGCCTTCAAGGTTATCCAGGGTCAATGATTTTTATCTTATCTGACAGGGCGTATGCTACTTCCTACACGGTGTTTCATAAAAAGCGCCCTTTTCTTTTTTTCATAATTCATCCAAATGATAATCAATTTACACGAAATTTTGGTGGCAGGTCACAATGTAAAAATGTCGACAGTCACAATGTCGAAGTCAAAATGTCGAAAAGTCAAAATGTCGACAATGGAAATGGCTAAAGTCGGAATGTCGAAAGTGTCACACACACGCGGTTTAGAACACCGGGCCCAATAGGTGTGAGAAACATCTGTCATGCGTGCTACCAGTCCGATGTTTTTAGTCTATTGTACTTGTGTTTTAATTTCATTGCTTAAAATTTTGCAAAAATCGCATGGAAGTAGTTACGAATCAGAAAGGCGGACGAACTTTACTGCTTGATAGATTTGCCTACACAACTCAACGATTAGTACTACTCGTACAGGCAACTGCCGGCAGCTCTCGGCCACAGAAACGCCACCGTTACGAAGCTCTAAATACACGAATCGGAAACCTCATTGACAACTATGCGCACATTGAGATTGGCCACTTTCTGCGCGGGATTGCTCACGATGTTGAAATACACATATAGATATGACAACTTTTTTTCTTTTTTTCTTTACAGGTGTTGCGACAGTCGCAACATATTGCGCATAATGTTCGCCATTCTGACTTTCGCCAGTACCATTGTCGACATTTTGACAGTGCACCGAAATTTTTACCAGCTGTAGCTGAAAAAATTTTAATTGAAAATTTTTCAACAAAATATGGCGGTTGGTTAAATATTCTTTGCTGGCTGTGATGTAATGCTGACGTCATAATGTGCCGTGAGTACAAACATGGTCTTGCTGCAATCGGTGCTGACAGTTGCTGAATAGCCAGTCATTCAGCTAGCCAGTATCCGATTTACTCAACCTGGCGCTCACTACAGTGTACATCAACGGTCCCAAGTCAGCTCAAAGCAAGCTTGAATTTGACCAATCCAGAAAGTACCAGCACCAATACAACACGCAGACTTTAGACCCATTTCTATTACTCCTGTTTTAACACAAATCATGGAACGACTGGTTGTTCGCCAGTACCCCTATTTTGCGTTACTCTCACCTCCACATACGTTGCAGTTTTATGATCAGTTTGCTTTTCGACCCACCGGTTCAACCACTGCTAGTATAATCTCTCTACTCCACACTATCACTAACCTATTGTCAACTAATCCTTACGCCATAGTCATATCTCTATAGACTTTTCCAAGGCTTTCGATACTGTCCGGCATTCAACTCTACTGAACAAGTTAGCTCAGCTAGATCTGCCCGATCATGTCTATAATTGGCTTGCAAACTTCTTTACTGGACACTCGCATTGCACATAATTTTGTGGCCAAACGTCTGAATTCGAAAGCATAAATACCAGCGTAATACAGGGATAATCTATTGGACCCGCTGCATAGGGCCTATACTGTCAATGCTGGTGACCTCAAAACTACTACTTTAGGCAACTTTCTTTGCAAATTCGCAGATGATACATATCTCATAGTACCTGCCATCAACGAAGCATCTCGTCTTACCAAACTTCGCAATGTACAGTCTTGGGCAGAAAAGAATAACTTCACACTCAACTGTGCAAAGTCCAGTGAGGTTGTGTTCACTGATCCCAAGCGAAGGCGACAACACGACGACCCCCGCTTATTCCAGGAAATGTGCGCCGTCAGAAGCTCCATATGCTTAGAATCACTGTGGCGAACGACTTCACAGTTACAGAGCATGTCCAGGACCTGACTGTGAAGTCCGCTCAAACAATATAGGCCTACGCTTTCCGTGTCCTACGGCACACGGACTGAATGACGCTGCACTCCAGCATGAGTTTACCGGTCCGTGGTCGTCGCAAGGCAGTGCATGGCACGGCTTCACTAAGGCAACTGATCGTCGACGTATTAACTTACTGTTGGAACGTGCGAAACGTTATGCTTACTGTACCGGACTTGCCAACTTTTGAAGAACTATGTGATGCCGCAGACAATCAACTGTTTAACTGTAGGAAACTGGACCTGTTCTCCGGCTAGATCAGCCACTGTAGGAAGCTGACTACGGACAATATTACTGCTAGCGATAGGTGCACTTACAGTAAAAACTGGAACGACCGGAAATGTACTGGGTCGCTGACGTAAGTAATATGGATAGTCGTCCATTGGGCTTGTTTAGAAGATCCCTCCGAGATATTTCCAGTTCGCTTACGTCTCGGGGCTCATCCACAGATAGTGGATTAGGGACTGGTTTACTTCCTAGACCCCTACTAGCAACGACCGACCAGAGATAGATGTACGCTAAAATAAACTAAGGTTAAGAACTGAAACAAAACCTAGGGGACCTTGGGGAAGATACATGAATTTGGCATAAAGAGAAAAACAGTAAAGTTCCTAGAACTGGGTAGCCGGAAAGTAAACAGGAAGTAGAAACGTCTGCGACGCACCTAGGGTACCTGATCCGAGAGTAAGAAGTCAATATCAGCGACAGGTAAACAATTTTCTTCGACGTCAGTATCAGAACAAACAATCGCTTCGTCAAACAGTTCGGCGCGACCGTGCGCGGCTTCCGGTCAAGGCCAGTCAATATGGCCGACCGCGACGACAGTTTACAACGTATGACGATACTTGCTAGTACTCAAAACATTCACTGACTATCGCACGGCCAAACAAAATGGCTAACGTTCAATCACAATATCGAATTATCAACAAACTTTTAACTGCTGACTGACTAAAACTGCTGTTCGCAGTACCAGCGAGAGTACGTCTTACTCGGTCGACGTCTGAACAACAACTGACTAGCTATCTGTCCGTCGCCCTTATTTATAGGCTCTGGCCAGCAGTGCGCTGCATGCACTAGACTCTACGCTGCATGCACCAGACCTTATGACTAAATATCCCACGTGGACAACGACGAGGGGGGGAGTCAGCGGTACCGAAGGGGGAAAGGATCAACGGTCGACTTTCGCCGACCGTTATAAATGCGTGGTTATCTCAGAAAGGGTAAAAAAGGTAAAGGTCGTCAATTTGTATAGCGCATCGTTGCAAACGCCTCTAATGCGCTTTCGTCACTTACCAGAGCCGCCTGCTGCACGGCCACTACGTGCAGCCTGCAGACACAGGCTGACGCAGCGGCCGGCTAGGCAACCCCAGTCAGCTGTACCAAGGTCCCCACCTTCCGTTACTCATGTAAATGAGTTACTACTCATTTTACCGTCCCACGGAGGGTAGAAGGCTGAGTCGACCTAGCTGGCAGGCTTTGCACCGAGATGGTTTACCTGCCCGCAGGCAGTCACCCATCGC
>Ga0056128_1006651_pt1 | contig 14594 bp, 4 predicted proteins | sample WorMetLIZISLAND2_FD_71113 | JGI IMG/M metagenome (GOLD analysis project Ga0056128, IMG submission 71113) | Marine gutless worms symbiont microbial communities from Max Planck institute for Marine Microbiology, Germany - Olavius geniculatus... ...
GCTAAGCCTCAGCACTGTCAAAGCAAAATGTCAAATTTCATTGCCTCAAAAACATCTGCAATTTTGTTGATGCAAATTCAGGCGAATGTTGGATCGAGTTCAAGCGTGAACGCAGCAGGGCGCAACGCCGTGATGACGTCACTGATGGTCTGCTGCGGATACATCGTATGCTGGACGCCGAATGGGATCTACACCTTCATGATGGTCATCAACTACATTACCACCATCAGTGGCTTGTTCTATAACATCATCGCAACGATGGCGCTTATGAACAGCTGCATCAACCCTTTCATCTACGCCGCCAAGTACCGCGACTTCCAGACGGGCGTCAGACGTATGTTCCGCAAACAGGTCCAGCCTTCAGCTTAACCTGTTGGGATGCAGGTCCAAGCTCCAGCTGATTCGATGTGTTTTTAGGCGCGAGAGCTAGCATAGTGCGTATTAGCTATGGTAATTCTGTCTTGGTGTCTGTCACAACCCGGTAACGATCGGAGCTTAGGTGAGATAGAGACTTCCGGTTTTCACCGTGTGATAGCTTAGAGTGAAAATAATTGCAAATAGGCACAGACATGCTGCTTGTCATAACAAGCACTGGCAACGGGCTTTTTAGAAATGTCAACATCGATGACCTTGAATGACCTTAAACCCCCAAAATAGGGGGTTTTACTGAATTTTTCGCGATTTTAAGCTGCGACACGGATTTTAAGAGTGAATTGCGTCAAAATAACTGGAGATAAACCACAACAACCTACGAAAGAAATTTTCAGCATTGAATGTAGATTTTAGCAATTCAAGTCCGGACCTCTAGGTTTGAGGTCTGCGCATGCGGGTGTCAAAAAGGGGTACCCCTCTAAAAATGGTTATTTATCCGCTGTTGGCTTGTCTAGCGTGAAAATGATTGCAGATAGACACAGACATGCTGCCTAACATAAAAGCACTGCGACGGGCTTCTTAGAATTGTCAACATTATGACCTTAATTGACCTTAAACACTAAAAAGGGGTTTTAGTGATTTTTTGGCGATTTATGGCTTTAAAAAAAGTAAATTGCGACGAAATGGATAGAGATAGACCAAGATTACCTGCGAACAGGAACTGCTATAGACTCTCGCGCGTCTCATGACCATTAGCTCAGGTTGCTTATTAGATCTGTTGTAGGCCTACAGCTTGCTGTACAGCATGCTGTATGACACATCCATAACAGATCGAAATAATTGAGCTGGGACCTAACTGCAGTGATACAATCACACTAGTTTGTGACATGACATTCTGCACAGTAAAATAGGCTAATGTGAAAAAAGCACAACTGCACATATAGCGATATGAAGCGTTAATTTAATAACAACCAATAGACGAATATAACGACGATGATGTCCGATTATTTTGGCTTGCACTGGTTATGGTTTTATCTTCCCGTTTGTGTGTTTGTACGTCGAAAGAAGAGAATTATCGTATGCAAATTTCGCGCCCGCCAACTTTTTTTCTCAAAACCGAGATTTGTATATGTTCCAAAAACTTTTTCTCCTCGGGAACTTGCTTTGCCGGAAGCGAACGTGACATGGAACTTCTCGTTACCTATTATCAATTATCATTATGAAACTGCCCGTATTCATGCATCAGAGTTTGACTGTTTACTTGCTTCAAGCAGCATAAACATCTGCGTTTAATACGGTAGTACGCTGACGCGAATTGGCTGAGATGGAAAATTAACGAACATTTTATATAACTTTGTTTTCTTTGTCACGTTTTTGCCAAAGTCGGTGAAATTTTGAGGGCGCTTTGACAGAAACAATTTTGCACAGATTTTTTTTAAAGAATACGGCATAGTTTGTGTTGCGTTTGCTTAGCCTATGAAACAGCCATAATTAAAAAAAATTAAAAAAACATTATTTTATTTTTAGGCAATAAAAATTGATAGCTATGTTGTAGGCGTCTATGGCACAGTTGTCGTTTGTCGTCTGTCCGTCTGTAACGGATGTATTGTGGCTAACCATTAGGGCTTGTGAAAAAACTTTTATACGAATATTCAGTCCTGCATCTTAAACTTAGGTGTGCAAAATGGAGAGATGGGTAGGACAAATGTGTCTTTTTTAAATTTGAAATAATTGGCCATATCTCGAAAACGGTGAGAGATTGGGCCAAAATTACTAATGGCCACTAATAGGAAGTCGCATACGTTTTTTCATATGAGATAAAAATCATCGACCTTCGATGACCCTGAAGTTCAGTATTGCAACAAGAACTTTATACGCTGTAGCGCATTTTCTTTTGCGGCAGCTGAGCTTTCTTGTTGGCGATTGTGCTACAATGTATGGTACGTGCAACTGGCATTTGATATTAGTAACTGCATACTTTTGGCGTTTACGTGATTAAAATTTCTTCAATGTTTTTGTCGGTGTTTTCATGTATCCGATATGTTTCGAGAGGGGAGAATGTAGTAACTGACACTTAATCCGTGCGCCCGTAGGACACGAAGAGCGTATGTTGTTTGAGCGGACTTCACAGTCAGGTCCTGGACATGCTCTGTAACTGTGAAGTCGTTCGCCACAGTGATTCTAAGCATATGGAGCTTTTGACGGCGCACAATTCCTGGAGTAAGCGGTGGGTAGTCATGTTGTCGTCTTCGCTGGGGATCAGTAAAGACAATCTCACTGGACTTTACACAGTTAAATGTGAAATTATATTTTTCTGCCAAAGACTGTATATTGCGAAGTTTGGTAGGTCGCGATGTATGTATCGTCTGCGAGTTTGCAAAGACAGTTGCCTAAAATCGTAGTTGTGAGGTTATCTGCATTGACAGCATATGCAGCGGGTCTAATAGATGATCCTTTTATTATGCTGGCATTTGTTCTCGAATTCAGACGTTTGGCCACACAATGATGTGCAATGTGAGTATCCAGTAAAAAAGTTTGCAAGCCAGTTATAGATATGATCAGGCAGATGTAGCTGAGCTAACTTGTTAAGTACAGTTGAATGCCGGACAGTATCAAAAGCCTTGCAAAAGTCTAGAGATATGACTATGACGTAAGGATTAGGTTGGTAATAGTGTGGAGTAGAGAGATTATGGCAGCTGTGGTAAAACCGGTGGGTCGAAAAGCAAATTGATCGTTAAACTGCAGCGTAGGTGAAAGTGAGAGTACAGCAGAATACATGTACTGCCGAACAACCAGTCGTTCCATGACCCGCGTAAATAGCAATGGGTCTAAAATCTGCATGTTGTTTTGGTGCTGATATTTTCTAGATCGGTCGAATGCAAGCTTGCTTCATTTGACTAAATAATGTTTTATGGGAGATGAACCAATGGAAAAAAGCTTGTCTGTGACTGGTTGGCAACCAGCGGGCTGTCTGCAAGAGTGCATGTATAGCAGGCCTAGCAGACATCTACTCGCTACTCACGGCCGTTCGTTGCGAATAGGCGGTACAGTCGGTGGAGGTGGGTTATCGCAGAGCCGTGTGCTGTAAGTAAGTTAAGGTCTTTATCGACTCCTCGTTTCTGTCGGAGTATCTTTGGTAAAATAAAATGTTCTCAATATTTTTACTTAACCCTGATATTTGTTTTACCTTAGCTTTATTTTTGCATGTATTTAAAGCACTTTGTACACCTTCTAATTAAGCTTTTTAGTGCTGTGCCTAAATTACCAAATACCATAATTTTCGGGTTATATTCGCATATATTTTTTAATTTAATTTCAATTTTAATTTTAAAAACATGAATCGGACATTTTTTGAAAAAAAATAATATTTTGAAATTATCATCTTATAAACCAAACAACAAGAAGAAATGCAAGCGCCTCACGCCAACACCACGTCCTATCTGTGCTAACCAATAGGCTAGCAGTAATCTGGTACCCAGTAATTATACTATTATATTGTAGAAGTCTGCCTAGTATTATTGCGGAGCAAGCTCCATCTCACACTATAGCACGTATAGGCTATATGGCGCAGGCATAAATTGCGCAGTTGAACCAATTCTGCCGAGAGCTGCTGTAGCCAAGTGGGCAGCGTCACGAAGTGTCCCGGGTTCGAATCCTACTTTTTGCAACTTTTTTTCTTTTCGCTGTCGTAATAAATTTTTTCGAGGTAATAAATGTCTGACTTGGGGTTAAATGTTGCAAAAAGTAAAGTGAGCGTACTTTTTTGACAACATTTAACTTCAAGTCAGACATTTATTATCTCGAAAAAAATTAATTACGACTCTCGCATTTTTCCACATTTTAGGGTTAAGGTCAGCTAAGGTTAAGATTACCGTTAAAGTCAGTGGTTAGGGTTTGTGCCAGTGTTTGTTCATTTATGAGAAATTGTACGAAATTGTTCGGCACAGATAAAACGGGGTGCTGGTGTAAGGCGCTTGTGAAAAAAAATCATCAGACCTATGCAAACAGGGGGGTGCAGCAAACTTCAAATTTAAGGGCTTTTGGAAATTAGCTTCAGAACTATAAAGCCCAGTTAAAATCCAATAACAAAATATTATAATAAGACTAGTACCGGTAACAGCTAGCAGTCGTATTGACTGCGAAAATATTATTGCTATAAAACACAGCCAATAATGCTTAGCCAATATCGTTTTTGCGCAACTTGTACTTTAAGTAGTCTGTAGCAGACATATTTTTTTCAGTTTTCATAAAACCACGATTCTTTTGCGTGGGTCCCAACAGGCCAAAAAAACTTTAGCAAGCGTAACTTGGTACATGTTCTGATCGCTCTGCTCTTTCGTGTTGCAATTCTGCTATTACACTGCCATTTCCAAGTTTAGTCCTTGTATCTGCTTCAAGCCTCACATTTTCAATGATTAAAACATTCAGATATTGAAAGTAACCAACCTGTTGTAGTATGACTTCTACAGTCAAGACTGTGTTGTCAGTTGTCACTTTCTTGTTCTTTTGTTAATTACAAAACCATAAATTAAGTAATTTCTGTAGCTCTGTTGGTGTTGTTTGTGATAAGAACAATGTAATCTGTGTGTCTGAAGTTGTTTATCGTTCTATCTCTAATTTTAAAACAATCTTTAATATTTTGAGTGCCATATAAATCGTTTCTGTAAAAAGTAAAAAATTGGAATATATATTTTTTTATTTTTTGCGGTTTCTCGGAGCACAAAAATTTAACGGCGAATTCATATGTCGGCTACTGCAGCTTGGGGCTCTAACTGTTGTCATTGTTGTTGCTGCGGTTACTGTTTTTAATTGGCCTATAGTTAATGGATATCGATAATGACAAGGAACGGTACCTATTGTTAAGAGTATAATTAATATTAGTAAGGTTATATTTTGACTTATAAGTTGTTTTACCATACCACTTTTAAAAATGGCTTTTTCAATTTCTTTTACATAAGTTAGCCTACGTTTTGGCATTTTCAGAAAGCCAACTGTAGAACGGATGCTCGGAAATGCACGCACAGTCACAGTGGTGTTGTGTGTCGTTCCTCCGAAAGCCCCGCAACAACGAGTAAACTCACACAAATCAGAGTACATGCTAAATATGCTTATACGAGATAGGTTCTAAACATATAGCGACTGAAGGCATTAGAAATCGCGGTTTGCGTCTGTCAGTTGTTATTATTATTATTATCATCAAGATCAGTAGTAGTAGTCATTGCCGCGCAATGGTCGTAGCTCTTGTAGACATAATTTTTTTATATCTGCAGAATAAGCAATCCATGGCAATTATTTCTTTCTTTGACATCCTGCGACTATCTTCATTCGTTTACATAGTTGTCGCTAAAAGCGAGGCAAATAAATCTAGTAAAATACATGCAGAAAACAGACTTTAAAAATGTCATCTTATGGTAATTCAAGGTCTCACATTTTATGGTCATTAGATAGCTCACAAAGCACTTCATGACGCCGCGTAGGCTTAAAAGTATTGTTTTAACTTTAAAATTTTCAAAAATAAGGCGATCAAAAGTACTGAAAATGTTGTAAAGTTCCGTAAGTCTTGCACGTTCAGTAGACATGACATGCAGATGTCACATAGCCCATCGTGCACGCATGCCGCGTGCATCAACTGCCATTAAATGAATCGATAGAAATCTGCTGAGGCAGATGAATGAGACGACTTTTAGCAGTGATGGAAAACTCGTCGTTGTCGAGTGACGTCAACAATGACGTCACCACATCTCCCTCTATGTCCGACGACTTGATGAGTTTTGTATTCAAAGTTATTTACAGCATCATCGGAATAGTTGGTGTTGTTGACAACTTGTTTGTTCTTATGGTTTTCATCTTGTTCATCAAGATCACTGACAAGGTATGTTTTCGAACCTCGCGCGCGCTTTGCATTTTTTGACACTGAAGCGTTTTACTGTCTAAAATATTTTACAACTCGGTTTATATCGAAGGTTTTAGTCAAGGCACATAATAAACAAAGCTTGAGCCTGAAGACCGTTTCGATTTACAAATTCAAACGTTTTATGATTGTCTACGTCGTGATATTTGCTACTAAAGTCAAAAGTTGTCCAAAATCGCGCCGAATTTTGGACGTCGTTTGTCCCTTTCCAAATATTATGGATGCGCGCCCCAAAGAATGTGTAGCTTACCCAAATTTTCATAGCTGCCTTGCGGCAAGTCATGTGGAAATGTTTAGCTAAGTTAATCGCACAGAACCCAAAGTTATTAACCAAAACACACACAAAATTTTGGGCCAATTTTCGAATTTTTATTGTCAGGAAACCGCATTTTAGGTGGGATGTGCGCCTTGATTAACAAGCCTTGATCATTGTTTAGCGCGTGTAAAAACTTAAGGCCTCAGCACACGCTGAAGGCCAAATATGGTCTTCCAAAAAAGTTAGTTTTGTGTGGGTCAGAGTCAGTCAAAATTTCCTACGTTTTTCTTAATGGCCAAAGTTAACCAATTTTTTCGTTAAACGTGTACAGATTGCACGTAATCGCTTTGTCGTCCGATTTTCAACATCTTGAACTTTTTCCGAGATATTTGGAAGACTGCAAATTTTTGGAGATACATTTTACAGCCATTCCACTTCCGACCATTTTTGCAAAGTTTCATGTAAACTGGACGACAGCGCTCGGAAATTTTGCTTTAAGAATCGGCGAAATAGACAAGAAAAAACAGAAAAAAGACATCTGACGTAAAATACAAATGCCTCCCCGCGGGCTACCATGCCCCAAGTCTGTCTTAATAAACACAATACACATGCGCAAACCGTAGAAACCGTTCCAGGGCTAAACCACCGAAATCGTGTCACCGATATTTCCGACAATTTACCGCACCATGAAGCATTTTGGGAAGACATTATGCTATACTGGCATAGAACACCACGCCCAAACCACTGAGATAACCGTTTTATCTTTAACCGCTAGTCCGGATAGTTCGACCCGTGACCGATCAACCGATACTGAAGATATCTCCGACCACCAAATTTCAAGGTCGAACCTCAAGGTCATCCAAATTCCAAAGGTACTGTTGGCATGGAAGCGGTGACGTGCTACAAGTTTAACAATTTTGTGAAAAACGGAATTTCTGCACACATTAGACATAAATCAGATTGTCATGTTGAGAGCTGGAGCTGCATAAGTTAGTATCAGTTATTGGTAAGCAGTATGACCTCGTGGAGCTGCCACTGTACCACTTCACTGACATTGTAACGATCACTGTACAGTTACAAGCAGTTATACAGTTTTGGGCCAACCCCATTACAGTCAGCGCTAATAGGAGTACGTAAACCAAACAGCAAACGCTCCCATGACATTCGATATGTTCTAGCATAAATAGTCCAGGAGCATTAGTAAAAAGAAAAATGAATGTTATAAAGCTGATTTTCTCAGAATAGTTAAGTGACATCGTGTATTATAACATATCAAAAGCCGAACAAAATCCTCTTCAAGCTTTCCTCGGAAATCACGTGACCATAAAAATTCCTGCTGACTAATCACAGGCTGAACGGTAGTTCCAGCCCTGTGGCCCAAAGACATGTTTCTTCTTGTTTGATTTTAGGTGTTTGACACACGTAGGCTTACATGCGCGATCTCTTCCGTACGGTTGAAGAAGTCTTTGATAGCACAAAATTAGTCCACACGACAAGGTGTGAGCTTCGTAAAGGTAGTTCCGTATTCGACATACGAACTGATACGCCATCTATGTTCTACCGTTTGCAGTAATGTTCAGCTTCTCCTCTCATTTTGCAACAAAACGACGGTCTTCGCAGGTTTCTTGTTGCTGGAAAAACAGTCTAAAATTTCTTGCCGCTGGATGTTTGGACCAAATCGCTGGTTACTGGTCAGTTTTGAAGACTCGCAACTGCGTGTGTCGTTCTAGCGAGCGAAGGTACTAAATAAAATGCATCGATGAGACTAAAATACACATCTAAAATGAACTAAACTGATATGCCTATGCCACGGGCAACGACTAACAAGCAACGATTATTTTAACATTTTGGGTACTTAGACGATCAATTATAGCCTATCGTATATAGGCTAGCGTAGGCTTACAAGGCGCTGCAGCAGCATGCTAGCCGTGTAATGTGAACATGAACTGTTGCAGTCCGACGCAGAAACCGTTGACTCCCAATTGTTTACCACAATGGTTAAAAAAACAAAAAAAACTGTAAGGTCTTAGGCTTGTTGGTGTTACCAATGAACATATCAGTTTATCGCTACTCTTAGTTTCGTTAAATATTGTTACAAATAGGGATAAAAAAATATTAATTTTTGGCTTATTTCCGAGATATGCCGGATAAAAATGTTTTATAAGCGTCGCAGCACTTAGCACTGCGTATCAGCAGCAATCAACTATAAGCGTTCTGTAGTAGAAAGTTGCACATACAATGTACACGCTTTCGATTGCTACCGAAATCAACGACATTGCCATTGAATGAGCTTCATGGCCATAATGCATTCTATAGCACATAGACGAGATGGCCAGCAAAAACTGGACGAAAATAGACAAGACGCTCGGGACAGCACTCCGGAAATCGATCCCTTTCGGTACATCTTTAATTTACACATCAATTAGCGAAAACTGCCACAAACCCTAAATACTGACCTTATCCTTAACCCTAACCCTAACCGACCCTGACACTAAAAATGCGAGAGTCATAATTAATTTTTTCGAGGTAATAAATGTCTAACTTAGGGTTAATAAGCGAACTTTAAATTTTTGACAATATTTAACCCCAAGTCAGACAATTATCACCTCGAAAAAAATTAATTACGACAGCGAATAAAAAGTTCCAAAAAGTTGGAGTCAAACCAGAGATCTTTCGGGCATCGGATGCGTGACGCTGCCCATTCGACCACAGCGGATCCCAGCAGAATTGATTCAGATGCAATACTTATGCTAGAGCCATAAACTGTACTATAGTATAATTACCGGGTACCAGCCTACTGGCTTCCTATTTGTTTGTGCCGAAAGGGCTCGATTACGGGGATTGCTCTCCCGAGGTGCTTTTGAAAAACAGACCCATTCTGTCCGCGACATTATTTTCGCCCAACCCACGGATGCTTACGACTCATTCTCGTACTATCGCATCTAAGTGAACGAGGCAGCGCGGTGTGCACGGCTGCCGCTAGTCACTGCTAGTGCACGTGCTTCACTTCTGTCGGCTTGTGCGAATTTGAACCAACATGCAGCCTATCGAGTCGATAATAAGACGAATTAACGACCACAACAAAAAATCGTACATTTCCACATTGTGTTTACCAGAGCCGACTGTGACACGTACACTGTACATCACGTAGACCTACGCTACGTCACTAAGTGAGTCTGAGATAGGGCCTAGGCTAAATCTGTGCCAATTTATGATTTCCAAGGTAATAACTTTGGCGGTGTTTGATTCTGATAACTTGCTCATTTTAACCTTTTTAGACAAAATGCAAAAACAAAACAAATCGCACGATATCCTAGATATCACCATATGCTGCACTACCTCGTAAAAGTTTTATAGTTACCAGCGACGATTCTCGTTTTTGCGGTAACAAGAATTAGACATTTTGTAGTAGTAGTAGTAGTAGTATTAGCAGTAGTAGTTTTGGTTATTACCAATAATTAACGGATTAATTTTGCCATTGTGCCCTGCAGTGGTTTATGAATAGTATAAATTTTTATGTGGGTCTATACTTAATAAATTAACGTGCTTGCTAAAAGATCTGTGTCAAAAATCACAAAAATAATTCAAATTGTGACCAAACTAATGTAAATCTCGCATATTATTTTTCCTTTATTTCCCCAAAGCTGATTTTGGGTTTTTACATACCTTATATAGCTACAGTACAACGTGGCATCGTTCTAACCCGGTAGCTGGGACGTCGAACGTATCGTTCCTAATGCGTTTTACTTATGCCACTCGATACAGCTTTACCCTCCGATGACCAAGGAGAGGGGGGTAAAATTACTCCCAGGTCGCTTTTATCCACGTACCTTTAGAACCGAAACAGATACGACAATATGCTTTTATGACTTTTCCTGAATATGGTCCCGCTACGAAACGCTGCATTGATTGAAAGTGCATACTGTCAACTCATAATCCAGGATGGCAGCCCAAAACAAATATAAGCTTTAACGTTATACATCACAATTCGAGTTACACATTGCATAGAAACATCACATACAATAATTATGTTTATCTTCATGAGGTCCGTCAGTCGAATGTTATTGAGAGCTGTGGTGTCATTGTTTGATTTCACTGATAGGGAAGAAGCAAATGTTTCCGACCAACTGTACGTTTCCATGGTATTCGGGTGTAATTGCATTCTGCTATACTTGTTCTCTGGTAAAACATAAAGTCACACAGGCCTACTCAGAACCATTATATTAAAAGAGTTTGATGACCAATGCACGTGGCTCATGGACGCCCATTTCATTCCATTTACCACTAGCTGCAGCAATTAGTTTTATCAATCAGTTGCAGCTAACAGTTGCAGCAAATTATTAGTTGCAGGTAATGGCTGCAACTAATTGTTGCAACTAATGGTTGTAGGCCCTAACTACTAGCTTACGTTCTCAACGTACGCAGGCCAGTCAGCTAAGTCGAGTTGGAATGCAAATGGCGCCTATGTAGGCCTACCAAGTGACCGTGACAGCCAATCAGCAAACGGAACCGCGTTGGCCAAACTTTTTTAATATTTGACTCTGAGTATAGCTGTTGAAATTTTTTTCGTAGGTGCCATAGAATCGACATGCATGATTGTGGGGAGCAATTTTACCCCCTGGACATTTAAAGGTGTAAAACCCTGGACACCGGAGGGTTAATAATGTAAATTTCGTAAAGCTATCGACTCGGTTTTTCGAAATTCTGCGAATTTTGGAGGTTTTTTGCTCCGTTAATTCTGGGCCTGTGACTTTACAAAATTGTTTTATACCAGTTCTCGCTACAATGCACATATTGCAAAAAGTTGGCTAAAGATAATTGCACTACTTCAAAGTACTTACCAAAAATACATTAAATTTAAAACTAATTTTAAAAAATTTTTATTGTAGCAAAATTTTGCAGCATGTTTTGTTTTCGATATGTCTTTAACACGAAAAATCTAAAAAAAAACAAAAGGTAGCACCTAACAAAACTAAACCTAACACCCAGCACCTAACAAAACTAAGAATAATAAAATCAAAACAAATTCTAGTAACTTAGTATGTGAAAACTAATACCTAAATTATAATGCATCTTAGAAGAAAGTGTGTGCAAAAAAAAACAAAAAAAATTAGAACGACAAAATATAAAAAATAGTCATTTAAAATTTAAAACAAATTAAACAAATAATTACACAACAAAAACAAAAAATAATAATTTTAAAAACCACAAGCATTAAAAATCCGTAAACAGTTGAAAAATCTGAATCTTAGATGTCTACACTGTGTCCCAAAAACGTCACACTTTGTTATTTCTGCATTTTCACAAAATATTAACCGATTTTTCAATTTTTTCTACTATCGCACTTTCAAACAGTTGGCAATAAAGTGATTACTAAATATCTTACCACACCTTAACTGTGTCGCTACACTACCTTGTAAAATATAAATTTTACAAACTGGCAATAGCCAACAAGCACATTGCTAAACGAACAAGACAATATTCAGATGAGGATCGCAGTGAATGATCTGCAGAATGTACACTATGTTAGAATCATTGTTTAGATATCTGGTATGTTGAAAGATGCGTTTGTTTCCGGTCTTCCTGACTTAGTAGGCTTAGCAGTTCATCCGCAGTGGTCCTGTTCTTTTCATTTACGCACGCGTTTCGGTTCGCAACCTCATGCCTTTGGTCGGTGTTTAATGTTTTCCAAATCTTTTTAGAAAAGTGCCTAGTTTTTTTTTCCTTTTGCAGTTTTTTCTCGAAAATTTTGCTAGTATTCTCTGCAAACCGTACTCACTGCCTTGTTTTTGCTGTGATGGCAATGCCGATATTTTGTCACCGCATGAAAAGCTATTGTTTCAATAACGTCGTTTGTTTTTGTCTATAAAGACTGGTTATGTATTGAAAACTAAACATAATTCATTTCCAGTAAGCAAATTAATGAAAAATTGTTTTAAAGGGTAAGTGTTTGCAATGTATTTATTCCGATTATAGTAATTTTTCAAAATTTATATTTCACAAGGTAATGTAGCAACGCAGTTAAGGTGTGGTGAGATATTTAACAATTACTTTATTGCAAATTGTCCACAAAGCGTGCCAGTAAAAGAATTTAAAAAATCGCTTAATATTTGTTGAAGATATGGACAATGACAAAGTGTAACACTTTTTGCGACATCTTCGGTGTTGTATGTTCAGGCGATAAACATTCTGATCGTGAATCAGAGTATCATGGACATGTTTGCATCTTTCTTCACGCTACTCGTCGCTGTTGTCGAGGTGGATGGCACTCGTATGTCACCCAACAACATCTATGATCAGTTTGTCTGTCGCGTATGGATCTCACGACTTCCGCTCTGGGCTTTTCTAAATACGTCGACCTACGGGATTCTCATCACTGCATTTGAGCGCTACTTCGCCATCATTCATCCCATATGGTACAATGTAAGAATTGACGAAACGTGCATTTCTGTGTAGCGCAAACGGTTTTTTTTGCTGCCGCACAACTGTCACAGTTGAAATACAGGCTTGTTTTCGGTACTACTGCATGTCTTTGGGTTCTGTAACTTTCATAGCACTGTAACATTTTGTTACACATTGCGTGTTTACGCAGACGAGTCAAGTGTTTTGGACAGTGTTTTGTCTCAAACATAGCTGTTCTACATCAAAACATATTCGGGATATTATGAATGCAGAATGTCAATTATTTAACCTGTAATTTCTTTCTAACATAAACTGCATGTCAAACAAATACTCATCGATAAACACAGATATAGGCCTAAGCTACTCCTAACCCCGACATAATACGTGCACTCTTGTAAGCTTACTTATTGTACGCAATTACTGACTACTAATGGAAACGTACCGAAAAATCCCATGTAGTGTTAGCTGTTATGGGTCGTCAATGAATGACGTCACGCAATTTTAAGGAAATATTAACCCCCTCTCCTTTTCGTCACATTTCGTCACACTTGTCTTAACCCCCATCAAATATGACGTCACAAAACGTCTGCACTCTCCCGGCACCCTGTAGTATAGTTTACAGAGATGATTTTCAGCGTATCTAAATTATGATAGGCCTATATAAAAATTATATCTGTTATCAAAATTGTCTACTGCCTACTTAATGCAGAAAATCGTGTGAAATCAAGCACAGTGTTTTGAAATGTTTCTAGGCCTACTTGTCCTGTCACATACGACGAGTTGGTGACGTGCATTTGGATGTCTATTGTGCCTTTCCACAGATGTGACGTGTGTGACGTCACGATACCTTTAACCCTTTCCCCTACGTCACACGTCGTCACAATAGTGTAAAACCCCCTCCCCGTCGGATCGTAACGACATTTATAGACGACCCCTTAGTTGGTATGACAGATATGCCATTTTTAACTAAAACTGTCGCATATTACCTCGTGAAGCGTCAGCTTAGAGTAGTCCTTATTGTTACGCAGATTTTTTTGTGTGCCGACGGTATCCACGGTTCCGCATCTCAGTATCTTTAAATGGATATATCTCAGCAACTAAGCATTGGATCCACTACCGGTGGTTTTATGGTTGAACATTCAAGGCAAGCGGATCCGCTGGTTACGTGACCGATAACGTCACCTAACCACAAAAGGTCAATGTCGTGACCCCAATATATTTGAGACCGCGTATCTCCATAGCCGTGCAAGATAGACGAATGGTCATCAATGACCACCAATAGGGAACCAAGTGCTCCAACTGAGCAACTCACTTTCGATTGTTCTGCCTCATGTCCTCCCCGGTCAGGACAGCCCACATCACATCAGAAAACTGCCACTCGCAGGTCCCCGTCTGGCACCGCGACGTCACAGCGCATTCGAGTGTCGTCTGCTTTGTTCAGTCACGCCATTAGGTAGTAAATAACAGTTATAAGCGGCTTGGCTACTGTAAAAAATATCTGAGGCGCAATATCTTTTTAACTGATCACCAATATAGGAAAACAGTATTTTAGTAATAAAACAGCAAATATAAATGTACAAAACATTAGTTTATACACTTGTTAACGGCAACATTTAAGGACTTGCACATCGAAAACAGCAAAAATTACAAAAA
>Ga0056128_1006652_pt1 | contig 14593 bp, 7 predicted proteins | sample WorMetLIZISLAND2_FD_71113 | JGI IMG/M metagenome (GOLD analysis project Ga0056128, IMG submission 71113) | Marine gutless worms symbiont microbial communities from Max Planck institute for Marine Microbiology, Germany - Olavius geniculatus... ...
ACAACAACAACAACACTAGGCTGCCACCTTCAGTTAGAGTAAACTGATAATATTGCAGCTATAAGCTGTAAGCCATTTGAAATAGTTTTACTACTGAGACTAAATCCGGATGGTTACAAATTTGGAATAATCAGGGATTCTCTGAACCTAGAAAAGTCCTGTAAAACTCAGTGAATTATTAGAGAATTTTGTAAAAGAAACCTTGGGGAAGAATTGTAGCAAACAAGACAATTTTACCAGATGCGGCTGGGGCTCTGCCTCAGACCTCACTCTAGTGCTCCCCGAGATTACTATGTTAATACAATTGTTCATTATTGTGATAACTTATGGAAAAGTAAGCTTATGACTCGAAAAATGTGGATGACTCATGGAATTCTTCTTCTTCTACTTTGTGGGTACCCGGTAAATGTGTGGAGTGTGTTGTGTGCATAGATTCTGCTGGCGCTGAAGTATCTGCATTCACGGCACATTGTGCACTGCGATCTCAAGCCAGAGAATGTGCTTCTCTCAACTGAAACACCTTTCCCACAGGTTCGCTCAAATGCGGAATTTTTGCCGTAAATATTTTAAGATATTCATTCAATTGATCCACCATTTTTAATTATGCATTTGTTTTGTGCGATGTTTAATTTTCTCCTTAGTACTTACTTAATTTTTATTTCATATTTAAATAACTTTTTTAACACTTAATCAAATTAAGTTTTAGGTAGTCGTTATAATGTTTGTTGGTGTGGCAAAAATTTTCTGCGACTAATTTTGTTACGTTCTGTCTTATTTGTCTTTCAAAGTTGTTTTCACATTTGCATATTAAGGAGATTTTTAAGGACATAAAGCTTCATATCGTCAGTCGTAGACTTATTAAGTTACCATGTGAATATTTGCGGGGTTTTATAGACTTTACAAGCACGGATAATGCTAGACTACTGAAATGGTGTATAATTGCTAATATTGACCAAGTTTTGTGTATGCTCTGTATTCAGGTTAAGCTGTGTGATTTTGGCTTTGCACGCATTATTGGTGACCAGTCGTTCCGCCGTTCAGTTGTCGGCACTCCTGCATATCTTGGTTGGAACATTTGTATTAGTATTATTACTGGATACGTGTGTCATTATGAGGCATTTTTCCTGCAGTCCATATCTCTGCATTTCAGCCATTTATAATTGATTATATTGCAGATGGCCGGACTGGGTTGAGCTGTGTGCTGGTTACACACTGTGTGCTGAATGCTGATGGTCACTCATCCAAGTACTAACCGGGCTCGACGTTGATTAACTTTATTCGTGTGAAAAATGCCACTACAAACTTAGCGAAACAGCCACAAATTATTCAATTAACAAAAATCAAGACTTGCAGTCATGAGACCTGCGTGCGGACTACGTTTACATGATCATGTTACAGTGGCGGCCATTGAATTGCACTGGTTACCAATCGAAGCCCGTATTCAGTACAAACTATGTTTGTTAGTTCACTTAGCCATAAGTAGCACTGGTAAAGCTCCATTATACATATCGAACCTTCTTCAGTCAGTTTCGGCACTGCCAGATCGTCACATCTTCTTGCGATCAGCCACGAAATCGGATCTGCAAGTCCCAAGGACACGCCTGAAGTTTGGAGAGTGTGCCTTCAGCGTGGCAGCCCCCAAGGCGTGGAACGATCTGCCGCTGCACTTGCGCGCCATTACGAACACTGACACATTTAAGCAGAGACTGTAAATTTTATGACTTGGAGTTTGATTTTATGTAGGGTTAGGCATTTTGTTGTATTTTATTCAACTGTATTTTATTGTTATAGACTGTTCAGCTCCCCTGTAAGTTGACACTGTTTGACATTATCATTATCATCATTATATTGTGTGTTGCTAATTTCTGATTTTTAAACATATTATATGCTGTTTTTCTGCATATTATGTTTTCAAAAATTGAAATTGTATTTCTCCGATGGTGTTGTAGCACCAGAAGTACTGAAGAGTAAAGGTTACAATCGTTCGCTTGACATGTGGTCCGTCGGAGTCATCATCTATGTCAGGTAGAGCTACCAACATATTGCCTGTTGAGGATATTAGTCTTGCGTGTTTCTTGTCTCATTTGCTCTATTTTTATTATGTATTTTTTTCTGTCAAATGTGATGTCAGTTTTCTAGTTTTTATTTGTTTGTTTGAGTTGTTTGAAATGTTTTGTGAACCAGGCCTGTCACGAGCCACAGCAGGGCTCGGAGAAACATTTTCATGGGGCTCCCATGGGGAGAAAATTTTCAAATTTTTCTTCTTAAAATGGCGCATTCCGGTGTACTTTATATTTTTGAGTGAGAATGGGGCCCCCAAACATCACAGGGTCCGGGGTAACTTATCTCCCCTTACCTTGCCCGCTTGACTGGCCTGAGTCCAACTTTTCAAACATTTTATTTGTCACTGTATTATTTAGCTATTCGGCTTTTGAGCTGCAAGAGTGTTCTAATAAACTCAGTTCAGGTCAGATCTGCAAGGTCTGTCTATCAGGTTGTTTGTTGGATCAATTATTGAAAAACTAACGAACGGATTTTGGCAAAATTTTGTGTAGCGGTTTGGCATGCACAGGATGCATGTGATCTGGAGTCTTAATGTATTTGTGATCACTATAAAGATTTTATGTCATATGAGATGCTATTTTGCATGCTATTATGGTTGTTTTTTGTCGTTGATTTATCGCGCAGTCTGAGTGGCACGTTTCCATTCAACGAAGACGAGGAGATCAAAGATCAGATTCAGAATGCAGAGTTCATGTTTCCCGAGAACCTCTGGTCTAAAGTGTCTTCCGATGGTATGCACGTTCATATGTACATTATGATATTGCCAAACAATGGCCAGCAAGGGGGAGGTGGTAGCCTGTAAGTGGTGACTGCCCCAACTTCAGTTTAAATGCAAATTTCTGACTAAAACTAACAAGATTTGTATCTGCTACATGCATTCTTAGGGCTTTTTACCCAAAAATGTTTGTGCAACTGGGGCTCCACCCCAGCCCAGCTGGGGGGCTTGCAACGCTTCCCTAGGCTGCATTAGAGATCTTTTTAAGTATGCACTATGTAAATTTACACTTTACCTACTTACTTACCTAATTACTTGCCCAAGAATGCCGCCACACTCTCGACCTCTAGCCTTGGTTTTTAGTCTCCTTGAACTCTCATTTCTGTCTGTGCCTGTGTTGCTACAATTGGACAAACTGTTTTTTTTTGTCGGTGGCAGTAAGTATGGTAAAAGTACACTACTTGGACTAGTTCAGATTATTTCTGTTATTTTAACTGTTTTATTGTATACTATTAGTAGTAGTAGTAGTATTTGTTGTATAATGATTGATGCTGTTGTGTGTAATGTTGTGCAGCTCGGGAGCTCATCAATCGACTGCTGCAGATCAAAATGAGGAAACGTTTCACTGCAGATAAATCACTCGCCCACGACTGGCTGCAGGTGATTTATCATTCTTATTCTTGTTTATCTACTGTTTTTAACTTAAATTATCCACACATTAGTGCCCGGGCATGCACACGTGGACAGACAGACATGCCGACGTAAGCATAGACATGAACCACTTAAACAAACCGTGCATGTGACTTGAGTGTGACAGGCATTCAAAAAGTTTGTATCTTAACACGCTCGACCAAAGTATAACCAACTAGTTTTGACTGGAAGACCATGATCAACAAGTTTTCTACAACAGAATTTGAGCTTTGGAGAAATACTGCACCAGGTGCATTTCAGGTAAAACGTAAAAAGGTGAAGGTAAAGGTCGTCAATTTGTATAGCGCATCGTCGCAAACACGCCTCTAATGCGCTTTCGTCACCAACCAGAGCCGCCTGCCGCACGGCCACTGTGTGCAGCCTGCAGACACAGGCTGGCGCAGCGGCCGGCTAGGCAACCCCAGTTAGCTGTACCAAGGTCCCCACCTTCCGTAACCCATGTAAATGAGTTACTACTCATTTTACCATCCCACGGAGGGTAGAAGGCTGAGTCGACCTAGCTGCAGGAGACTTTACAGAAAAGTTACAATATATGTTGCACATATCTTCTAGTTAACTGTATCAGGCTGTACGAGTCCAGCAGTGTACGGGTTCCCGTATACGAGTTCCGGCAAACACAAGTTTGCGTGTATTTCAATGGCGGGCCGGCAGCCGTTCACATACATACGAGTACAGATTACCTGTAAATTTCACTCATACAAGTAATTTCTGTGCAAGTTGTGTTTTTATCCAACTTCTAGAAAATAAACTATTCGTAAATAGCATTGCATTGATATAATTTATAAAAACCGTGAACAGAAAAAACAGAACTGACGTCATTGTAAAATTGTTCATCATTGGAGATGTGCCGTTTGTAAAAATAGTAACTTTATAGTGGAATGTTGTTGTTTTAATGGCATGCGTTGAGTTATGTGCTTGTACAAGTGACCGTGAACGCTCCACTCATACGACTGAAGCTTCTACGGGCCATAAACGAAAACCCGAACCCGTACTCGTACTTGTACTCATGTTTATGTGAACGCCGCCTCAGGCTGTGTTTGTAAACAGTGTTCACTTTTCATCAAAAAATTGCAGTTTGTTTATAAAATAATTTGAAGTCACGTTTTGTAAACGTATAGTTGATCGTCATCTAAAGTCAGGCTGAAAGATTTTGGAACAACCCCGTACTGACATGATTATTCACCCTGGTCGTTATATGCTTCTGATGTGTTCGTGGCACATGGCACTGTATGAATGAAATGTCTTTATTATGTTTTGCAGCCAACAACTGGATTGGCATAAAATAGATTAAATATATGAAAATTAAAAAATTGTTTACGTAAAATTAATCAAACAGTGTGGTAAAAAGATTTTTTACGTAACCAGCTGCTCTTCTTTTTAGGAAGTTCCATCAGAAGTTCATATTATATGAGATAGGAGCAGGCACATATAGTCAGAAATATCGTGTGTTGATGGTAACAGATGTACAAGACAACTGCTTGTTGATGTAAATGTGCTTTGATTGATCAGTTGATTTTGTTATTTTGCCGTGTGGCTAGGATTATCGCTGTTGGTGTGACCTGCGTAAGTTGGAGGAGCAGGTAGGCGAGCGTTTCCTCACACACGAGTCCGACGACAGTCGCTGGAAGCAGTACCGCATTGACAACTTTCTGCCGGACTGGCCACTCTACGGCCATTCCGACATAACAGACAACGACCGCTTCAACTTCAGCAAGTCACGGCTCATGCCCCCCAGTCCGCCGTAAGTTAGTAAGCAAGTATGCAAGTAGATTTTCCGTTCCATTGATCTTGGTTCATCTCGCATCCATTTGGACACACTGGGCCACACTCCGATGCCATCCGTGTCTGTCAAGAGCTGCCACCTCTGCTCCCTTCCAGGTCAACCGCATCTTTTGTAGATCTTTGTTGACTGTTGTCTCTTCAGTTTGTTCGTGGTCGACCTGGTCCTCTCTTGTATCTTAGTTGTCATTGTTGTGGTAGCGCAATAATTCTTCTTCAATACAATGCAGCTATTGTATCTTGGTACCTTCCAGTAGAGTGCTTGCTGTGGTATGCACTGGTGATCCATTAGCATTACTGTACATTATTCTCATATAGTTGTTCTGTTTTTGTTTCTCCCAGTTATTAGTTATTTTAGGTTTTTTGGTGACGATTGTTAAGTGACAGTGATTTAAGTGTGGCAAAATGGTGAAAGTTGTTCGAGTCAGTTGTGTGCATAATTTGTTCCAGTATTTGTGTTATGCTGTTGTGTCTGTAATGAACATTCTTATTTTTGGGGAACACTGCCAATACTGTTAATAATTTCAAAGCAGTAATCTAACATATCTAATGACTTGAGTGTTAATGGTGTCAGCGTCTTAACTTTTTTCTAATTTATGATGATTTGAATTATATATTGTTTGGCATTCGTAGTGTTTCAGTAGATGAGAAATATTCCAATAGCAATAGATCACATTATCGATATGTGCCTGATTGACTCTCATCATCATCATGATGCGAAGCGTTCAGCCGTAGCATCCCGCCGTTGCGATTTGTTGATATGTCATCGGCTTAAGTTTAATGTTGTCTTGGTTATTGGTAGACGTCATTTTCTGTCATACAGACGTTCATGGCGTAAAAAGATTAACCTTGCCTAGTATTTTCTATTGAACACTTAGTTGTTGTATTGCCCATTTTTTTCGGCTGTCTCTGGTTTTAAATTATTGATGTACTTCTACCACTGTTTTTCCTGTTGCAGCTTTTGCTACTGCTACTAATGATTTTAATTTTTGTTCATTCAGCATAATAAATTCCGCTGGAATTATTGGGCCGACCAATAAGCTGTAAGCTTAAGGTCGGCATTTTGTCATGATTGTTGTTCGTCTGTCCATCACGGATGTACTGTGGCTAAACGGTGCACGATAGGGCTTAGTTGCTATTGAGCACCAGTAAGAAGTTGCATACTGGCTTTCAAATGACATAAATCGATGACCTTGGATGACCTTGAAGGGTCATAATGCACTATGGAATGAAATGTTTCAAGCTATAAGCGGCCATATCTTGAAAACGGTGTGAGAAAGGGCCTAGGTTACTATTAATTCACTAACAAGAAGTCTCATATTGGCTTTCAGATTACCTGCAAATCATTGATCGTGGATTACCTTGAAGACTAGTATGTATCATTGTGACTAGACAATGCGAGATAGGACCTAGGTTACAATCAATCACTAATAGGAAGTGGCATATGCCCTTTCAGATGATGTAAAAATCATCAACCTTGGATGACCTTCAAGGTCACTGACAACCAGTACGGTCGGCCCCACCCTAGAGACTGCTGGGCTTCTTGTTCAGGATTAGTTTTGTTCTTGCACAAATAAGATTGTAAGGAATTGATGGAGCATTAGTTTTTACTGGTTTGGCATACTTTTTGTTGCCGAACTAACAGCATGAAAGCACTGGAGGGTTGTTTTTGCAGCCAGCAGTTGAGCATTGGTAACGTGGACTAGTTGATGTTTTCCGTACCAGAGGCAGCAACTGCTTAACCTCGCATTGTTGTGTCAATCGCTAAGCTGTAAGCTTAGAGGTTGGCTTTTTGTCATGGTTGTCGTCTGTCTGTCTGTCCGTCCGTCACTCATGGATGTGTTGTGGCTAAATGGTGCAAGAGTGGGCCTAGGTTGCTATTGATCACTAATAGGAAGTGACATACTGGCTTTCAAATGACATAAAAATCGTCGACCTTGGGTAACCTTGAAGGTCAGTGATAACCAGTACAGTCAGCCTCACTCTAGCGACAGCTGGGCTTCTTGTTTTACTTACTGGTTGATATTCTGGTGCAGCAGAACGGTTGCTAAATGGCATTTTAAATTGCCAAATAAGTCAAATTTAGAACTTTAAAAGATCCTGGCTGCAAAAATTTTTTGTTTGGCAGTTAGGCAGTTTTTTTGGCATTGTTCTTCGAATTTTGCATTGAATTTTCTTGTTTAGTGTCAGTATGGCATTAGTTCAACAGTAATGTTAACGAATGATTTTATTGTGGTATCGTTGAATATTGGGCATTTTTTTTGTTAGACAAATACATCATCTTCGATATTTTTAGCCAAATAAGAGTTCGTAGCGCGATTTAGGAGTGGAATTTACAATTCTCTGGTGAATAGAACAATGCAAGCTGACTGAGCATCCCATGGCGTGCGTCTTTTTTTGATCATTGTGATGATGACACTAATCAAAGCTAATTGTTACTGATCTGATGCCTTTACTTTGTGATTCCTGTATATCGTCATATGATGCAGTATATCATGAGTGATACGTTCTGCTGTAACATGTTATGGAGTGCTGTAAATTATTAACGGTAGATATTTTCAGCATTGTGCCGTGCCTGTGCTTTAATACAACACCACCGATATGATGTGTTCTATTATTGTGACATTGTGCCAGCGTATGTCATCAGTGGTGTCGTGGCTAAAAAATATGGGGGTGGTGCGAGAAGTTCCAATTCTGTGATGGATAGTTGTATATTTCCAACAGAGGAGATTGTGCTACTTTCAGCCCCAGATTTGGTATTTTTGAAAGTAAATTTTCGGACAAGAAAAAATTTTCCGACAGGCTTAAATTTAGTGCGGGGGACAGTTGTTTCTCCAGTGCCCTGGCTGTGATACCGCTGTTTGTAAAACTTTGCTGGCATTTACAAATTACTTTCTGGACTTGCGTTCATGACCCATTGCTGTTATTGCATTTTTTTGTTGAACTGTTGCAGCGTAGATGTTGATCATTGTTTGCAGATTGTTAGATCGATTGGGTTGCTTTCTGCCATTTCACTTGTATGGACTGCAGATTAGGATAATGTTGACTTGACACTGTTTTCTGTTTTCATGATAAATGTCATAAATGTTCTAATAATTAAGCCCATACTCCGCTACATCGATTTATTGCAGGACTTGTTGGAGAACAAGTCATGCAACAATCTGCTGTTGGCATCTGACATTTCCTAGATTTGTGCAGCTTGTTATGAATTTACTGCAGACTTTTGATTTGCTATGGAAAGCCATTCTGTTATAGTAAGTAAGTAAGTAAGTAAAACGTAAATTTATATAGACCTAGCGCATCAACGCCAAAAGCTTCTAGTGTGCTGCATGCATTAGCACTCTGAAGAAAAATGTCTTAAGTAATCGTCCAAAAACAGACATGGTGTGAATAGGATCACGCAGATGTCTCGGTACTGAGTTCCATGTCATCGGGCCGGCGATAGAGAAAGCCCGACATTTTTATGAACTCAAGCGGTAAGACGGCACAACAAACTGATGACTGGCACGAAGATGACGTCTTGAGACAGTCGCAGAGACTGGGTTGCAGTGTGCCATGGAGCAGTTCCATCCAGACAACGACGCAAAAACATACTGAGCACTTGATGTGCTCAGATGCATCAAGCCAGTGGAGCTCAGAATGTATCAGCTGCTTCAGATCGGGGTCAAACTTCCGGGTATCAGTAACCACACGAGCTGCCGTGTCGCTGCAACTTGTCAGTGATAGCCTTTGGAGCCCCAGCGATATCACATGCTTCACCACAAAAATCTCGAAAATCAGTTGGTACTTGATGAAGATGTGACAAGATTCTGGTTGCCTGTATATACTCGGTTATTTGAGCAGACTGCAATCAAATAACTCAGTTAATCAATCACGTTTTATTACATGTAGCATTTTTATTTGGCAGTTGGTTTTCGATGCGCTGTTGCTGTCGTATTAACATAGGAAGTATTTTACTGGTATATTAGCCTAGGTTTGTAGCTTATTGCACATTATAGAATATTTGTGACAAAACTAACTATTTTGTATCATTTCTATGCTACTTCTCTGGACTGTACTGTGATGACGATATCCTGACTTGTTGTAGTTAGAGTAAGCCTAATGGCTAGTAGTGACAGATTAGCGATTGACAATCAAATGCTGCTCATACTCTACACTGTGTCTCAAAATTAGCGACACCCCTTGATTCAAACATATCTTGTACAGTTTGTCGTTCGTGAATATCAACGAAATATCATACATTGCACTGTCTTAACATTACTCACTGTCACACCTATTGTGATATCCGTGTCTTACGGTGTGTGCTCAGTGTGACGTCGTTATTACGTCGTAGTTTATTTACATTACGGTTACATTCAATGCCTTGTTATTGACAAGGCAATCAAGTAGTGGCGTACCCACATAGCACTAATAGCTTGCATATTGACCTTTAAGCACACACTTTAAAAACCAGTGCAGAATGATCGTTTCCATGAATGTTCTGAATTTTGTGAAAATTCGTCAGCTATTAATGATTTTACACCAACTTATCTGTAGGGTTGTCACTAATTTTGGAACACGGTGTAGATTGTTTGTGTACTGATCATGACAAGTATTGTTGCTTAATCATATCGCCGAATCTCTGTCTGTGGAGCACTATCTCTTGTTGTGAGAATGTGAACAGCCGAAATGGCAGTATCATTCGTCTATGGTGCACCGATAAAATACATGCCACTTTACTTTTGTCAATATCTTCACCAATTATTGACCGATTTTCAAAATTCTTTCACTGACACACTCTGCGGACAATTTGCTATAATGTGATTATTATATAACCCACCACACCATAAATGCATGTCTACACTACCTTGTGAAATATAACTGAAAATAGGGGCTTATGAATGTGTAACAATAATAACAAACAAACATTTTGGTAAAATTGAAAAAAACACTTCAGACCAACATTGCGGTGAATGGCCTGTATGACACTAAACTGTGTGGGTCTAACACAGTCCAGTGTCATACGAATCATCCACCGCAATGTTGGTCTGAAGCGTTTTTTTCATTTACCTACATTTTTGTTATTATCGTTAGATTTTTTGTTACATTTATGTTTCACAAGGTATTGTAAAAACGTATTTATGGTGTGGTGGGATGTGTATTAATCACATTGTTGCAAATTGTCCGCAGAGTGTGTTAGTGAAAGAATTTTGAAAATCGGCCAATAATTATTGCGAAGATATGGACAAAAGTAAAGTGGCACGTTTTTATTGGCCCTTGGTGTATAATTGTAATGTTGTTTGTAATTCTTGTTTTTTTTCTCAAATTCAATGGAATTTAAAATAACAGGGCAATTTTGTATCAGTGTTTTAACTTATTATGGTTAATTAGATTACTTGAATGCGTTCATTGTTTTCTTTTTTTTTGCTCATGGACTCGTTTTGTTTTGTGCGCTAATTTGGCTACATGTCTATTTTTGATTGCAAATTAAATATTTTTGTATGCTATCATATTGTCTGTTTAACATGTAGTAAGAAATATGTACGATGCGAGTCAGAAACTTTTACACCCCTAAAGTTTTAAAAAAATTTTTCAATAACTGAAAATTTTTAATCCATATTTTACACACATATTCTTCGTTCAAGTCTATGCCAAACTGCACAGTTTCATTCCATTATTCTTACATTTGATGAAGTTATGGCATATTATGTATGTTCACTCAGAGAATTTTCTATTTTCATAACTCATTACTACAAAACACAATATTTTGATACTTGACAACAAACAATTGGTTAAAATGCAGCAATTGCTGGGATATTATAGCTACAAAAACAGCTAAGAACATGCAATAAAATATTTTTAAGAAGTTTATATCTGATGTTTAAATTGTGAAAGTCTGCGGCAAGTTATCCCATATCTGCTGCAGTGCACCTTTTAGCTCCAATATGGTATTCGGCTTTAAGTTGAGTTTGTAAAATGTCTGCAGCATTGCACCCCACACATTAGTAGTCAAGTGGTTAAAATGTGGTGAATTTGGCTGCCATTCATATTTTACAATGACATCCGCACAGTGTGCTTTAAGTGAAAATGGAAAATTCTCTGAGTGAGCGCGCATAATAGGGCATAACTTTATCAAATTTAAGAATAATTGAATGAAACTTTGTAATTGGGCGTACATTTAAACGCCGAATATGCGTGTAAAATGTGGCTTAAAAATTTTTAATTTTTGAAAAATAATGTTTAAAAAACTTTAGGGGTGTAAAATTCTCTGACACACCGTGCAGATGCACATTCTTTCATCTTCTAGAATAGAATCGGCCTGGATACAGATTTTGTATAGTAAGACGTGCATGCTTTATCAGGTGCGATATTGTGTGTAATGAAGCCATATTTGTTTTAGTATTCAGCAAGTGTGCATTTTTCTGGTGTGCATGTTTATAGGGTGGGCCAAAAAGTGACACCTTTTTTGGTACATGTGAAAATGCTATCAAATAAACGAGCAGTTGAACACATTTAAACTGTGAACAATTAATATCAAATGTTAATATTGTTAAGCCGTAAGTATGGCATTTTATTGACGTAGTTGAATATGGTGTCACTTTTTTGTGCGGTGCATTTGTATAGCATTTGATATTGCATTGAATGCTGTTAGTTTTGGACATGTATTGTGTATAAATACTCTTGCACAGGGTGGGCCAAAAATGGCAGAAAATGTTTATATACCAATAACTTCATCAAATATTAACCGATTTTAAAATTTTTTTTCACTGTTGGAATCCGCAAAAAATTGTAATAAAAATAACACTAAAGATTCCACCACACCTCATAAGTGTCGTTACACTACCTTGTGAAATGTCAGACATCGCACTGAAGCCTGCGACGACAATGAGCAATGTTGATTAAGCCTGACGTGTGGCTTCCAAACGGCCCAAACTTAAATCCCATCGATTATGCTGTTTGGGAGTCCCTTTAGCAGATGATTTATCAACGTTAACAATTTACGACAATTAACCAGCTGAAGCACTGAGTGGAGCAACCTGTCGCAGCATTTATCTGATCGCGTCATTGGTCAGTGGCATCGCTGGCTTGAGTGTGTCGTCCAGCAGCAAGGCGGAAAAAATGAACATTTGATGTGAAAACTGCGAGATGTGACAGTTACTTTGAACAATAACTGAGGCAATAAACAGATTGTTTTCTGTTGTTAATTTTTGTAGAATGTTGTTACAGATATCGCCTTGTTCTCAATTGTTGCTTTCAAGACACTGACATTTCACTAGGTAGTGTAGTGACACACTTGAGGTGTGGTGGAATTTTTAGTGATAGTGCTACTAAAAATTTTCTGCTGATTCTGACAGTGAAAAATTTTTTAAAATTGATTAATATTTGATGAAGTTATTAGCGTATAAAAATTTTGTCTCTTTTTTGGCCCACCTTGTATTTGTTGACGTATGAGCAGAAAGTAACTGCTTTATGGTAGGATATCCGACATAGTTACAGCTTCTCATTGTAATGCTGTGTTAGATTAGCATTGTATGCTAACAGAAAAAAATTATTATGTCTGATATCTGCTTGTTTGGCTGCATTGTTGGAAGCATAGTGGTGCCGGCTATTGCAACTATTGTTACAGTACTGCGGTCTGTCTGTTTGTCTGTCTGTTACACTTATGCTCCCTGCTAATGCCATTGGACTGAGGATGAATTTTGGCAGGGTTTCGTAAGACATTTTATTACACAGATACTTGGTCTCCTGACAGGAGAGGAGATTGGTAGGACATAGTTATGTCATCTCAAAAGTTTATAGCCAAACAAAGGTTACAAATAGAAGGCGCTCATGAGAGTGCATATCTCCGCCAATGTAGAAGTTTTCACAGGAGGGCGCCGCCGTTCCTGCCCAGTCATCGTGTACACAGACACACACACGGACAGAACTACCAATCTCATAATCTCCTCCAATGTTCACTTCGTTCCATTGGCGGAGATAAAAAGTGCTTGAAGAGGTACACTTCCTTGGCCGCCTTTTTTAAAATATGCCTACTACAAAACAATACTTAATACAGAATATTAACTTTGGCTCTTATTGTCTTCTGATGACAGTTTAGCTTGCTTGACGGATTACAGGAGTATCCGGCGTTTAGTACTTGAGCGAGTGCCTAGAGAGTGGTTATTAGATCGTCTGTAATGGAAAATAATAATTAGCAAATTAAATGTGTACAAAACAATGGGTTGGGTCAAGTTTTGCTAAGACTAGTCTAAGACCAAATTTTGGAAATTAAATAACATCCAGAAATATTGGGTGAGGTCAAGTTATAAATTTGTCCCCGTCTATTTGCGTATTGCAAAGGAATAAGATAATAATTTACGAGCGTTAATGCTTTATATTATAGCTTATCAATAAGTTTATTTATTCAAAACAATATTTTTGCAATCAATAATGATAATTTATATTGAACTACAAAAGTTTGCAAATTGCAATTACTGCAATCATCTCATTTACTACTCGATCGTAGCCTGCGCTCATAGAAATACAAAACGATGTTTCAATTTCGTTGATTCCTATTTTAGCCATTACAGGAAATGAGGTTTGTTTACATTTTTAGAATTGTTAATGATGTTTTAATCGATAAAATGGTAGGCGTTTTTATTGAATTTACTCGTCTGCGGTATGGATGTCAGTATTTTTAGGTAAGTATTAGCTTGATGTGTTATTTATGACCGTTTTGTGCTAAGTGTCATCTTGTGAAATTCGCTTGAAGAACTGTGTTATGTTGGTCATGTGAATATGAACTGTTTTTGGCTAAAGATCGCAGAGCAACGTTTGATCAATGTCTAGAAGCATGGATATACGCCGCTGAATGACGTCATTGGTAGTAGAACTGGAATTTATCATGAAAACTTGTGTTATTATTAGTGAAAAGTTTATCTGACTGATGGCTCAGTCAGTCAGTCTGCAGCCATGGAACGTCTGCTTTTCTTTAGCTGGCTGATAGTTGTGTACAGCTTAAGCTGTAATGTGCATGTGTTGCTAGTCTCTTTTGACAGAAATGTGAATTTCAGATGCATTTCAACAGTAAACATGTTCTCTCACTTGCTAGAAACTTAGAAAGTCATTAAAAGTCTAGGAGTATTTAGTAAAAGCTGTTCCAAGTACTGAGCATTATTTTTTGGGTTATGTCAAATTAATTATGGCTTTTTCACTCCTTTGCCGGTTCGCCCCCTGGCTTGTTTACCCCCTGGCTCGTTTGCTTTTTGGCTTGTTCGTCCCCTGGCTGATTCGCCCTCTGTGCCTGGCTGATTTGCCCCTTGGCTTGTTTGCCCCCTGGCTGATTCGCCCTCCCCCCCGTTGAAT
>Ga0056128_1006653_pt1 | contig 14590 bp, 9 predicted proteins | sample WorMetLIZISLAND2_FD_71113 | JGI IMG/M metagenome (GOLD analysis project Ga0056128, IMG submission 71113) | Marine gutless worms symbiont microbial communities from Max Planck institute for Marine Microbiology, Germany - Olavius geniculatus... ...
CCAACCTAGAGCTGCGTCAAGTGCCAAAGTTTCGTTGGGCTACACCCCCTAACTCCCAAGTTATAAGAGCTCATTTATTGCAATTTAAGCCAATTTTTGACCCCCCTCTGAAAAAAGTTGCAAAAGGGGCCGCCGTCCCCGGTGGGGGGTGCGCTAGCGAGACTTGGTTATTCTCTAGCGCGTGTAAAAATTTGGGGGCGCAGCACCCCCTAGGGGCCGAAATATGGTCTTCCGAAAAATGCGCTTTAGGTGGGTACGATTTCACATCGAGATCTCCAAGGTCACTGGACCAAACTTCACCCGACTTGTTTCGCCTAACGCAAGAGGAATCGCGGTAGACTGAATAAAAATCCGATTTTGAATATATTCATCTGTTTCGGAGATATTCGCCGCCGAACTTCGAAGTCGTCCGAAATCAGGCCAAATTTTGCATGTTTTTGGCCCCTGAAATTTTTTTGGGGTGCGCGCCCCAAAATTTTGGACCGGCATTATAAAATAGGGCCTAGTACTGACCATCCTCGCCAGTCGGCCCACGCATCTCGGAGATCTCGCGTTGACAAAAAAAAAAAAATAAAACATCATGCGTAAAACATAAGTCCTTCCGAAAACTATCGTTTTCGGGCGAACTAATAAGGGTGGGCGTTTACTGGGTTTACATGATAAAACCCACTAGTTTTTAGGTATGGGCCTGGGTGACTAAATGCCTGTCTGTTCAATGTTATGAAACATATTGTCTCGCCAAGATACAAAGTCAGCAACAAGACTGCAAAGCAGCTAAATGTACCGGTACTAAGTTAGACTGTGATAATACTGAACACATACAGGAAGAGCACATACACTCCACAGCCATCCTCACAGGCCACAATACAAATTTAGCTCATCCATCTGTTACACATGGGATTCTTAGTCTCTGAATTAAGCCTGATCTAACTGGAGTAAACTTCTCGTACTGGTACCAGTGTCACATTTCAAATCATCTGATATACACATCATCAAATACAAACCTAAAACCATTCTAAGCTGAACTAGAAAACATCAATTCTGCACGGACTGTCTTCAAAGCACAAAAAGCAGCTTTTTTAACAAGCATTCCTCCAGATGAGACAAACCTGCATCAGCTATATGACTACTATTACAAATAAACTTCACCATATCTAAGCGCAAAACTGACCTCATTTGGATGGCACTTCCAGTCACCGTCGATGTAATACTTGTACTGATGTGTTCCCTGAGGCACTTCAACCACTGTGTAAAATTCACCCTGGCTTCAAACACCAACCAAACACGAATTTCATTAATATCATAACCAGTCATGGCACATGAGGTCTAATGATCAACACATGTGTCTGATCAATGTAGTTGCCCTACACTGGGCCCAGTTAGTTCCTGGATGGGTGACAGTCTTTGGACTAGTAAACCATCTCGATATGTAAGCAGTCATTGAGGTCAACTCAGCCTGGCCATCCCTCTACGGGCGCAATAAATAGCAGCAATAAATAAGGCATATAAACAAGCGCAATGCACTAGCCCTGTATCTGTGGACTTGCAGTGTAAACTGGTGCCTGGCTGAGGGCTAAAGAAACAGAGATATCACCGTCAGTGCACTGGCCTTATGGCTTGGGAAGGACTTCACGCTTATCTACTTTATGTATGCTAGAACTAGAACTAGACCCTTAGACAGATGAACTTTTGACGCAATATGTATTTACTGCCAGCATTTATGACTTGTGAGATACAAGTCATAAATGCTGGCAGTAAATACATATTGCATCAAAAGTTCATCTGCCCTCTTACAGCCTGACTATAAAAAACAGTGACAAAATGCATTAACGTCTTATTATTAGCCAACCTTTTGACAAGCGGTATCTTAGCTCGCCAGCTGTTGAAGCTGCCTGCAATGGAGACCTCTTCACCATTGCCAGTCCACCGAAATACAGCCGGGTATTTGTTGAGAGGCTTTACTTCTACGGTCTTGATCACGTTGCCCTGTTCATCTTCCACGTGCTACAATACATTCAGCAGTTAAATAGAAAATTATATCATCATAAACAGCAATAGTAATATAGAAAATGACAATTCTACGGTGCTGTCAACATGCCACAGCCAACGCAAGCAGCAGCACTGTGACTTTTAATAGTAGGTGGCAACAGGAATTTGCAATTTTTCAACAAAAACTGAAAATTTCCGACAAAATTCCGACATTTAGACAACTGGTGCTCAAATTTCCCATTTTGCATCTAACTTTCCTGACGATGGGGTTTTCAGCCCCAAATTTTGCATTTTGGATGAAAATTTTCAGACAAAAAGATTTTCAGACACTTCTTAAGACGGTTACAAATTTAAGGTGGCCAATTGCCACAACGCCAGCGACTGCAAAAATTCATCCAGTTCATCTGACAAATGGAGCACAAACACCAGGTGACACTGAACTTTGTACAAGCCAACCAGCTTGAGTCACAGATCTGTCTAAACGGTCAGCTACATGTTCCGCTGAAAGCCAAGAAGGGGAGGCATGACATGTACAATGATTTAGAAGTTTCAAGGTATCTACCATTTCCCAGGTGAATTCGCTCATTATTTCGAAGGAATTGCGGACGGGTGTTAAAGTCGGCGGTTTCAGCTCGTCTTTGGCGGGTTCTTCTGCGGCGCTGCCGTCCTCACGGGAGGCCGGCGTACCGCCGTCTGTAGGCGTACCGGCGGCAGTACCAGTGTCAAGGGTCAAGCGGTTTGTGGAGCCGCCGGCCGAGGTATCCAGAGTGATGCAGCCACCGCTTGACCTGGGAAGCAGCCGGTTGCCCATCGTCACCCACATCATGAGTCGACGTCGTCGACGACACGGGAAAATGATCACAACTTCAGCACAGCATTCGCAGCGTACAGCTTCACTCAACGTCGAATGCACGGTATCATTCGCATCATTAGATGGTGTTCGGCCGCCGTCCGCAACTGGAAAAATCGACCACGAAACGAAATCGAACGCAAAGTAGAATACACGTAGTTCTTAAGGTAGCGAAATGATCGAGAAAGCAGACGCCCGCAGCGGCGATCAAACAGTCCAAGACAACTAAGTCCGAACCGACCACGGCACTTTCTTCCTTCCTGGTGCAATGTCAGACTGCAACTCTTCTGTCTGTTCAACCTTCAGTCACGTACTAAGATCTAAGGCAGAGGCTAGCCAGTAGCCAAGCAGCACAGCAGGCGGTCGGACGTTCGGACAGCTGGGCCGGACGGCCACACAAGTAAATAACAACCTCCGTCCGAGAAACGCCGACTGAGTTCAGCCAGCTGAGAGAAGATGCGGCCAGCAGCCAGCTACGTCACGAACACAGCAGCTGCAGCTGCAGCAGATGCTAGCAGCCAGGCAGCGCCGGCAGCAGAGAGGCCGACCGTAACGCCGCCGGCGCGCTAGCAGAAATAGGCCGACGTACGCGGCTCCGCCGTCTGTTCAATAGGAGCTCCCGTGCCGTATCGGTTAACTATTATACCGTTGTATAACAGCGACGGGCCGACTTGTTCAAGGTCACCGCGAGGCCGTCTGTCACATCACATAACGATGATACGCCCACCCACCACGACATCCAGGCTCAAGCCGCAGCGCCGCGGAGTCGATGACTAGTAGGGTTGGGCCATCCGAGAAATTCAGTATCGAGTACTCGGCGAATCGTCTAGACGAGTGTTCGTATGAAAACTTTAAAAACGCACTGCTGCCAATCTGGAATCGAAAATGCACCACAGTTCTCTTAGTTGCAGTCGCTTAGGCAGAAATTTGAATTGGGGGCTTCTCCTCCCTTTTTCCTTTGCGTCCCTTCCCTCCCTTTTACCCTTCTTCCTGTCACCACTCCCCTGCCTCTTCCCCCCTCCCCTTAGAAGCAAAACCACTAAGTCCAGCTACGGCATCTGGGTGAGCGCTGTTAGCTCCCACAGCGGGGTCTGGGGCCTTAACTTCAGCTGAAATCGAACGCGGTGCATTATAGCATTAAAATACGACCACTGTTTGAATTGTGAAAAATTAGTTCCACCGATGTCAATAGAAGCTCCCGTGTGCTAACGAACTTTTTGGCGGTCAGAGATCGAACAAAATTGTGATGTAAATCATATGTATACATTATATAACTGACCCCTGTACATAATTTGACAGTGTGTTAGGGGGGTTGAGAAAATAGTTGGGGGGTTCAACCCTCAACGCCTCCTCCCGGCATTTCAAACACTGAATAGGATATCTGCTGGCAACAATTAGTTACCGCAATGTAATTTCTATTTGAGTTCTTACTTCCGTTTTGCGATTTATTAAAAAATCTGTTCTAATTCTAATTTCTGTCTTCTCATACTGATGGCATCATGATCTTACTACACAATTTCATTCAATATTTTTCCAAAATTTGTACTTATCATTTGTATACGACTACCGATTATTCTGCAAAATTGTCTTCAGTGAGAGTCCAAACTTATTACTCTGGTCTGATTTTGAAGTAGAGTAACTGAGTACTCGGCACAGCCCTGACGCGGGACGGGCACTTGACGTTAATACACACACACTAGCCGGCCCAGGAGGCAAACAGATCAATATCCAGTGCACACTAGGCCTATTCACTGCAGTCAGCCACTGACAACTGTGAACTACAACAGTGTTTCGTGGAAGACACTGCCCCAAACGCTAAACAAAATGGCCTATAAAAAGCTAATCTGAACTCTACAGCCCGAAAAGCACTACCTGGTATTATCCATCACGTTTAAACTGTGTGCAATTAGCACACACAATCACGGGGAATACGCGTAAATGCCATGCTAAACGACGGCTTCATCATGAAATGATATTTTTAAATATGACATTTTCGGCAGCGTTTGGCTATAAAATACGTCCGACATTTTTCAGCTGTGACCACCATAGAAATAGGCAAACATAAAATGACACTTCAAGGTCGTTCAAGGTCACGTATTTTTGGAGTTAGGGAAAAGCTGACTAGGGCCTACATATTGCTGTTTAACAGCCTTATCACTAATAACAAAGGAAAGGTAACCAAAATTACTGAGAACTGCCTTTTCTACTGCCTCAGGCTCATGGCCATTTGCTTCACCTTTCTCCAGGGAACTCCTGTACATATCTGCACAAAACATATATACCGCTAGGCCAGAAACTAGAGTTGTTAGGCTACATATCTGCTGATGATGAGTATGTCTTCTTTCAAGTTTGTGTGGCGAGTTCCAAAAGAGGCAAATTAAACCACTACCTGTAACCTTAATTTCATTATGCATGTCACAGGCAAACTCACAAGACACTGCGATATTATCTGCATTAGTGGATGTGAAGCACGACTCTTAAGTGGTATTTAATAAACAAATTATCTGTACTTGCAAAAAAACTCCTCACTGACATGCTCCATATACTGCTAGAAACTACTTCTATCAACCAGCCCGCCCCCTGTCCTCCAACAGACAGCATTCTGAGAGTGAGACTGAGGACTGTCTGAAAGAAGAGTAAAGATTATTAGAACTGTCATTACTGCTACATATGCACGCTTTAATGGTGCTTTCTTACAATTTTAGACTTAGGTCATTTTTTGTGTTTTTTTGTCTTCCATGTCAGGTTTTTCTGTAAAGGTTAAACCTTCTGTTCCATTATTATGTGTATCATCATCATCATCATCATCATCCCCATACTGAATATTTTCTAGTGCCCTCATTAAACAATAAAAGGCCATGAGTGCATTACAAAGTTCAAAATTAATAAAATACACAGTGACCATAGTGAGGTCTAATAAAAGCAGTCATGGATCATCATTGTCAATGTTAAAAGCATCGCAAAATAAAAACGTTTTCAGTTGGCGTTTGAAGGCTGCCTGGAATGGCGTTCCGCAAAGTGATTCAGGCAAATGGTTCCACGCGGCCGGACCTGAATAAGCGAAGCCACATTCTGCGAACTTGGTACGCAGTCACGGGATGACGTAGTTAGTTCTGTCAGTGTATGTGCCCCCCAGGAAAAGGGGTCCCTGAAATGACCTGTACTGTGTCAAGTGGGACCATGGGACGTTAAACTCTGCTCACTCACTTTATTCAACCAGGTCACTTTCAAAACTATCACTGTTCTTCTGAGTAAGAAGATAACTTAGAATAGATATGTAAGCAAATACACAGTGTGCTTCTAATACTAGCAAATGGTGTTATGCATGCTGACTACATTTCATGATGGCAAACATAAGTTTAACAGATGACTGTATCGAAAAGAATATAGTAACAGAAAAGTGATATGAAAATATAATGACTCTTCGGTATTGATACATGTTTGCAACATTGCATATGATGTGACAAGTGAAACTCAAAGTAATGCGGCACATGCAAAATCTAGGTCACATGTCAAAAATCTGGTCTGATCAAATTTAGACATTGCCCCTTGTTTAGGAATCAGTTAGATATTTGCCAGCTCCCATTGTGACTGATGAAACAGTAATACGTAAAAATTTCAAACTATGAAATCTCAAGATCTTGATGATGGATTGGCTCCTATGGCACATCATTGTGTAGCATTCATTGATCTACCCAGATAACAAATTTCATTTAAACTGGAAACACTTTTTGTGAATGAATAAACTGATATAGAGACCTGCTGTATTAGGTCGATTCAGTCAAGGAGTCAATAATAATAACAATAACTTACTTAACTGTACTTTCAGTAAATAACATAATAAAGTCAAATCACCTCATCTACTGCAAACACGTTGACCTGCTCTCCTTCTGACAAGGCAGAATCGAGGCGAGTCCTGTCTATTGCATCAGTAAGTCCATTGCGAGTCTGGGGCAACTGAGGTGACAGAGGCGGCGTACTACCAGAACATGGCGGAGTCCAATACGCTATACCAACTCGACAACTCTTGGATGGTGGCTGCATGGTCATGCCACTAACACTACCATTTGTTGCAGCTTCGCCAGCCATAAGGAAATTCTCAGAATCAATAGACTGAAGTGACGATAAGCACTCTTGTCTTTTCATATCTGACATTGTACACATTCATCAAGCAGATCTACACAGGCTAGACATAGTTAATTACTACCAAAAAACTGACAAAAAAAGACCACAAAATACAAATACTTTATTATTTAAGCTCATTTCTCATTTGTGATGAAAATATCACTAATGACTGACAACACATGAAAAGGTGCAATAAGAAGTAAATTTTTTGTCCTTAACAAAAAGTCAGCACAAACTATAAATGATTTTTCTGTTTTCATAGCACAGATCTGCAAATAAAAAATCATGAATATCATGAAATCATGAAATCATATTACATGAAAAGACTAAAGATTACTATGCAGTATGGCTTAGATATTGAGGTTGGTGCAGGCAGATGACCAAACTTGCCAAGCAGCTATCCAATTCCTAGCTTGAGAAGCTGCTTGGCCGGACTGCTGACTCGTGAGGCTATGGCCGAGGTCGGGCAGTTGCTCTGGTGGCGCCGTGTTTGGCAACATTGAACACGGACGGCCTTGGTCGGTATTAACGCCGCTGCAGCATTTTTCTGCAGGGCGGAAATTCCGCCACTCAAGCAAATGGACGGCACTTAGCACGGCAGATTTTCCGCCACTATAGCTTCATGCATGTTTAATACTATCTGCTGAGCAAATTATTGGTATCTATATGAAGTATGGATAACTGCTGCTGGAATAAACATCTTTGAACATTTGTACTACGCAAAGTTAACTGTGACAGCATAGTGAACAAGAAATTTGTGCTAATGCTCACGAGACACGCGAAAGCCTATAGCAGTTCCTGTTCGCAAATTGTCAGTCTATCTCCAACCACTTCGTCGTGACTTTTACGGAGGCACCGCAATTTGATGCCCTCATGCGCAGGTTTCCTTGAACCTAGAAAATCGAGACTTGGACCGTTGAAATCTGCGTTAAATACTGAAAATTTCATACGCAGCTTGTCCATGTCTATCTCAACTGGTTTCGGCGCAGTTCCCTCTTGAAATGTGTCTTGCAGCATGAAATCGCCAAAAAATCCATAAAAACCCCTATTTTCGCATTCAAGGTCATTCAAGGTCATTGAATTTGATGGCAATCGAAAGAGCGTGTATGACTTCCTATTAGTGATTAATAGTAACCTAGGCCCTATCTCACACCGTTATTGAGATACAGCGACTTATTAGCTAAAAATCAAAAAAAATTTCCACCCCCTCTTATTTAGCGCCCTCATTCAGGGTGACCCCTTTCGAATTTATGGAAAAGCTTCACGGTTGCTAAAACTAGACGTGCTGAAAGCAGTAGCTGCTTTCGCGCGTAAAAAGTCTTGGCATCAAATATACGATCAGATCAGATAGTTAAACCCGACCCTAACCAAAACCACCAACCCTAGCCCCGAGCCTAATCTTCCGTATTTGATTTGGTGCCAGTACGATCAATCGATGGAGACTGGCAGCCAGTGCAGTGTTTCGTGACACAACACCAGTGTCATGTGACACCGGTATTTATCCATCGGGTTTCTACAGATACTGCTCACATCACGCAGTGTACAAGGCATCAGAAAGAAAACAGCATCTAGTAACCATCAGCACTGGAAGAATATCGGCGCACAGACGACCCCATCAACGGAATTCCACCCATGTTTGGCTGATCAACGCCTCAACAAACAGTGACGACAAGACTAGCAGTTTACACACCGTGAGACACTTATATTGTGGCACTGGCTGGTTACAGAAACCAGATCTGAGTTGAACTTTGAACGTCATTCTTCCTTTACTATTTTATTATACTCACTGCACTAGCATAGAATAGTTAAACATCGACAGCCGTACCCAGGGTGTCAGCACTCTAATGGAATTAACAACGACAATGAATATACCGGATAACAAGACGGTCATTCTAGAGAGGACGTGCGAGATCGATAACGACAATAATTAGTGCGCAGAAAACATTTAAGTGACAATGACAAGGACAACAACAAAAGCCATAAAAACAGTCACCGCCAGGCACACGCCCACCGGATAGGGTTGCTATGAGTACTCGATACTTAGCGAATAATCGAATATCGTAAATATCGCCAAAATTCGCGATAATCGATTATACAGATATTTTTTACCGTTTGAATGCTAAAAAATAGGTAAATATGCAGTTTAGCGGCCTAAACAAAATACACAGTCAACTTACTGCCTATACGGGCCAAAGCGTGCATGCGGTCAGTTAACCCTAATTCTAATCCTAACTCTAACCCTAACCCTAACCTAACCCTAACTCTAAACCTAAGCCTAACCCTAAGCTTCGCCTGTATATAGGCAGTAAGTTAACTTTGAATTTCGTTTAGGCCGCTAGACTGCGTGTTTACCAAAAATACTTACGTCATATTAATATATCGCATCTCATTTTTAATCCACTAGCGTTTATTTTTTTTTTAAATTTGACATTTTTGTGGTTTACGTACACTACATAGCGTCTGTAAGTGTTAAATATTATATGTAGTGCCACAGTATTATTGCTGGTAATTGATATGTTGTTTTATTTTAAATTTAAAATTTAATTGATTTTTGACGAATTTTTGAATATTCGAGAAACGAAATGTTTTCATGGCATAGCCTCAATGTTGATTTGCATGCAAAAGTAAACAAACATGGAGGGGAAGAAGGTGTGATTTGTTTACATTGTTGCGAAAGTAGACCCTGTTGTCGTCGATGCTTGTAAGGGGCTTAAGGCCGCTGAGCAGTTGACGTCTTCAGTATCTAGTATCGCTGGGAATATCTTTCTTTGATGACTTTGTCACTTCTTCTTGGTCGATTTGCTCCTGTATAGAGGGGGGGGGGGTTCAGAACCTAACAGTCGTTGGCTGGCGGCTGCACATTTTGGGCGGCCCACATTTTTCTTCTGATTGGCAGGCCATATTGTTTTTTATATAATTTTTATACCTCCAATTTTGGGATTTATATTTTTTTCACGGTGTGATGAAACACCGCATCGGCAGCAAATTACCGGGTACCACAAATTAGACGCTAGGGCAAACGTTAGGGCTAATGCTAGGGTTAGGATTAAGGTTAGGATCAGGGTTATGGTCATGGTTAGGGTTAGGGTTAACGTTAATGCAGTAATTTGCTGTCGGTGCGGTCGGTGCTGCCGGTGCAGCGTTTCATCTCATCCTTTTTTCTTTTGCATTTTTTGGTTCAGAAAAATTTATTGGTCTTTGGTATGCTATGATAATGTTGAACATATAAGAACATAAACGCTCATAACATCATCCTACGCACCCTGATTCTTTCTGAGACTTTGGCACTTTATAAATCATTTACTTACTTACTTACTTACTTAACATGTCATTGTATAATGTATATAATTGTGTTTGTTGGCATATGCTTAATCACAGTTTGAATCTGATGAAGCATTCTGGCAGAGTTCTGAGGCATCAGCGAAACGCATAAATGCCTTTGATGATTCTGTGGCAAGTCTATCAATTGACATTTTGTTGCATTATGCACAGAAGCTGTGTTGTTTTGAAAGACAGACAGTGCAATTCAAGATTAGTTGTAAATTTTTATAATTTTGTGTAACTGTCAGTATGGTAAGAGTTATGTCTGCAGATGACATTATTTCACTGATAACCCATGTCTGAGTGTGAAAGATGACTTGCAGAATTATGTTATAATATTTATTAATACAAATGAAATGATATTAATGTTGAATAAAGTAAAATGCTTGGAGGAAATTCTGATAACAGTAGATGTATGCAATCTTGAGCTAAAGGTGGATAAACTGTCATATCACTCTTTGTTGAAGTAATTTAATTTTTTTTCTGGTTGATTTCCTATGTTTTTTGTGTAATACATATGTGTGGTCCTTAGTGCTTTGATGTAGTTGATTGGGCAACAGGACATGAGTGCATCTGGCCTGTGTTGTTTATGGAATGTGAAAAGAGGGCTCAGGTGTACATTTCAGGTGCACATTCAAAAGTGGCTTGTCTTATTTCTTGCCTTTAACATTAATTTTCTTTTTTACAAGTTATCAATAACAATTGAACTGGGCTAATATACAAAAATATATATATAAATATATAATATATAAATAAACCTTTGCTTCTGGCCTGTAGAAAACCTGTGGAAGCAGTACAAGTAACCAAGAGATTCTGTCTTTGGGACCCAGGGTACAGTATTCTGGATTAACTTGAGATTAGTGGCTTTATCTTGACCTTGACCTTGACCTAGGTCCATCTCACATTGCTGTGGACGCACTGGGTCCACACTCTGACACCATTTGTGTCTGTCAAAAGCAGACCTTTGCTTCCTCTGATGTCAGCTCCATCTTTTGTAGGTTTTTGCCAACTGAGCTTCTGCAGTTTGTCCTCCTGGTTGACCTCCTGGTCCTCTCCTGTGTAACACTTGCTGTTGTATGCACAGTTTATTGGTTAGTGAAACATAACTGAACTGTGCATGTGCGATGTGCATAGGATCTTCGTGCTGCAAAAACTATTCTCAGCCTACAGAAAATTGACTATGATTCGGAAGGTGATGACACAATTAACTGGGATGGTAGTTCAGTTGCAACAGCAAAAGTTGGTTTGTAGCCAGTTTTGCATTAACTTACTTCTTGTACATTATATAACTGACATGTTTATGAAGATACTGCATTTTTTACGCGCGAAAGCTGAATGCTTCGCGCATCTTTGCCATCGTCTGGGCGTCTGTTCGTCTGTCCGTCTGTCCGTCTGTCACACTCATGAATTGTATCAAAACAGTGCAAGCTAGGATCACAAAATCTTCACTATGGGCTGCTCCAAAGCCTCTAGTTTATCGTGACAAAGTTTCATGCCACTGGGTGCAGGGGTTCCCCTTAAACGAGGGCGTCGAAGAGGGGTACCCCCCTAAAAAGACGTCATTTTGCCGTTATTGGCTCGAATAATATGAAAACGGTTGCAGATAGGTACATACTAGCTGCTTATCATAACAAGCACTGGCGACAGGCTTTTTGGATTTATCAACATCGATGACCTTGAACGACCTTGAACCCCTCAAAAAAAGGTTTTTAGTGAATTTTTCGCAATTTTCGGGTGCAGCGCACATTTCAACACTGAATTGCGATGAAATGGCTGGAGATAGAGCAAGACAACCTGCGTATGAAATTTTCAGCATTCAACATTGATTTTAACAGTTGAAGTCCCGACCCCCTAGGTTCAAGGAGGTCGGCGCAAGCGGGCGTCAAAGACAGCTACCCCCCTCGCAGAGAGGCACAGACATGCTGCTTATCATAACAAGCACTGGTGACAGGCTTTTTGGATTTATCAACATCGATGACCTTGAACGACCTTGAATTTTTCAAAAAGGGGGTTTTAGTGAATTTTTTGCACAATTTTGCGCTGCGACACGCATTTCAAGAGTGAATTGCGCCAAAATGGCTGGAAATAGACCAAGACAACCTGTGTATGAAATTTTCAGCATGGAATGTAGATTTTAGCAGTCCAAGTCCGGACTCTCTAGATTCAAGCAGGCCTGCGCACGTGGGTGTCAACGAGAGGTACCCCTGTAATAAGTGGTTATTTATAATCTGTTGGCTTGTCTAGCATGTAAATGGTTGCAGATAGGGACAGTCATGCTGCCTATCATATAACAAGCACTGATGAGGAGCTTCTTACAAATGTTAACATCGATAACCTTGAATGACCTTGAACCCTAAAAATATTGATTTAACGTGATTTTTTGACGATTTTTGGCTGCAAAAGAGTGAATTACAACGAAATGGATGGAGATAGACCAAGATTACCTGCGAACAGGAACTGCTATAGGCTTTCGCGCGTCTCGTGAGCTTTGCTCAAATTACTTGTATTTTGTTGGTATGTGTTTCTGTAACTTCTTCTTAGCTGTTTTCTACATCACCATTTTGAGCATTGAAGTCACTCAGCAGTAACTGGAGATCAAATCATGGCTATGAGTTCATGACATTGCCTAGTTTCCTGTAGTTTGTCATAGAACTGTAGCTTCTTGCTGTTGTTTGCTACATTGGTGGGTACATACACTGTATTATGGACACTTTGGTGAACTTTGTTTCCAGTCACTCTGTAATGATCCTTTCATCTACCATTCCAGGCTTCTTGATCTAGAATTACCAGTACTTTAACTTTTACCATTTTTTAGGATTGCACAATTACAAGTATGGTGATGTGTATATGCTATTTGACAGCATTCAAGTCAGCTCGGTATAGACCAGCCCAGTCAAATGAAGCTTTACCACGCAGTGATAGTGTACCATATAAGAACATCACGCCTACTCCCACTTCAGGTGTTACTTTAGTTACTTCATGTAAACTATTAGCTGAAGTTGTAAGGGCATTCAAAAAGCCGTGTTTAGACACCTAGTTACATACCTTCCAAAATTCGGTAACTCCATCTAGAACCCACCCAAACTTAGCCTAGTCCAATTTTTGTTTCTTGTACCACTAATAACAAAATATTTTATTATGGTTTAGTTTTTGAAGTTTGTGGCGCTATGACTTTGCAGATGTTTGGATATTTACGAGGGGTGTTCAGTAAATTCTAGGACTGTGTCCTTAATACAGCGACGGTAAATCGCACACATTTTCTGACATTCATGTTACTTTTCAACATATTCTCCCTGCAGTTCATTGCAGTGTTCCCATTGTTCCACAAGTCGGCTGGAACCTGTAACGTTAAGTTTTTGTTGCCACCATGTAGAAATTTCCAGCCACAATGCTGTAGAACATCTTCATCGTTTTTGAACTTAATGTCTCCAAGTGATTCGTTCTGTGGTCCAAACAAATGAAACTTACTTGGAGCTAAGTCTGGATTGTATGGCAAATCCTGTAGCAGTTCCCGGCTTATCTGTTCAATTTTCTCAACTGTCTAATGGGCCTATCATGTGGTGGTACACTGCCGTTTTGAAGAATGACATTCTTTTGCAGAAAACCTGGTCGATTGCTGCAAATTGCTGTTGTAATCAATCACACAATAATGCACATAATATACTGCATTCACTGTATGTCCTACTGTAAGAACAACTCTTCAAGTGCTTTGCCTGCAGTTGACTGTTATTGCCGTATGCAGTGCTCCAGCACGGACATCATCACTAACTGACTTATAACTGTGCTGTAAAAGTGGGCGAACTGTTGAAATACTCTCATACGTGATGAAGTGTTGCTGCTAAATACTACAGATAATCTGCAGTAAATTTCAGCACTTTCTATGCCTTCTGCGACAAGAAAATTTTATGATTATTCTTTGACTATGCCAAACATCAACACTTATCATTTATATTTTAATAACAATGATGTCACAGCGTGACATCATAAATGAAACCATGGTTAAGTGATGTCCAATAGTGGCCATATAACTTCATAATATTTTTGTTTTTCTGTGTTCACTGTGTGCTTACTGAGAAAAACAGTCCTGGAATTTATTGAACGCCCCTTGTAGTTGATGTGGTCATTATCTAGCAGTGCTCATTTTAATAATGCGAAACTCGTGAATGAGAACCCTGAAACCCATCATCATCGTCATCATCATCATCGACAACCGTGGGCTCAATGCCCGTTGGTGTCTGACGCCATTGTTACTATCGCTGCCCACCGCTGCCTATCTAGGGCAGCGTGGCTTAACTCCTGCAGGGT
>Ga0056128_1006656_pt1 | contig 14587 bp, 9 predicted proteins | sample WorMetLIZISLAND2_FD_71113 | JGI IMG/M metagenome (GOLD analysis project Ga0056128, IMG submission 71113) | Marine gutless worms symbiont microbial communities from Max Planck institute for Marine Microbiology, Germany - Olavius geniculatus... ...
AAAAATTATCGAAATCGGACGAACCGTTTTTAAGATATGGGAAAAAACCGGTAAAACCCCATTTTGGACTTGTTTTTTTGGCGATTACGCTGCAAAGTGTCTAGTTTGGCGCCGCCTGTCGGCCGCATTTACCATGCGATCTGGGTCGAAGTAGACAGTACGTTAGACTGGACGACATTGTACATTCCTGCCAAATTTCAGCCTCCTAGCTGCCGCCAATTGTTTTTCGCATATGTTTAAAAATCGCAAAAATTAACATTTTCCAGCAAATTCGCCTGCAGAGACTAAGTCCATCGCGGCCTTTATGATGGACGAGCAATGAAAAAGTTCGGAGACGTGTAAATCGACTTTGCGGCAGCCGATCTAGACGAAATTTTCACACAATGTTTAGATGTCGACGAAAAGTCGAAAAATTAGGGGGTCCCCAAATTTGGGGGTCAAGGGAGGGTCCCACCCCCCAATTTTTTTGGGGGGGGATTACCCCCACCCCAAAATTTGTTCTTTCTTGAAAATAGTTTTTTTGGACGCAAATGTTTTTTTCTAAGGTCAGACGTATTTTTGAGCGAAAAATTTGAGTTTTTTCAAAAGCGGGGGTTTAACGGTTTTTTGCCCCGTATCTCCACCGTTTTTGAACCGATCTCGACGAAATTCTCACACAATGTTCAGATGTCGATGAAAAGTCTAAAAATTAGGGAATCTTCAAATTTGGAGGTCAAGGGAGAGTTCCACCCCCCAAATTTTTGAGTGGGCGTTCGAAAAAACGCATTTTTAGAAAAAAAATTGGGGGGGGGGCGGTCACCCTCACCCCCAAATTTTTTTCTTTTTCGAAGATAGTTTTTTTGGACGCAAATGTTTTTTTTCTAAAGTTAGACGTATTTTTGAGCAAAAAATCTAATTTTTTTTATAAGTTCTGGTTTTCCGGTTTTTTGTCCCCGTCGCCATATCTCCGCCGCTTTTGTACTTACATCCACAAAATTATGGTATCAAGTAGCCCTGCCCGAGGGCTTTCCAAAAGTGTCAAAATATGTGGACCAAAGTTCGTCAATTTCGAGAAAGTGGGGGTTTTCCGATTTTCGCCCTCCTCGCCATATCTCCACCGTTTCGGCAGCCGATCTCGACGAAATTTGCACACTATGTTCAAATGTCGACGAAAAGTCTAAAAATTAAAGGTTCCCCATATTTGGGGGTCAAGGGAGGCTCCCACCCCCAAATTTTTTTTCGTGAAAATGCGTTTTTTTGAGTGGCCGTTTAAAAAACGCATTAATTTTTTTGGGGGGGGTCACGCCCACCCCCACCTCCAAATTTTTTTTTATCTCGAAAATAATCTTTTTGGACGCATATGTTTTCCTCTAAAGTCAGACGTATTTTTTGAGCGAAAAATTTGAGTTTTTCGGATTTGGATTCGGATTCCGATTCGATTCGATTAGGATTTGATTCGGATTTGATTTTAGCCTACTAGCTGTTGCCTATCTTTTTTCGCATTTGTTTCAAAATCGTGAAAATTAACATTTTCCCGCAAATTCGCGCGCAGAGTCTAAATCCAGTCGCCGCCTTTATAACGAATGAGAAACGAGAAAGTTTCTAGACATGCAATTTCTACTTTGCGGCAGCGAATCTCGTTGAAATTTTTACACAATGTTCAGATGTCGACGAAAAGTCGAAAAATTACGGGGTCATCAAATTTGGGGTCAAGGGGGCTCCCACCCCCAAAATTTTTTTTCGCAAAAATGCGTTTTTTCAAATGACCGTTCGAAAAAACGTATTTTTAGAAGAAAAAATTGGAAAAAGGAAGGTCGCCCCCACCCCCTCCCTTTAATTTTTTTTTTCAAAAATAGCCTTTTTGGACGCAAATGTTTTTCTCTAAGGTCAGACGTAATTTTGAGCGAAAAATTTGAGTTTTTTTAAAAGTGGGGGTTTTCTGTTTTTTTGCCCCCTTTGCGATAACACGGACGTTTTTGAACTTTGGCCCACAAAATTTTGCGGTCGTATAGCCCGGCGTTTCACAATATGTGGACCAAAGTTCATCACTTTCGAGAAAGTGGGGGTTTCCCGGTTTTCGCCCCCATCGCCATATTTCCGCCGTTTTTGAACTTTTGCTTACAAAATTTTGGGGTCATGTAGCCCTGCCCAATGGTTTTTCAAAAGTTTCACAATATGTGGACCAAAGCTCATCACTTTCGAAAAAGTGGGGGTTTTCTGTTTTTTCGCTCTCATCGCCATATTTCTGCCGTTTTTGAACTTTGGCCCACAAATTTTTGGTTTCTCGTAGCCCTGCCCGAGTGCATTCCAACAGTGTTAAAACATGTGGACCAAAGTTCATCGCTTTTGAGAAAGTGGGGGTTTTCTGTTTTTTGCATCCATATCGCGGTTTCGCTTAAAAATGCGCTTTTTACAGCGCGATTGTCTTGCCGAGGGCCACGTGACGACCCGTCGCTAAGGTTTGACGCGACTCCGATCAGGCTGAGTGTAGAGGAGTTTAGAAGCCGACTCCGTCGATAGTGGATTACGGCACCGTAATACATGGGTCTTCCCGGATTTCTTAAAAAGCTCCAAATGAGCACTTTTATGAATGCCAGAGGAATGCCCTTAGGGCCACATGAGGCCATCGACGGGGCGCACGCATGGGCGCGACCGGGGGCCTCCCGGGTTAAAGACCCCCTATATATTGCCATATATTGGTCTTCCCGGATTTCCTAAAAAAACTCTAGGTGAGCACTTTTATGAATGCCAAGGGGATGTCCTTTGGGCCACATCAGGACATCGACGGGGCGCACCCCTGGGCGCGACCGGGGGGCTCCCAGGTCAAAGACCCCCTCAGGGGGGCGATTTGAAAATTTTAAAATTTTCGGAAAAAAAATTTATTTCCGGTTTCTCGGCCCCGTTACCACCACCGACCGACAGGGTGCCCCGTACCAAAAATGTCTCCCGGGGTCAGCCGCCTGGGGGGGTACCGTTTTGGGAGCTAGGGCCCCCCGAAAATGTCATTTTTGTAGATTACAATTGGCGTATTCTAGGAATTGTAAACATTGATTTTTGAGTTACTTCCCGTGTGGATTTCGTGTCTTCGGCAGCATTTTCTGTAATATTCGAAACGGGGGTAAGGGGATCAGAACACCCCCAAAATCGACCCCGAAAAAATCCCCGTTTCTTTCCACCCACTTTTGACCCACTTGGAGTGCCCCCACAAAAATTTTGGCTCTGACCGTATTTGTAGGGGGAGCCGTCCCCTACCCGATGGTGAAAAGAGCGCGCGTATATCTGCCCCCAATCCGGAGATATGGGATTCGAAAAATTTGACACAATGTTGGGGGTGGCCCAGTTAGTACAGAAAGATTCGCAGGGGATTGACGTCAGGCGTGGTAACGCTTCTTGCGCCGATGTTGCGTGTGCAAAAAATTATTAAAATTCATTTTACCGTTTCTGAGATATGGGAGAAAAACAGCAAAAACCCCATTTTGGACTTTGGAGTGTCGGCCGCATTTACGATGCGATCCAGGTCGAAGTACAGAGTACGTTAGAGTCGACGACGATGTACATTCGTGCCAAATTTCAGCCTCCTAGCTGCCGCCGATCGTTTTTCGCATATGTCTAAAAATCGCGAAAATTAACATTTTCCCGCAAATTCGCGTGCAGAGACTAAGTCCTATCGCGGCCTTTATAATGGACGAGCAATGAGGAAGTTCGGAGATCTGTTAATCGACTTTGCGGCAGCCGATCTCAATGTTCAGATGTCGACGAAAAATCGAAAAATTAGGGGGTATCCAAATTTGGGGGTAAGGGAGGCCATCGACGGGGCCACCCCCTAAAATTGGAAAAAAAAATTTGGGGGTCACCCAACCCCCAAATTTTTTCTTTTTTTTAAAATAGACTTTTTAGATGCATATGTTTTTCTCGAAGGTCAGACGTATTTTTTAGCGAAAAATTTGAGTTTTTTTCAAAAGTGGGGGTTTTCCGGTTTCTTGCCCCCATCGCCATGTCTCCGCCGTTTTTGAACTTATATCCACAAAATTTTGGTGTCATGTAGCCTTGCCCCAGGGCTTTCCAAAAATGTCAAAATATGTGGACCAAAGTTCGTCACTTTCGAGAAAGTGGGGGTTTTTCGATTTTTTCCCCCTCGCTATATCTCCGCCGTTGCGGCAGCCGATCTCGACGAAATTTTCACACAATGTTCAGATGTCGACGAAAAGTCGAAAAATTAGGGGGGGTTCAAATTTGGGGGTCAAGGTAGGGTCTCACTCCCGAAATTTTTTTTTCGCGAAAATGCGTTTTTTTCCAGTAGGCGTTCGAAAAAAGTATTTTTAGAAAAAAATTTTTGGTGGGGGTCACCGTCACCCCCAAATTTTTCTTTCTTGAAAATAGTCTTTTTGGACGCAAATGTTTTTTCTCTAAGGTCAGACGTATTTTTTGAGGGAAAAATCTGAGTTTATTCAAAAGTGGGGGTTTTCCGGTTTTTGTCCCCATGGCCATATCTCCGCCGTTTTTGAACTTAGATCCACAAAATTTTGGTGTCATGTAGCCCTGCCCCAGGGCTTTCCAAAAGTGTCAAAATATGTGGACCAAAGTTCATCACCTTTGAGAAAGTGGGAGTTTTCCGATTTTCGCCCACATCGTCATATCTCCGCCATTTTTGAACTTTGGCCCACAAAATTTTGGGGTTGTGTACCCCTGCCCTAGAACTTTCCAAAAGTGACAAAATCTGTAAACCAAAGTTCATCACTTTTGAGAAAGTGGGGGTTTTCCGATTTTTGCCCCCATCGCCATATCTCCGCCATTTTTGAACTTTGGCCCAAAAAATTTTGGTGTCGTGTACCTCTGCCTAATCGCTTTCCAAAAGTATCAAAATATGTGGATCAAAATTCATAAATTTCCAGAAAGTGGGGGTTTTCTGTTTTTCGCTCCCATCGCCATATGTTCGCTGTTTTTGAACTTTGGCCCACAAAATTTTGGTGTCGTGTAGCCCTGCTCGCGCACTTTCGAAAAGTGTTGAAATATGTGGACTAAAATTAATCACTTTCGAGAAAGTGGGGGTTTTCTTATTTTCGCCCCGATCGCCATATATCCGTTGTTTTTAAACTTTGGCCCACAAAATTTTGGGGTCGTGTATCCCTGGCCTAGGGCTTTACAAAAGTATCAAAATATGTGGACCAAATTTCATAAATTTCCAGAAAGTGGGGGTTTTCTGTTTTTCGCTCCCATCGCCATATGTTCGCCGTTTTTGAACTTTTGCCCACAAAATTTTGCTGTCGTGTGGCCCTGCGCCAGGGCTTTCAAAAAGTGTCGAAATATGTGACAAGGAAAATGCGGAAAAATGCGTATGACCACTTTATTTTTAGATCGCACTCACATAGCCAGCATCCGTAATAAATGACTCAACAGGCTGCGTTTAGTCCAGGCTTACACTTAGCACTTGGCACAAAGCCACAAAGACGCAAAAGACTAAAGACTAAAGACCGAAAGGCGGCGGGCGATTCGCCTCTGCTCACTGTCGCCCTGGCGCCAGCAGCCGTCCAGCCCCTCACTCCGTCTACATACCATAACGCTACAGTGCCATAAAGCTCAAATTCCATTACGCCGACTTTGCGACAAAGTCCGGGACAAGTTCCCGACAAAGTCCGCGGTCTTTGTCGCCGACTTTGTCGCCAACTTTCCACGTGCATTGTAACGGGCTAAATTCCATTAGAGCGACACAAACGGGTTTGTCGCGAACTTGTCCTGGATTTTGTCGCAAGTATCTTGACATGTCGAGATGGTTTGTGTCCGCGACTTTCGTGATTTGTGTTCACGACTTTCTCCGCGGGAAAGTTTCGGTGAAAGTCGGCGTAATAGAAATTGGGCTTAATCAGTAACCACCAAAACGCAACACGATCTCCTTATCGCTGGCCACGTGCGCGTGCGGGATAATTGTGATGAATTACCTAGGATGACAGCTGGCGTCGCGACGGGCCGTTTGCCGGTAGTTAGACGTTTGTTAAAGGCTTTTATTCTTTTATTCTTTATTCTAAACACACTAGCTCTCATCCAAGCGCTCTGTTGCAGTTGGCCTAGCCGGCGGCACCAGCCGTGTGTCAGCTAGTCACTAGTAGTCAGTCAGACTCTGGAGGCTTCTGTTCTGTTGCTTTGGGTCTGCGTCAGTTTTGTGGCTTATTCCACGCTGTCGACTAAATCTACGTGTTGTACGTGCGTGCGTCGTAAAAACTGCGTGTCTACTATTACGCCATCGTTATCGTGAGCAAACTTGTACTTTTCATTCCGTCCTGTTATAACAGGCAAGTTCATTTGTTTATTTTTAAGCTCAGTGATACGGTTAGTTCGCCGAACTGAGTCTAAAGAATTAGAATTTACTAAAATCAGTTCGGCGAATGCGCTGCTTTTAATTTAATATTAATTTACGCTGCTACGAGTGCGGAATAGATCAGCCCCGGCGCAAGACAAAAATAGCTAATGAGAATAGGAACATAGTAGGGGAGGCTAGGTCGAGCGCCGAAGAGGGTGGGGTAAGGAGGGGTGTCCTGTCCCCATTGGGCAAAATTAGGGAAAGGGCTATGTCCCCCTAGAATTTTTTAATGTGTGTACAAAATAGCGTTTTTGACGTTTTCTGGTGCATCGTTTTTACGCGCGTAAGCAGCTACTGCTTTCAGCGCGTCTTAGCTATCGCAATTCTGTCTCTCCGTCTGTCTGGCAAACGGGTGAATCAGTCAAAGGCGGTGCAAGCTGGAATCACCAAATCTACACCATCGGCTGCCTGGACGACTCTAGTTTCAGGAGCCGTAAAGCTTTTTCATAAATTCCAAGGGGGTCACCCCGAACGATGGCGCTAAATCACAGGGAATAGGAAAAATTTGCGATTTTTGGCCAATAAGTCGCTATATCAGTAACGGTGCGAGATAGCGCCTAGGTTACTGTTAATCACTAATAGGAAGTCGCACACTGGCTATCGATTGGCGCCAAATTCAATGACCTTGGATGACCTTGAACACCAAAATATGGGGTTTTATGGATTTTTTGGCGATTTTGGGCTGCGACACAAGTCTATATCATTCACAAGGTGGCGCCACGGAACTATCGTTATGCGATCCAGATAAAAAATTTAATATTTGTATATTAACTTAGCGTGAACACCCCAATTTTTAACTAAACTACTAAACCGGAACTGTTATAGGCTTTCGCGCGTCTCGTGAGCATTAGCTCAACTTTCTTGCGGCAGCACTAGCACGGTACCTCAGTGTAAATGACCATTTTGCGCAAAGATTTTTACGGTTCTCCTAAGGAATATTTAGAACTGCACAAGCACCCAGGTCCGAAAACATGATAATCGAAACGCAAGATTGAGAGCGAAGGCGAGGTTCTTAGAACGGGCACTAACTGGAGGCAGGGACGTATTCAGGATTCCTGGTGACAAAAGTCCCTCAGTGTTTAAAACTTTAAAGTTTATTGACAAACCTTTGGTAGAGAAACTGGGAGCGAAGTTCCCCAGAAGGTGACTTTATCTGTATGTAACAGTATGTTTTTGCAATGGAGTAGCAAAGAAATTTCTCTTTAAGGAGCAAATCATGAAGGTCATCCCCGTCACATTTCCTTTTTTTCGTTTTTCTGTCCCATCCGTATTCAGCACAATATAGATGCTTTATGATATTGCACTATATAAATTTAATATTGACATTGACATTGACAAACACTAAGCTCATATAGAAGAGAGAAACGTCTGAGGACTCACGCGGATCCTGTTTCATGACGAGTCACGAGTGTAGGCTGTTTTGTTTTTTTTCTAATAGGTGGGCCTACTGCTAACAGAATTTGTACAGTAGGCCTATGTTTAACTTTTGTCTTGTTTAGACAAATACATTTTCAAACTTCTTACTGTTATTTTGTTAGTCAAGTTGTAATGTGTTTAATGCCTAGTGGCATATTTTATGTCGTAAAAGTTATGTCTATTTACTGCAGACGCAAGCTGATAGCCGATCCAATATTTTTCACTGTTGCGTGCATGCCAGTCAAAATCGCCAACTGACGCAGATTCAGTCTGCTGCTGGCACGACGTCCACGTCGTCGAGACGTGGCTGCTTTCGCCGACTAGTCTTATCCAGCCACTTCCACAACACGCTGAAGCACAAAGAAGGTACATTTTTCTGTCATATAGATTTACAGCTCTATGACAATTTATAACAATGTCGTCACTTCCACAGCATAATCAAGGGCTCCTTGATGCTGAATAGTTTGTTGGTCGACATTTCGAAATAGGGCTACCGTACACGCGGGAAATACGCTTTAAAACTAAACCTTATGACCAGCTGTTCGCGCGCACTTGCCAATAATTAGGGCAGTTATAATTATTGCTAATATTATTACAAATGTACAAAACATCAGTTTATACACTTGTTAATGGCGACATGCAATGAGTGACACATAGAAAACAGCAAAAATCATAAAAAAATGATATCACTCACCATCACATCGCCTAACTGTCAATGTGCTGTTGAATAATATCACCTTTTTATGATATTTGCTGTTTTCTATGTGTCACTCATTGCATGTCGCCATTAACAAGTGTACAAACTGATGTTTTGTACATTTATATTTGCTGTTTTATTACAATAACAAAGTTTTTATGTTGATGGTCAATTATAAACCATTTGCTTTACACGGCCATGAAGACACTGAACCTTAAATATTTTGGGGGTCACGATTTTGATCTTTAGGGGTCACGTGGCGTCACCGTAACGTGACCATCGGACTCGTCGAGAGCACTTTCCTGTTGATGGTCAATATGACCATGAATCTATCTTGCACAGATACGAAGATACGAAGCTTCAAAGATTTTGGGGTTACGAGTTTAACCTTTTGGGGTCATGTGACGTCATCGGTCACGTGACCATTGGACTCGGCATATGTGGTTTCCTATTGGCGGTCCATTGTAACTATGCATTTATCTTGCATCGTTACGGAGATATGGGGCCCCAAATATATTGGGGTCACGACCTTGATTTTTGGGGTTACGTGACGTCGTCGGTCACGTGACCGCTGGACTCAGCATATGTGGTTTCCTATTGGTGGTCCATTGGAACCATGCGTCTATCTTGCACCGATAAGGAGATATTGGGCCCCAAAGATATTGGGGTCACGACTTTGACCTTTTGGGGTCACGTGACGTCATCGATCACGTGACCATCGGACTCGGCGTGGGCACTTTTCTATTGGTGGTCAATGATGACCGTGCGTCTATCTTGCACGGATACGGAGATACGGGGCTTCAGAGATTTTGGGGTCACGATTCACGAGTCTGACCTTTTGGGGTCACGTGATGTCATCGGTCACGTGACCATTGGACTCGGCATATGTGGTTTTTTATTGGTGGTCCATTAGAACCATGCGTCTATCTTGCACCATTACGGAGATATAAAGCCTCAAATTGGCATTTGCCCATGTTAAAGGCCAAAAGTTCACTGCGCATGCTCCGTGTCACGTGACCTATAGGCAGGGGGGGCCAAAATAACCACAAATTTGGAATTCCCAAGTCTATATTGCCTATTTACTATACAAATTTTATGAGGCTACGATGACGATTAAGGGTCGTTTGTAGGTGAAAATTTTATACAGAGGCATGTTTTTCAAGGCCAAAACGTTGATTGCGCATGCCCCGTGTCACGTGACCTGTGGGTAGGGGGTTCAAAATAACCACACATTTGGAATTTTTGAGGCCATATTGCCTATTCACTATACAACTTATATGGGCCTACGATGACGATTAGGGGCCGTTTATAGGTGAAATTTTTATACAGGAGCGTTTTTGGCTGTAAATATCTAAGTCCGTTTTTGGGCCAAATTTTTGACTTTGGGGGATTTTTCGGAATTTAAGTATTAACTTCGAATTTCGGTTCCCAAAAAGGCCTTGTGTGAGACCGCGTCGTTTGAGCCATCGTGCGTGAAAATCCGCCGGGCGGTCTGACCTGTAGGTCGGTCAACAAAAAAAGGTATATATACCGTAGAAAATTTTTCGTTATATTTCACCCATTTGCCGAGAAGCCCCCAATGGACGGATTTGCACGAAATTTTGCACGGGGGGTCGTCATGCCGACGTAATAACCCGTTTCAAATTTTGTGTCGATCGGTTGAGGGGTTTCGGGTCTGCGCGGGGTTGAATTTTGCCATTCTCCCTTTACTTAGCCGGTCGCCATTAACACAGGGCTGTGCTACCGCACGCCTGTGATCTCGGTACTTGTCCGTTAATTCACCAGCACCCTATTTATTACTGTTAACGCTAACCCTAACCTTAACCCTGACCCTAACCCTAAATCTATCCCTATGAGTACGTGACACTATTCCGACAGACGCTATTTCGACACTGTACAGTCCACCAGTCAGAACTTGTCGTTTGATCGCCAGGGTTCCTACAGCTTTTTTGTAGCAAAATTCCTTCAGTTTTCCAGTCATTGAATGACAATTTTTCCTGACATTATCGAAACAATAACCCTATCGCCCACCTAAAGCTGAAACACGTCTAGTTTTTGAACGTTCAATGGAAGCTGCAAATTTGCCTGCTTTTTAATATTTGGAGATGCAGAAAATCACAGTTTTTTTGCAGTCTGCATGATGTAAAATCATTTTCCTTGACTTTTCCTTCACTTTTAAAAAAATATTTTTTCCTGACATTTTCTAGTTTTTCCCTGACCTGTAGGAACCCTCGATCGCCCAAACGCCCGCCTCACATAGCAGGACAGTAGCCCGTCCGCGGCGTTTGAGTTTTTAGGCCTTAGATACGTGCGCCCCCACCTTGCCCTCCACTAAACTAAAGGTATATCACGTGAAAAATAACGAGATTCCAGCGATCAGCAGTCGCATATGTTTAGCATGTGAGATTTGCAATGGAGGCTAGTATGTGAATGATATGGCTGTTGCACTGTTGCTCCATCGGGGCTACTGGTCAATTTTTTCAGTTTTTTAGAAACTGTTTTTTTTATTAAATTTGTCCTATATTGTATTTTTATAATAAGTCATTTTAAGGTTTCTTTTCTGAACTTTCGTGAATTGCGCACCAAACTTATTTTTTTGTCATTGATCGTTTTAATTTTTTCTGTGTGTGGAAGTGTCTTATAACACGACATGCTTACTGCAAAACTGGTTAACAGCTGTTTCGGTTTGAACGGTTTCGTAAAGGTAAAAGGTAAAGGTATGTAGTAGATATGTAGTATGCTATATGTAGTAGATATGTAGGAGGCTATAGCTGACCCCCAGTACACAATTTGACCTTGCGTCTGGGGGTTGAAAAAAACAGTTGGTGGGTTGAACCCCCCAATCCTCCGGCAATTCAAACACTACTTGAAATTTCAAACTTCCGCGAACTAAAAAAAGATCTGCCCAAAATCACCTATATCTAAGTCCGTGTAGCAGAGCAAGTCCTCCGCCGGAACTCAAAGTAAGGCGCCGTGGGCGCCAAAAACGAGGCGCCGTAGGCATCTTAAGGGTGCGTAATGAGATTTAAGTGGGCTCCCGAATTGGGTATTCTCTCTCAAGCCACTAGGTCTGCGAGAGAGTCGATCTAAGCTAACCCAGTAGGGTCCAAAGCAAATCCCCGAGGATAACGAACTTGTTGCATTCCAAGCGTCACAGAACACTTGTGCTTGCCAGATATCGTAAGTATAGCAGACATACAGAATTATAATACTCACCTTTCCCACTGTCATGTCGCAAAAACTGTCTCCCCATTTTTTGAACAGTTGAGTTGTTGTCGGTGTAACGTTTAGCGGTGAGTATATATCCGGTTGCCGGATAAACAGTTTGTGGATTATTTATCCGGTTGATCGAAAACGAGTCTTACAGCCATAAATTTAATGGATATCCAGATTTAGTTACATTTACTAAGCGGTGGCACTAGCGTCAGTCACTATCGTTAGCGTTAGCTATAGGCGCAATCCAGAGCAGAACTAAAAATTTGGGGCAAAGCCCAACGTGAGTCCGCCCGGCGTCCTAAGTCCGATTGGGAAAAATTGGGGGGGGGGAAAATTTCCCCGGCATCAAAGTCACGTGGCCCGAACTAAATGCATTGGCATACGCCGAACGCCCATTGTCGACTTATTGTAGGTCAACATGAGCGCCTATAACTTTGTTCGTTGTGAACCGAATTTTACAAAATTTTCTTTGTTCAACGCCCAAAGGATCGCTCTCGTCAAGGCCTTTTAGATTATGTCGATATCTTTATCGGTTTCAGAGATATTTGCGCTTAAACTCAAAATTTGTCGTAAATCGCACCGATTTTTAAAAGTTTTTGCCCTCCCAAATTTTAAGGGGAACGGTGCCCCCAAAATTTGTACTTGCTTCAAAACCCCCACCTAGAGACACGTCAAGTGCCAAAGTTTTGTCGGGCTATACCCCTTAACTCCGAAGTTATAAGCGATAATTTATTACATTTTAAGCCATTTTTTGACCCTTCTTTGAAAAAAGTTGTAAAGGGGGACGCCGTCCCCGGTGGGAAAAGTGCGCTAGTAAGATTTGATCATTCTCTAGCGCATGTAAAAATTTGGGGGCGCAGCACCCCCTAGGGGCCGAAATATGGTCTTCCCCAAAATTTGATTTTGGTTGGTAAACATTAGCCACGTAATCTCTGATGTTAGTAGACTGAAGTTCACACAATTTTTTTTTATTCACCGCGGAATTAACTGTATTTAATAACGCCGTTTACTGCTTGTCGATATCAGTTCAGAGATACTTGCGCTCAAAGTCGAAAGTTGTCGTTAAAAGTACTAAATTTTGCGCGTTTATTGCACTCCCAAATTTTAAGTGGGCGGTGCCCTCTAAAAGTTGTACCCGCGTTATCACCACCATGTAGCAGCACGTCACGTGGCAAAGTCTTATAAAGCTACTCCCTTTGGCTCCAAAGATCCTTCGTCTAATACGCTACATTTTAAGCCAATTTTTGACCCCCTTTTGAAAGAAGTTGTAAGGGGGCCCCGTCCCTGGTGGGGAATGCGCTAGTATGACTTGGTGATTCTCTAGCGTGTGTAAAAATTTGGGGGCGCAGCACCGCCTAGGGGCCGAAATATGGTTTTTTGAAAAATGCACTTTGGGTGGGTACGATTCAACATCGAGATCTCCAAGGTCACTGGACCAAACTTTACCGGACATGTTTTGCCTAACGCGGGAGGAATCGCGGTAGACGGAATGACTATCCGATTTTGAATATCTTTATCCGTTTCGGAGATATTCGCTGCCGAACTTCGAAGTCGTCCAAAATTGGGCCGAATTTTGCATGTTTTTGGCCCCTAAAATTTTTTTCGGGAGCGCTCGCCAAAATTTTGGACAGGCGTTATAAAACTCGGCCTAGTACTAACCATCGTGCAAAATTTCAAGCCGGTCGGCCCACGCATCTCGGAGATCTGGCGTTGAACAAAAAATTTGTAGCAAAACATAAACAGCCTAAAAATTTGGGGCAAAGCTCAACGAGAGTCCGCCCGGCGCGCTAAGTCCGATTGGAGGAGAAATTTTGAGGAATGAAATTCCCCCGGTAGCAAAGTCACGTGGCCCGCACACAAATGCATTAGCATACGCAAAACGCGCACTATTGACTTAGGGTGTGAAAACATTAGCCGCGTAATCTCTGGCATTAGTGGACCAAAGTTCACCATTTTTTTATTCAGCGCAGTATTAATTGTACTTGATAACGCTTTTTACCGCTTGTCGATAGCTCTATTCGTTCTAAAGATATTTGCAGGCAAACTCGAAAGTTGTCGTAAAACGTACTAAATTTTGGACGTTTTTTACCCTCCCAAATTTTAAGGGGGCGCTGACCCCCAAAAGTTGCACCCGCGTTATTACCCCCATCTAATTTTACAAATTTTTTTATGTTCAACGCCGAAAGGATCGTTCTCGTCAACGCCGTTTAGATTTTGTTGCTATCTTTATTGATTTCAGAGATATTTGCGCTCAAACTAGAAAGTTGTCGTAAAACGTACTAGATTTTGGACGTTTTTTGCCCTCCGAAATTTTAAGGAAGCAGTGAACACAAAAGTTGCACCCGCGTTGTCACCCCCATCTAACAGCACGTCACGTGGCAAAGTTTAATAAAACTAATCCTTTTGGCTCCAAAGTTCTCGCGGCTAATACGCTACATTTTAAGCCAATTTTTCATCACTTTTTGAAAAAAATTGTAATGGGAGCCCGTCCCCGATAAGGGGTACGCTAGTAAGACTTAGACATTCTCCAGCGCGTGTAAAAATTTGGAGGTGCAGCACCCCCTAGGGGCCGAAATATGGCCTTCCAAAAAATTTGATTTGGTGGGTAAACATTAGCCGCGTAATCTCTGGTGTTAATAAACTAAAGTTCACACATTTTTTATTCAACGCGGAATTAACTGTAGTTGATAACGCCGTTTACCGCTTGTCGATATCTGTATCCAGTTTAGAGATATTTGCGGTCAAACTCAAAAGTTGTCGTAAAACGTACTAAATTTTGCACGTTTTTTGCACTCCCAAATTTTATGGAGGCAAGTTGTACCCGCGTTATCACCCCCATTTATCAGCACGTCACGTGACAAAGTCTCATGAAGCTACTCCCTTTGGCTCCAAAGTTCTCGCGGCTAATACGCTACATTTTAAGG
>Ga0056128_1006657_pt1 | contig 14586 bp, 8 predicted proteins | sample WorMetLIZISLAND2_FD_71113 | JGI IMG/M metagenome (GOLD analysis project Ga0056128, IMG submission 71113) | Marine gutless worms symbiont microbial communities from Max Planck institute for Marine Microbiology, Germany - Olavius geniculatus... ...
TAATAAATAAATTTGCTAGAACCTGCCATCTTTTACTACAATGAAGCTGTACAAAGATACAAACAAGCCATAATGCTAATACCACTAGTTTATCAATTAAATAATTCTAATTCACGTTGTGGGAGCGAAAGTTCCAGGGAGCGAAAATATGTGGGAACGAAAGTTCCATAATTCATAGAAACAATAACATACACTGAGCTCGAGAACCAAGGCTGAAAAATTTGTTCAAAAACCTAGGTTTTGTACGTTTTGTTTTTAAGTTTTTATTAAAAAAACCAAAAACCTCATAAGTCTAAATAAAATTTTTTTTCGCTTTTTATTCGTTATAAATTCACACTTGATTCGTAATTTTTTTACTTCTAACGTCACACTATTCACTCAACAAAGTGTTGACATAAAAAAATGGTGTATATAAGACGTTCTTCCTGGGTCCTAAAATTTGTATCCAACTGGTCATGGCTGTCTGCTGAGAAAAAAAATGTTTACAAACGGGGAGCTTGATAATCGACGTGTTGCAACTTGTAGACAATGAGAAAGCAGTCTGCTTCTGTTAATAATTTGCATCTCCATATACTAAGATGCCGAACAAGCATGTATACTTTAAAAGCTTTTACCTTAATACAAATTTACCTCTACAAAATTAAACAAAAACCAACGCTATTATAACAACTCATTGGTACTTCCGGTCCAATTCAATTGAACAGGTAAACACTGGTGAAAAATAAGTAACTTCTGTGTACCGTACGTTATCGGTACAGCACTACAGCCAGTGCCGAGATCGAGGACGAGCGACAGGTTATACAGGTTATACAGCGTGCGGCAGAAAAAAGTAAACCCCTAAAGTTTTTCGTTGTTTTTTTCAGCAAAGGTTTGGAATTTTAATTTGAAATTTTACATATTTATTTACTAAAACCTTCTACATCTAAATGCCATGTAAAATATGATTCTGTTAAAAGCGACGAAGTTACAGATTTTTTAACATAAACGCCTACCGTATTTTCTGCATTCAAAAATGTTCCAGCTACAACACCAGTTTAATAACATTATAACGTCGTTGAAGCAACACAGTTAAATTATGATTTATACCAGAATTCGGCTCTTGTTTTCGGCTTTGTTTCAAGCTTGCGGTATAGCTTCCAACATTGCACTCCATAGGAGATAGTCCATTGGGTTTATATTCGACAAATTTGGAGGCCATGGGTCTTTTGTGATGAAATCTGGACAGCTCTGGCCCGCAGCCAGTTCTGTGCGCTGCGCGGCATTGCGCGCTGCGCGCTGTGTGTGCTGTGTGTGTCTTGCTGGGAGATGAATCCGGTGGGCAGCCGGCGATTGCTTTAAAAGAACGATAGTTTAGTGATAGGCCTAATTTATAAACAATATAAATTACTGTTTATCAAAGCGTCACTGTGACGTCATCGGCAGTAACGTGTAACCAGTTTTTGAAAATTAAATAGCATTTTTAGCTTGAACATTTTAATGTTAAAAAATCGGTAGGCGGTCATATTAAAAAAAAAATCTATAACTTCGTCGTTTTTTAACAGAATCACATTTTGCTTGGCAGTTAGATGTAGAAGGTTTCCGTAAATAAAGCTGTAAAATTTCATATTAAAATCCCAAACGGTTGCTGAGAAACTGGCGAAAAACTTTAGGGGTCCACTTTTTTGCCGCACCCTGTATGTACGCTTATTGGTTTAGCTGGATATTTTGGCCGCATGTGCCTGCTGTTATGAGGTCGATTTGTGTTGTTTTCTTTTGTGCTAGCAGTTTCGTGTATTTTATGTGCTCATTTGTCTAGGCTGTCGAGCTGGGAGTGCCGCTGGTCGAGCTTGGACTGGAGCGTCCTCGGTCAGGCTGTGAAGAAGACATGTCGAGCTGAGACCGTAGAGTCGCTGTCGTCTTCCGTGCTATCGCCAGGGAGCCCGCTGTCCTCGCTGCCGCTGGTGGTTCTGGGTTCCATTCTGCCGCTGCTGTATCCGTTTTCCGTTTTGCCGCCGTTGGATCCGCTTTCGTGCTGCAGTCCGTGAAACGCGTCTTCCGTGTGTCGTGAGTTTGTGGTTATTTTTTCCGCGCTTTGGGGTTTCTTTCGTTTTCCTTGGGCGTAGGCTAACTTCGTAAATTTTCTGATTTTCTTTTGTTTTGTTTTCCCTTTGTAAAACTTCCCGGTTTGTTTTGTAAGTCTAAAACGTCTTTGATAACTTTTGTATAATTGTCTGCTAATAATTTAAATTCCCTGATGTTTGCATAGATCTGCTGTCATGTTATTTGGACTTTACGAGATTAGACTTTAGGCGTGTTGCTTATAAAGGCCGCTTTGAAATGTTGAACGCTGTGATATTGCATTCTTAATAATTGTTTCTTTTGTTCTCCCTGTATTATTATCTGATTGATTTTAAAACTATTTTTTCTGTATTATTATAAAACCAGTCATATCGTTTAATATTTGAAATTTAAGTTTGCTTGTATTGTTTTTTAAAATTTATTTTCTTGTAGGTTTGATTATTTGCGCCGTGATTTTATAATAAAGTATACATTTGTGTTTCATACGCAATATTGCGTTGATTTGTAGCTTTGATTAGGCAGATTGTCTTATTAATAAGAGCTCGCACCGTCGCTACCCCAAGGTCGTGACTGTAACAACACGCAAAAACTCAGGCGACTGTATATAAACGCCGCTGTCAAATCTGAACAGCCCCTTGGGGGTCTAAGCTCAACGTCAGTACGAACCTAATTTGTCACGCCAACAACGCAGCATAATAAAATTATACATACATACATAACACGCACGCAAACAAAGAGCCTACAAAAATAAAATACAGGTAATGCATTTAAACGTTCAATTTTTACAACGTCACAGTGAAACAGAATGTGCAAAATTGTACCAACTCATATTTTGGTCCAAGTGTCATCACTGCATGGCGATGGCGGTCTGGCCATCGCGTTGCACACGCGCACACGCACACACGTTTCTCGCAGTTTATACAGCGAACCGCTGCTAATATCCTCAGAAACTACTACACGATGTCTCAAAAACATTCCCGACATTTTTGACTGTAACTTAAAAATCGATTATCGGATTTTGATAATTTTTGGTACGAATATTCCAGACACAACTTGCCATCAAATGACAATTTAGTTTCCCATCTCACCTAATGTATGCTTCTGCACTACCTAAGGAAAACAGATCAAGCGAAATATGTGTTGAAATGAACAGAAAACCTGAAAAAAACATCCCAAGCATTATCGATCGTAGCTTAAATAACGATTAGCAGATTTTAATAATTTTTGGCAAAAATGTTTCTGACACAACTGGCTATTAAATAAGCGTTTTAGTTTCCATCTCATCCAACGTCTGTTTTTGTACTACCTGAGGAAGCAGACCAAGCATAATACGTGTTAAAATGAATGAAAAAAGCGTGGATAAGTTCTATCTATCCTAATCTGTGAGTCCCAACAGCCAGTCTATTACAAGGTTTGACTGTCATGCAGCAGTGTGTTTACAAGATGAAGTTTAGGAATGTTTGCGAAGTCAAGAAGCAACTGGTAGAGCCTGGATTGGTCAGGAGCAGAACTTTATCGATACCGGTAATGCTGTCAATAAATGGAGAAAACGTCTTTTTCCCTGTGTTTGCATAGTAGGCCAACACTTCAAGCAATTTTTCTACAGGCAGTTGAAAAATGGACAACTGAATGAAATGTCAGCCAAGGTGTCAGAAATATGAACAAAATGTGTTTTACGCGTTATGTTAATTAAGCAATCATATCGCATTGGATAAAAAAAGTGATATTTCGCTGGATGTGTTTTCCCCACGTAGTACAAATTAAACAAACGTTGGGTGAGGTGGGAAACTGAATGGTCATTTGATGGAAGTTGTGTCGGGATTTTTTGTGCCAAAAATTACTAAAATCTGACGATTAGTTTTCAAATTACAGTCGAAAATGTCGGGGATTTTTTTTTCTTGAGACACAGTGTAGAGTCTCTCGGATACATTTTTGTCGCTGACAATGTAAGCGCGCGTACATGTATCAGTTTTCGTTTCCACGTAGGTCCTACTTGTCCTTGAAAGCCAAACAAACGAATCTAGTCAAATCGACGCAGAAAACAGATTTTAGCATTAAAATGGCTTCTCCAGGTCATTCAAGATCAAGCATTAGGGTAATTTATGTCGCTGTGCACGGTAATGTTCGCTTTAGCACTAAAGTTCTGAACATATGGAGACTAAAATTACTAAAAGTTGTATTTTTTGTAACCCCATGACGTTTCTTTTCAATCAGTGCCAGACTGACGGCACAATTGAGTGATTTGAGTGTTATTGAAAAAAAACTAGAAAGTTAAATGCCGAATTCGAAGAATGATGGCAGAAAAGTGGCAAACGAAAATTAGTTTATAGCGATGTTCTTTTAAAATTTTAAAGTTGACTTAGGCCTATTTCGCGTTCTAAAGTGCCAGTAGGCAACCCCTCGGATGCATCGGTAATAAACGACGCGAAGTGGCGGTTTAGGTGGCGATTCTGATCAGCATGCGACTGGCTTGGACGTTCTCAGCCCCATTACCTGCACCCTGCCAGCGGGTGTAGAAGTGTTTGTTTATGTAGGAGTACGAGCAGCATGCGTACCACCATCCTCCCATGTGCGACAAGGCGCAGCTAATTGAAACACCGCACAAGTCGTGGTCGACGTCCCATGTTGAAAACTGCATGCCGTTGGCGTCCCAGGACGGATGTCGAAGAGCGTTGCCGGCATCCCCGCTGTAGCCGTCCACAGTGAGGCGGTACGCATCGGACTCGTCCGTGATGGAGAAGATGGTGTATTCCGCCCAGTACCACAGACCTGTGTCACGCTGAATCTGCAAAATTGTAACTAGACAGCGCATGACCTTGACTTGACCTTAACCTGTCAAAAATGATTGATTATACAACAGTAAGGGCAATCTATTCCTACTCATATCTTTGCCATGTAAATTAAAAAAAGAGTGATTCAGATGCATTTTTGCGTATTCGCTAGTTGAAATAATTAACTAAAACTATTCCTTTCGCAACGTTATAGTAATAACTACTGCCGGCGTTGCTGCTGTTGACGTCACAGAAAATAGACAATCTGCTGATGACGTAATGACGTTACTGTTGTGGTGACGTCACGCCGCTGCGCACAGACACACTGCAGAATCGAGTGAACACATTATCTGCTCCTGAACATCTGAAAATCTGAACAGTATCCTAGAAAAGAGAGTAGTAGGCATTTTTATAGAAAAGGAAAAACTACCCAGTTTTTACTTCAGTAATGTCTTTAAAATTCAGATCACTCGTATGCCCAATTCTAGAACCTCTTGTGCATGTACAAAACATAAAAATTCAACACGTCAAATAATAATAAGACCACTCGCGTTAATTAGCTTATGATTTAATGTTGAAATAAATTTTAAGAGGTATTTTAGACAAAACCACATTGTCAAGCTTTGCTGAAGCTGCTGCTTGTTTGTTGCCCCAGTCGCTTCCACGAGCAGTAATAAAGTGGTCCTATCTGTAGCAAATGACATTTTCTGAGTCCGGGCCAACTGGTTCAAGCACATAAAGACCCATGTGGCCTTGACCTTTGATGTATGCTTTAATATACAATAGAGTTTTAGAGGTTATCAGAGTACATGCTCACGCAAAATTTAATCAAGCTAAGTGCAGCGGTTAACGAGATACCATGTTTACAGAGAGAGAGAGAAAACACCTGCGACGCTGAGAACAATAAGCCTACAATACCGTCGCTTTCACGGGCAGTACTGAATGACAGAAAGTCACGTTGATGAACAGCCTTAAGTTCACCACTGGCCAGTAAACGTCGTCATAGCAACGATATCAACGACATCGTCCATAGGCTATCGTCTGCTGTAAAATGCGTTCTATCGTAAATCGATACAGGAGCATCTATCAATTTTATTTTTTCACAAAACACTATAAGCCTACACAGTATAAATTGATCGGTAGCGATTGATCGCCATACCTCGAACTTCATTTTAATGCATGAATTGCCGTTCTGACCGGCGAAGTGAAGCGATGAGTGTGGTGCGAATAAACAACAAACTGCAGATTGCCTAGCCTACAGACTGCCCTGTTTAATCGTAAACTAGGCCTATCTGACTTGATCGGCCAATAATCGACCAGCAAATTGATGGGAGATTCTCAGATTTGATAGACGATTAGCCGCTAATTGGCGATGGAAAACGGTCATTGCGATGATCTCCGATCAAGTTCCAAAGTTGATCGGAGATCAATTTGATCGGCCATCATATGTGCATGGAAAAACGGGACCTTAAAGCAATACAATACTCTACAGTTTACGTGCATCACGTTGTGAAGCGTATACACACTAAGCAATTTGATCTTGACTTATATAGATATTTCACACAATATCACGTAGCATGTTCCGTTACCTCAACTCTCAGCGTGACACTGCCAAGCTGCGTGAAACGGTAGACCTTCTCAAGTCCGAGCCAGTACTTGCCGCTGCCTTCGATTGTTCCAAACCCGTCGCGATATTCCGCCCAGTTCTTGTGCCACTCATCCAGAACTCCGTAAGGTTTTCTCTGCATCATGATCCAGCCGTTGATAGTCAGTAGAAAGCGAGCGAGTGAGTGGTTTCTCGATGGCACATCAGCACAATATAGGCTGGGTCATAAAGTGTCTTGATAGTCAGTAGAGGCACTGCGACAGCCGGGTCAACGCTCAGAGCTGTGGTTGACGTCTCTTCGTAATCAGCCACGAAATCTGGCATCGCATTATTAGCGCACTACTCGCTTACGTATCTAGTCTCGCCGAAGATAATGGCATAATGTGGTGAATGATTTGCACTGCAAAACTGACAGGTAAGCTGCCAGCTCAATTTTAATCCAACACATAGGCCTAAACTAAAAAAAAACTACAAACAGTCATAAAAGGAACTAATGTGAGATATTGAACTGAAGTGGAAAGTTAGGTTAAGGTTAAATCGCCGATTGTCAACAGGCCCTCTCACAGCTCTGTGACCGATGCGAGCGGTGCTTATCTCCGTTTCCGAGGCCCCGAGCCGGCAGTGTGCCGCAGACGTCTCGCCTGCCATATGGGATCACACAGTATTACCTGCCACCCGATACAGGCGAACCCGTCCTTGCTTTATATATGAAAGGAGGGCCAGACCTCCGCATATTACTGCCGTAACCTTTCTGGCAGTGAAGCCGGTACCAATTTGTACTGCTTGGTGGACAAAAACACGTGTGTGAACAACTTGCCTAAGGTCGTTACCTAGCAGTGTCCTGGTGCGGAGTCGAACCTGCGACTTGAGTGACCCTAAGATTACAAGTTTGGCACGTTACCGTTAAAGTACTAAGCCACACTAGTGAAAAGTACTGTTATAACACAAAAAAATACAAAACAGACGGTTATAGACAAGATAGAAACCTAAGATCCAAAAAATAAAAAAAATAATAATAACAAAAAGTAAAAACATAAAAACGAAAACACCGCAAGTAAGCCCAGATATCCGAAGACATACATCGAGCACCGATCTGTCTTTAGGTGGCCCTGCCGACCGACGCGGAAAGTCGAGAAATTACCCATGCAGGCCATCCCGAGCAGTGAGATTTTCGCTTAAAATTAAACAAAAAATTTTTAAACTTTTGCTTTTGTTCGCATATTGTCGTAGCTACAAATAATGTACTTTTGTATCAGCGATGTACAAATTTACACGTAAGTTCATGTTCAACTATTAACAGAGAAAAAAACAAGAAAACACACCGTTTGGTGGTTCGCATGCAGCCCATTGTTTCTGATGGTTGTAGCATCTACCATTGGTGCAGCTGTGATGTACTTGACCATTCGTAATGAACGGAAACCCGCAGCACCGAGATGGTATGGACGCGGCGTCGCTTTCTTTGTGAAAACAAAACAAAACACTTGTAAAAATGTTTTGCTTCATAAATTTGGATCGTGTAACCATGCCTCAGATTCAGTGAGTCGCCTCAGATTCAGTGAGTTTCTCGCTGACATTGTGCGCTTTATAAATTAAATTTACTAATTAAATTTACTTACTTTAAAACGTTAAGAGTGGTTTGTTTTACTAATGTTCTAAGTGTCCACTGCGTGTAACTGATAACTCGAAAGTCAAAACGCTTGCAAAACATTTTTGCAACTGCTTAGTATTTTCGCGTAATTACAGCTATTAAAATACGTGACTTTTGTTACATAAGTACTGATGTAAAAAAACTGTTCAGTTTATATACAGTGTAAGGGTGACATCGTGGTTGTAGATATAAAACAGCACAAATCACAATTTAAAAATAAAATTCAAACTTTACAATTACACAGTCAGCAAAGTTATTCTGAACAGTTTTTTACATAAATATTTGCAGTTTTATTGCCGTTGGAAGTAATGTGGAGCTGAATAAAATCTGGCAGTAGAATAACCACTACAACTACTACTACAATTACTACTACTCCTATTTCTACTTCGACTATAAGTAACCCTTCCTATCATACTTATTATCATACTCTACCCTACCATAACGTACTTTACCCGTATAATTGCTACCATAACTCTACGTCTATAATACCTCTATCCTACCCCTATCTCTACTACTATTACTACTAGCTACTACTGTGACGGAAGTCACATTTTTGACAAACCACAATAATTATTTAAATTGACCCAACTCTAGCACCAACGTTGTCCACTGGCGTCATCATGGATAGGCCTACTATCAACTTCTGCTAAATTTAACGACTCAAAATTCGTCTGTTTTTATCTATAAACTCTACTCTACAAACTGTGCACTTTCGAATAATTGCACACGCGACTGCCTACACAGAAATAAAACGACCTCGAAAACACCCCATCCGACGCAAAGATATTTAATATACCTCTTACGAAAGCCGAGATCTAACCCATTATGTCCCAAATTTCGTTGCCAACGAAGTCGCTCGGGGAAAAATTCGGTTGGCAGCATTAGATGGCGGATATGGCCCATCCCCGTAACCCCCTCCTACTGACGCAAAAAAATCGTGCAGATATCTCTTGCACAAATCGAGTTATAGTGAATTTTGTCCAAAATTTCGTTGCCATGGCAACGGGGTTCACCAGGAGAGAAATTTAAATGACACCATCGGATAGCCCGGGCCCGAAAATAGGCGGTAGGTGCAAACAGCGCGCAATTATCTTTTATGAGGACCGAGTTATTTCCCATTTTGTCCCAAATTTTGTTCATATGGCAACGGGGGTCAATCAGGGGTAAATATAAATGACACCGTTAAATTGGCAGACCCCGAAAGCCATACTCTAGAACCAAAAATTACGACTCTATCTTATACATAGCCGGAGTTATAACGGTTTATAGTTTAAATTATTGTCTAATTTTTCCCATAAGCGTTATTGTAATTTTTTTTAATATTTTTGTGAAAAAATAGGTTAAAATGTTAAATTTAAATTATGTAGCCCCCAAAAAGCACTTTCTTGCGCGAAACTGCGTCATATGAGCTATCGCTCGTTAAGATCAGTTGAGTCGTTTTTCCTGTAGAGAAGAAAAGGGAAAAAGGGGGAAAAAGGAAAGGAAAGGTACAAAAGTTAAGCAAGCGTTATATTTCACCTATTCGTGAGGAAGCCCCCCGTGAACGGATTTTCACCAAATTTTGCACATCAGGAGATATGCCGGATGTAATCATCTGTGCAAATTTTGGTTCGGATAAATTAAGAGGTTTAGGATATACGGGGGTCAAATTTTGGGTTCTCCCATTAAAAAAGCTGGTCACCCTTACAACAGTGCTGCGCTACTTGTGATAGTTGTTTAAGACTGTATATTTCTTTTTTAATACGGTCTTAAAGTAAGTGAGTATGTAAGTAAGTAAGTAATTTATATAGCGCGTTAACTGTAGCAACCTTGAAAGAATATTGCAACATTCTATATTAAACACAATTTTTACAATAACAATAACTGCAGGTCCACAAATTGTACGCTAATAATTTTACAACGTAATTAATTTAACAAGTAGTGCAGTACCACCATGCTCGAAAAAAATAAGCCTTTTAGTAATAATTTGTCTTGAAACTTGCCAACAAAGCCCGCAGAAAGATATTTGATTCCATTATCATCTACATGTAGACCTGCATACAAAATTCCCATGTTTCGGTTACATATACAAGTAATTTGAGAAAAGCTCACGAGATGCGCAAAAGCATTGCGGTAAAATAACCACCTTTTAAGGGGGTAGCTGTCTTTGACGCCCGCCTGCGCCGGCCTTCTTGAATTTAGGGGGTCGGGACTTAAACTGCTAAAATCTACGTTTAATGCTGAAAATTTCATATGCAGGTTTTCTTGGTCTATCTAGAGCCATTTCGTCGCAATTCAGTGTTGAAATGTGCGCTGCATCCAAAAATTGCGAAAAATTCACTAAAAACCTCTTTTTTGGGGGTTCAAGGTCGTTCAAGGTCATCGATGTTGATAAATCCAAAAAGCCTGTCACCAGTGCTTAAGCACTTAAGCAACATGTATGTACCTATCTGCAACCGTGTTCACATTATTCGAGCCAATAACGGCAAAATGACATCTTTTTAGGGAATACCCCTTTTTGACGCCCTCGTTCGAGGGGAACCCCTGCACGCAGTGGCACGAAATTTTGTCAAGATAAACTAGAGACCTTGGGGCAGCCCATAGTAAAGATTTCGTGATCCTAGCTTGCACTGTTTTGATACAGATCACGAGTGTGACAGACGGCAGACAGACGCCCAGACGATGGCAAAGACGGGTGAAGCATTCTGCTTTCGCGCGTAAAAATGTTATCATCAGTACAGGTTGGGCTAAAATGGCACAAAATTTTTATATGCCAATAACTTCATCAAATATTAACCGATTTTCAAATTTTTCTTACTGTCAGAATCAGCAGAAAATTTGTAGTAATGTTAGCGCTAAAGATCCCACCACACGTCATAGTTGTCGTTACACTACCTTGTGAAATGTCACTCAAGCCGGCGACGACTATGACCAATTGCATGATCAACGTTGATTTAGCCTGACCTGTGGCTTGCTAAAATCCCGTCGATTATGCTGTTTGGGAGGGCCCTTTAACAGATGGTTTATCAACGTTGACAATTCACGACAATTAATCAGCTGAAGCACTGAGTGGGCCAAACTATCGCAGCGTTTGGCTGATCGCGCCATTGGTCAGTGGCGTCGCCGGCTTGAGTGTGTCGTCCGGCAAGCATCAAGGCGGACGCATTAAATTTTTGATGTGAAAACTGCTAGATGTGACAGTTATTTTGAACAATAACTAAAGCAATAAACAGGTTGTTTTCTGTTGTTCATTTTTTGGGATGTTGTTACAGATATCGTTTTGTTTTCAATTGTTGTTTTTAGGACATTGATATTTCACTAGGTAGTGTAGGAACACACTTGAGGTGTGGTGGAATCTGTAGTGATATTGTTACTACAATTTTTTTTGATTCCGACAATGACAAAAATTTTGAAAATACGTTAACATTTGATAAAGTCAATGGCGTATAAATATTTTGTGTTATTTTTGGCCCACCCTGTATAAACGTAGATTGGTTAAAGATTTACTTTTTAAACCACAGTTTAGCGTACAAGTCAATACGGGGTGCGGACTACTGAGCGACAAACAAAAGACGACAGACGACAGGTGTCGTTTATTTAGCAAAAGCAAAAAAAATAAAAGTAAGAGTATAGGAGTATATCTCGTATTCGACTGTAAATGTTTTGTCTGGACTGGAGTCGAATTATTTATCGACGCTATGTAGTATCAGCGAATGTTTTGTGAGGATTACGTTGCCTATATACTTCCATGGTCACTTGCACCGCATGCAGACATTCAGGTATAGCGAGCTGACTTCAATGAACTGTCCCGTTCGTTGGTCAACTCGCTGTGTAAAACGTTCCTGGTACGGCTTGTAATCATGGCAAGTCGACTTCAGCGGGTGGACTGCGTTCAAATTATTTATTGCTTGTTATGTGACACCAAACGGCAGCGCTGCAACACTTGATTTCTTGGTTAAATCAAAGAAGTTGCAAAGAACAACAATTTTATGATCTACGCTTATTTTGGGTGATGTTTGGTCTGATTTAGATTTACAGCAGTCATAATTATTTAGGTTCATATAAACTTGGATCTCGAGCGCCTGGGCTAACTGTTCTCCACATCATGCTTATCAATATTCAACTTGTGCATAGGCCTGTACCTTACAATTCGTTTAAATTATTTTTGTCGCCCAGTAGACTTAAATTGTGTCGCCCACTCGTTCTAGATACTGTCGCCCACCCGTCCCAATCTGTCGCCCAAACGTCGGTCGCCTAGGTGGTCTGTCGCCCAGTCGTCTGTTGACCGTCAATACACTTATACTGACTACAACATCGCTACTTACCACATACATCTACCTTTTATAATAAGGACTGACGGCGGCCATGCTCGGGTCCGCGAACTTGGGTTCATCGGTATTTTTAGTTTTTTTACTATAATTGTGTCAAACGTAGTCTGTTTGCTACAAAATTTTGTACACATAGTGCCACAGGCAACATGACAACAAAATGTACGTTGGTACGTACGGTTTAGCCACAATATATGCACACACGAGAAAGTAGAAGTCATGCAGTAATTAAATTTGCAACATTAGTCTACGTTGTCTGTGTCACTATGCGCATAAAATTTTGTAGCAAACGGATTACGTTTGACAAAGTTACCGTAAAAAAACTAAAAATACCGACGGACCCAAGTTCGCGGACCCGAGAACGGCCGCCGTTAGTCCTTATTTTAAAAAATTTATGCTACTTACTGTAGTCCGAACAAACGATATTGTCATTTGCACTCATTTTCTGAAATGCAAAACAATTACCAACAACGAAATTCATTTAATTTTTACGTCGATTAATCGGTAATATAACTTTTGATAGTTTATTTATGTTATGATTGCAGTGAATGCAAAATGTCCTTAATAGCAGCCATAAGTAATGACAACTAAAAAAATATGTCGGCCCAATACGGACATATTATCCGGCCGTCCGCCTAAACCTATGCAACCTTACCCAAGCGGCTTTAAGCCTAAACCTAACCTTTGACTTTTTAAGCTGAAAATCGGCAAACCGCGTACACCTGCACTGGGAACTTTTGAGCCATTTTTTTTATTATTTTTTATATATTTTTTTGTTTTTGAGTTAAGGACTTATACGGGACAAACAGATGTATAAAGGCTGCTGCATAAAAATCAGAAATGTATCATTTTGAACAGACCTGGTAATATTGGCACGATGAAATGGGATACATTAATTTAGGTATATAGTTGTACACGTCGCAGGTTTGGGTGTTTTCTTTGATGTTGTAGCCAGTACAGGTATATCTCTGAGTTCATAAGTGAGTGAGTCTTGATGTTGAATCCAGTACAGGTTGCATCAAGTCCACATTTGAGTGAACAGTCGTCCAGTGAAGAAGATGGCGTCGTCTCGTTGGCCAGATCCAGCGCACACGTCCACTTTCCGTTCTTTTCTAGCCTCGAATCTCTGTATGATATCACTTGAACCGACTTGAGACGTGACGTCACTGGAATTATCGTTTGTAGCTGCAGCAGCAGCAGAAATGTTGCGACCACGTTTTTGTCCATAATGTCTGCCGTCTGTTTATAGCGTCATCCATAATTTCAAATAATGGAAATTTTGTATATTCGCCAAAATGGTTGACATAAATACGAAAAATGTCAACCCTAAATTACTCGTCTTCACTACACAGTATGCGTATTTTAAACAATCATTACCTCCGCCAAGGAGGTTATATTTTTGCCAGAGTTTGTTTGTCTGTCTGTGTGTTAGCAAGATAACTCAAAAAGTTATAAAAGGATCTTTCTGAAATTCTCAGGAAATGTCGGGAATGGCAAAAACTACAAGTGATTCAATTTTGAAGGTGATCCGAAAGGAATCCTGGATTCTGGATCACTTTGAAATTTTCGTTAACATTGCTTTGGATGGGACCACAATGTTGTGTCGAATCAATATGTTTGGCGGAGGTCTGCGCTCTCCGAGTGCTTTTTTAGTTTTTTTTCAAATTGAATTTCTTTAAATTTTTTGTGCACGATTTGCCGGTTGTTAATACAATCCTAATAAAAATATACTGACACGTATTTAAAACAATATTTGTAAAAATAGTTTTTGTATTATATATCACGCGCGCCCAATTTTCTTATTGCCGACGGTCACACATTTACGAGGATCAATGTTAAGTTGCAGAAGATCCTAGGTTAAAAATCGACATATAATCATCTGCAAGTTCTCGGTCACGATTTAAGTGTTTTAGAAATCCAGGTGTGCTTAGATAACTTCTGCATCAAGTGAGAAACGAATTTCGCTAACCTGCGGGAGTGTAATTTGGTGACGACGTTAGACTGTCGATCCGACGGCGCGAGTCACAAAGGCTCTACTGACTGCAGCGACGCCCTAATCGTCCAAATATTTATGTCAATTTATGTAAAAAAACTGTTCAGTTTATATACAGTGTAAAGGTGACATCGTGGTTGTAGATATAAAACAGCACAAATCACAATTTAAAAAATTCAAACTTTACCATTACACAGTCAGCG
>Ga0056128_1006658_pt1 | contig 14585 bp, 9 predicted proteins | sample WorMetLIZISLAND2_FD_71113 | JGI IMG/M metagenome (GOLD analysis project Ga0056128, IMG submission 71113) | Marine gutless worms symbiont microbial communities from Max Planck institute for Marine Microbiology, Germany - Olavius geniculatus... ...
AAAGGTGATATTATTCAGCAGCACATTGACACACAGTCAGTGTGATGCGGGCAATATCATCTTTTGTAATTTTTGCTGTTTTCGATGTGCAAGTCCTTAAATGTTGCCGTTAACAAGTGTTTAAACTAATGTTTTGTACATTTATTTACAATAACTATTAAACGTTGAACAGTCAGTGAGAAAATGACGGTGATTTGAATATTTTATACAAAAATGGAAATACACCATGTTTAAAAAAACTGTGCCAATGTCATTCAAAACAGGTTTCTTTGTGACGTTGCAGGCAAAAAATCATTGAAATTAGCCAATGTTTTGAAATAGCTAATTTTACGAAGAAACCTGACGTAAATAACTATAGTTTTGCCCATCTCACTTTAATACTGTTGCTGCATTACCTCGAGAAATGCAGAAGACGTAGTTTAGCATAAGCCTATCGCATTATAAACGCAATAGTGATCTAAAATCATTAATGACATAACCTATATGCAGTTTATTTTAAGCAAAATGCGAGCGCGAGTGAACAGCGAGCACTTGAGTCAACTGACCGACACTCGAGCGGCTGGCGACAGTAACCTCGACAACCCTCACGACACTCAGCTGCACAACGCCACGAACACACATCACTAAGTCACTCGGCACATGCACAGCTGCAGCTGGCGTACACAATCAATACTAACCGCAAAAAAACTGTACTTTATATTAGACAGTCTGAATCAAATGCTGTTATCCGTCACTGAAAAGCAGCTAGAAACAAACGTCGGACAGTGCCGACATATTACGCAGCCGTCCTCCTGACCTTTGACCCTCTTAGCTAAAAATCGGCATACCGTTTACTCGAGCTTGCCCTGGAGAACGTTGAAACCAATAATGGTTTTTCTGCGTTTTTTTTGGTTTTCGAGCTACGAACAGTAGGTCTACATGAATGACAAGCAGACAGAGGAGCAAGAATCGTAATGTGGCCTCTAATGGGACGGTCGTGTAACAAAATGCGATGGGCATAATAATGGCGATTATTCCTCATGAACGATGCAGACACAGGTAAATAAATGGTGACGTCGCGTACGCACGTGTATGGCAGAAGGTTCCAGTCCATCTGGTATGACACAGCTTGCGACCGGTAGCCAGGTGACAGTCGTAGTGGCCGAAGCTGTCGTTGCGAGGTCGACAGAACTCGGTACATCCGGGGCCGTGGAAGTCAGTGTCACAGACGGCGCGATAGCGATAGACGACAGCAGGCAGCAGCGGTGAGGCGGGCTGATACTTTTCCTGTCTCCAAGAACTACCGCTGCTATTGCCGTTGATGCTGCTGCTGCTCGTAGCGTTGAGAAGTCGCTGAGCTACCACGCGCCATATCAGCGTCCTTCGACTTCCTGCCAACACAAGAAACCCAGCTGTCGCTAGGGTAGGCCGACCGTACCGCATATATCCGAAGGCCCGGTCGCGGAAAGAAAGCAATTTCCCAGAATGACTACAGTCCCGTACACGCTATGGTGACGCTGCTATATCGAACGCTACAATGAATGCTAAAATACGACATGGTATTTAAGCGTAAATGGGCGATACCTTCAGGCAGCAACTTTGCATTCAAAATTGCAGCAAAAACCGCTGCAGAAAGAGACACAAAAATTTGTCATCTACCTTGGCTACCATCGCCCACCCCCTACGAAATAGGGTTTAGCCACAATGCAAGCGTTGCAAACAGAGAGATGACAGACGGGACGGAAGACAGACAGACGACAGATCGTATCCAAGTCTCGACCTAACGGTCGGCCAAAAAAACGTCATTAGAAAGCTGTAGAATGTTATTCCGGTGATTATGTCTACCAGCCGTTAGTAAATTTCGAGCCCGGGCTGAAAGAGTGAGGGAGTCTAAAATGAAAATACCTAAACGGCATCTGGAAAATAGGCTGAGAGTATTATTATCAGACTGATCACAATAAGTTATTCACGAAGCCACAGTGCGCAGAGCAATTATATAAAGTACTGAGGACCGGAACTGATACACAATTTGTGATGAAATGAAGAATCCTGCAGTGCTTCTATGCGCTGTTCTGTCGATGCGGGTGTATTGAATACACGCTGTAATCATCGCATGAGGAGTCTGTAAAGCCAGTAAGCTATAGAATGAATACTCTGTGGCGGTCATTGTGCACTGGGACGATTAGCTACGTGGAGCAGGTGCAGGTAGGTTCCATGCAGTGACAGACATTGTAGTGATAGACAACGGTGTTGTACACTGCACGACCATATAGTCACCACAGTCAGGGTGATGATCTGTTCAAGCGTGTCCATTTCAACAGCATCGAGGGAGGTCTGCATTATGACCACCGACCACGCAGCGCTAACGATCGAGTGACATTCCGCGAGCATTGTTAAACCACCCGGCGATCAAGCACCGTTTGCAACAGAGAGAAAAATTCTATGATGCCATTCAAGCGTCTACAATGAAGAAAAGGCTAGAATTCACCGATCGAGTTTAATTAAAATCGTAGCGAAATACCTCAATAAATTCTTTGCCGCGACAAATAAAAAAACATAAATTAGGCCAAAATAAAAATCAAACAAAAAATTACAACCAACCTATAAAGATTGTCGTATTTTACAAATTTAACAATACACCTTTACAGCAGTTATTCAATAAAAATAAGAAAAAAGTTCATTTTGCCAAACAAAAACGCAGTAGTGAGTACGCTATAATAACATGACAATAATTAACTATGGCAGGCTACCGTTAGCCAAATTGCGATTAAAGCAAACGGTGCAAAATTGTATTTAAATGCAATAGATATAGTAAATATTTTCTACACAGAAAGCAAGTTCGCGTTCAAGCGTGTAGGCTATACAGATCAATTAATTTACAGCAGGTGTTCAGAATCTGCGCCGTCAGCACCCGCGCAGTGCTACAAGTCGTGCGCATAGAGCCTGTTCTCAATGGAAGTGTCAATGACTATAGGCCTACAATGCTTTGCATGCAGACGCTATCGATGACGTCAAGTGACGCCACGACATCGTCTCAGAAAAAAAATCAAATAATTCAATCAAAAATGTCTGCTCGTTTAAAATTAGCGTACGACGATTTTGTCACGCGTACCGCTCATTAGCAATTAAATTGAAGCCATACGAGTCACTGGTCGATCAGTAGGCCAATAGGCCCATAAAATTTCTTAAAATTATAGTATACCGGTAGTTGCAGTAACGGGCTGTATAGACAAGATCATGCGATATATGCATTACGAGCGCTCAAAAACTTTGTGCTTACTGCTTAGTCGAAAACAATTTGCAAATAACTGGAAAGGACAGAAAAAAAACTAAATTACTGAATACCTTGAGACGGTCCGTTGTCGGTGTTGTCATGCCACGCTTCAATGATGACGGTGAACGAACCCTGGACATGCATATATTGTACACCTATAGCGTGGTACCGACAAAACACAAACATAATAGGATAACAGAACGCCGAAGGCACCTAAAAGACCTTGGCTATGATGATTCTTAATCATTCACCACGCAGAACTCCGCACACAACCTCGAGCAAAATGGACAGAAGTCTACGATATAATAATATACACTTCGTTCTCTTGTATTCCATTAAGCGCGCACACAAACGTCGCTGATTGTTAAGCGGATGCAAACGTATCGGCCAAATAACCATCGACAATAGTTTTAATTGTCATGTATGTCTGAGCTTTGTAAGGGCTTCACTGAAAAGTGGCCCTTTTGAACTTTACATTCGTACTGCGAGTTGCGTATAAAATGCAGAGTCTGCCCAGAAACCAAATCACTTAGAATGCATTGTGCCTGAGTTTTGTAAAAACTAATGACTTTGACCTCGTGGCCTAAATGGCATTGCGGGTTTCTTTTAAGATAAAAAACCCGCGCTTAAACATTTTATTCTCAAATTATAAGCAGAAGCCTGGGCGAGACAAATGCAAAGCGTAGGCCTAAGTACAACTGTCAGTGGCTTCTATTCCCCAAATCTGAAGTCAAAATCGGGCGCAAGTCCACCCCACGCTTTCATGCTCAAGCCTCCCCCACCCCCTGCTTGTTAAGGCTGTTGATTGCCCAGTGAAAAATAGAAGGTGTTCTACACTCTTAACACAACTTATCCTTATTTTGCACTGGGCAAAAGCTGCGCCCACCAGGTATAAGGATAGAAGCCACTGAGTACTGTGTATAAGCTACTGCGGTCTCATACAAGTGACTCAGTCGCATAATAACGCACGCAGCTGTAGTTGTAGTTAGCAGAAAATTACGTAACGTAAAACGTAAAGTCCAAGTCGCTCATCTCCGTTTCCTTGCCCTCAGCCGGACACCAGCATACACTGCGAGACAATGAATACTCGGCTATGTACTGCACGTCATTGCATGGTGCGGTGTGTCTGTTTACACCTAAGCTTTCGCTGGTGATCACTGCGCCTAGCCACAGGGGATGGCCAGGCTGAGTTGATATGAGTGACTGGTTAACCCGTTTGCCGACAATCACCGTGATCGACCAGACCGGCGTCGACAAACTGCGTTGTGTAACGAATTTAATGGAGAATTTATAGAGGCGAACAAAACAAGTAATTTGAGCAAAGCTCATGAGACGCGGAACAGCATTAGCAGTTCCTGTTCGCACATCGTCTCGGTCTATCTTCAGTCATTTTGTCTCAAATTAGCCTTGAAGTGTGCACCGCAGCCGAAAATCGCAAAAAAATTACTAACATCCATTAACGCCCCTTATTTTGGGGTTCGTTTAAAGTCATCGAAGTATATAGATACCCCAAAAAGCTCGTCACCAGTGCTTGTTATGATAAGCAGCATGTCTATGCCTCTTTGCAACTGTTTTCACGCTAGACAAGCCAATATCGATAAAATAACCATTTTTAGAGGAGTATCCCTCTTTAACGCTCGCGTGCATAGGCCTCCTTGAACCTAGGGGGTTTGGACTTGAAGTACTAAAATCTGTGTTTGCTACTGAAAATTTCATGTGTAGGTTGTCTTGGTCTATCTTCAGCCATTTCGTCGCAACTCACTCTTGAAGTGTGCGCTGCAGCCAAAAAATGCGAAAAATTCGCCCAAAAACCCTTCTTGTGGGGGTTCGAGGTCGTTCAAGGTCAACGGTGTTCATAAAACTAAAAACCCGTGTCCAGTGCTTGTTATGATAAACAATTTGTTTCTACCTATCTGCAACCGTTTTCACACAAGGCGAGCCAATAGCGGCAAAATAACGTTTTTTCTAGGGGTACCCCTCTTTGACGCTCTCGTTCGAGGGAAACTCCCTCACCCAGGGGCACGAAATTTTGTCACTTTAAACTAAAGTCCTTGTGGCAGGCCAAAGTGAAGATTTTGTGATCGTAGCTTGCGCCGTTTTGATAGGGCTCAAGGATGTGACAGACAGACAGACGGACGCCCAGACCATGGCTAAGACGCGCGAAGCATAGCTGTCGCACATAAAAACTGTGTAAGACCCACGCTGTGTTAACGAAAAAGTATCGGAAAGAAGGCATTTCAGCATCAGAAACGTGTAGAACGTTATAATCACCGGCCAGGCGAACTCGAAGGGAATGTCGACGTGGCAACGCTGCAGCCGGTGTGAGAACTGATCGGCGCTGCTGACGAAGCTTCCGTACGTGCATTGAGGCTGGTTCGGTACGACTGCCTGGTAGTGGGTCAGACAGACGCTGACGAACGTGCGGCATGGCAGTCGACAGTCTGACGCAGCAGGGTCGAAGGACGTCGTGACGTCACTGCAGCAACGACCCGCCGCCGTCACACTGAGCGCGTTCTGCCACGGACCGACCTCCAGCTGGAACACGCCAGACGCCGACACCTACACAACACGCGTCATTGGATCAGAGCAAAGCAAACTCCAACTAAACTGAACAGCTCGCATTATTATCTCCTTAAAGCGAAACTGCCAGTGCCAGGATATTCAAATTAAACATTTACTTGGATTTCCTAAAAACAAAAACAAAAACGCGGAAACTATAAAATGATAAAGAACAGCGAGTAAAAAATATAAAACTGATGCTGTGATAATCAGACCTGGACATCGGCTGCCAACACGAAATCGATCCAAAACCAGTGCTACATTTACTGCTTTGAAAATGTTAGAATACTGCATTTGCGCCAAACGCATTTGCCCCCTAATGCTGGATGCAGCTCCTAAATTTTACCAACTTTCCCCCTTAAAGGTTGTAAAACTTTCCCCTTTCGTTTATGCTTGACGTCGAGCCTACGATGTGGTGTAGACGTCATTGCGTCACAATACAGCGATTTCATGTTTAAAGACATTTAAAAAATACTTCACGCAACAAATTGATTGTATTGTGCGTCAGGTCGAAGTTAAATAATTCATGCTGCAAAAGACTGCAAAAAGTGCTTAGACAAGTCACACTGAGATGAGTGAGGACCGAAGTAAACTTATAATAACAAGACGTTAAAAACTGCATGTTCTTATTGACAACGTCGCAGAATGGCAGCTGCAATGTAATAAAAACAGATCGAGATTTTTTTTAAAAAAGCTGACACGTGTCTGACAAAGGTGTCATGCACATTTGCACACGTCGCCACGAAACGTTCCCACAGCACAGACTGGCGGCGTGTTAAAAAAACACCAGCGCCGATATTTTACAAGCGACGGCAAGACTCAAATGTCTAGCGCTTTGATTTCGCCCTGATTGATCACGCATCCTGGTGGCAGGATGCAATTACAGCCTGATGCGCCACGCCTCTCACAGACGAATCCAGACGGACGACGAAAGAAAACTGATACAATAGCTAAACAGAACGACTCAAACAGTTCAAACTGCCGCTGTTATAACTGCGTTTTATTCTTGATTAACTATATTAAAGCAAATCTCAAAACAATTTGCAAAACGTTGTGCAATACATTTCAGCAAGCATGCGACTTAAAACATGCAGAATGAGAATGAGTTTTAGTGACATTTGCAAACATGTTTCACCGGCATAGATTTCTCGTGGCTATGGACAGAAGACGTAAAAATGCTGTGAAAATGTTTCACTTCTAAAAATGTTTTACGCTTGCTGAAAATGTTGCATAATTTCCAGCAGCACCTTGCGTGATGTCGTCTGTTAATCACTCAGCGAACGGTGTAGCAGCATGTTAGTAAATGAAAGTTGCAGCTTATAGTTACTGTTTCAACCTATAGGTTTATTTAAAACGTTTTCTGGCTCGAGTGATAACATAACGTCGTTCTGCCCGGCCACGCGACAACATTTCACAATGTTTCAGCGGTAGCCGACCCCGAGTTGCTGAAACATTTTATGGCCTACTACGGCCTCTCCGCCTGTGGCGCAGAAATGTTTTACATTACATATCTTGAAGCTGTGCGCGATTTTTCTAAATATAAGACTGTTGCCGGCTGTTTTTTGCGTGAAACATTCTGATAACATGGTTGCAACCAAGGCCTATAATTATAAGACAGCCATCGAAAACGAAACGTACAAAAGTAGGTTACGTCGCTTCGCTACGTTCTGACCTGCATAAGCGTGTCCGTGTGCAGCTGCAGCAGCAGCAGCAGTATTGTTGCCGTGACAACGGTCAGCTGAGGATGACGATGATGATCAGGTTGACGCGTCATAACGTCCGCACTGCCCCGCAGTCATTACGTCGTGGTGGTATCATCCTCTCCCTGCTTCAGTAGCCAAACTCGTCGTCTCACGTCAGCAGTATTAGGCTGCAGTAGTGCTGACGTAATCTGCAGTAAAAGACAGACGACGAGACTTTGTACGGCGTGTGCTAGTAGCGGCCGATGTGACCGTGCTGGCTGCTGCAGAGTGGAGTGGTTAAAGAGACTAAGCCGAACTCTCACGCACCCAGCCGTCCGTCCGTTCGTCATTCATTCACATGGTATGAGTCAATGAGATTGGTCGGCTCACAACGCCGGTGTGGCATGGGTACGTGCGCAGGCGGTCGGACGGACGCAGGCTACGTCCGTGTGCTCTGCGATGGTGAGCTGACCGAGTACATCGAATGTCGTTAGCGACGATGAGAACGTCAATGTCGAAAACGGTCGGCAAGATGTGTTTTGTTTCACGACCGGCGCTGCAACACAACAAAACAGAAGTATCGCTAGAGACGATTGCCAACGTTTCACTGTCTGGCCGGCTGGCTGAAAAGTGCCAGTGCTTTTCTGGGGAGAGCACTGCTACGATTGCTGCTATTGATAGAAATCAAAGTGTCTTGACTATCAACATCGGTAGATTGTGTTCGCGCTCCGTTTCACGCTTCTTGCGTGTCTGTCACTGCGTACTTGCGTACCTTTATTCGTCTGTCTGGCTTCTAAAGTCCTAAGTTCTAACTTGAAAACCAAAAAAACACAGAATACCACAGTTGGCACGAAAATTCCCTAGTGCAGGAGTAAACGGTGTGGCAATTTTCGGTTTTAAAAGTCACAAGTCAAGGTCAGACTGGGAGTGGAAAACTTTACCAAAAATTAAACCTGTCTAGCGTAGCTTAACTGCGGCTGCATGCGCGATGACAACACGCTATGAATGTTGTTATCAGTTGCAAGAAACAAACTATACATCAATTTAATGCCAATATTTACCCAATGGTGACAGTATATGATATGTTTGACGCTCGTGGTGGGAAATTCCGATTGACAATGCATACGGCGGCGTATTATGATGTCACTTGGCGCCAATATATTTTTTCTTGGTACACGTATTAAGTTCGTCAATAATCAGCAAGCCAACTTATCACAAAAATGATATTTTGAATAACAATAACAGTTCATTTCAGACAAACTTTATGAACAGTAAATATTTTTAACCTTTCTCTAACAAAATTTCGATTTTATTAATCTTCTAGCACGCATTGTAAATTGACGTTGATTTATAGGACTACCGGTAGGCCCTATTGTGCTGAAGACATTAATATTGGTTCACTGAATTACGGTTCTTGCGTAATTTCAATTTCCTTTTCGGTTTACACGTTTTCCCATTTTTCAGTGCGACATGATTCTTTGTAGATCGCCGACGACACGCAACGATGTATACCGTGTAGCTGACAGCGGCTGTCGACTTCCTGGATGCAGACTGGTAGCGTTAATTGTGTTTCTGCCACAGTTTGTTTTTATACCTGTACGTTTATGAGGGAATAAGATTACTCAAAAAGTTCGGGAATTTTCAGCTTTCATCTACTGCAAAGTCTGAATGTAGAATTAAGAGCAGGAAGCATTAGGCCTAATACCACTTAGTAACTTTCACATAAGGCCTAAATGTAGAAAGTCAAGATCACATCAGATTTAACCATTTATTAGATACAAAAATCACTAGAATCTCGTGTTTGGCAGACCCTGTTGCATAATTTGCATCCACTTTTTGAGTTGAATTCTGTACATTTTCTGCAACATTTGGCCGAGCGCAAATCTCAGGCCACGCGTGACGCCGTGCCGATGCTAAACGGTTGAGTCCAATCGACGCGTTCAACGAAGCAGATCAAAATAACTAACAGCTGTTTGAGATAGCGTAGGCCTACGTCAAGCGTCCGGAGACATTCATCATCTCAGGAGCATTGCAAGGCTGCTTTGCTGAGTATTAAGCTATTTGCCTGGTACGCCGGTCACATGAAAGACACCGCACGACACTTGGCACATTGTGACGCAATGCTACGTATCTGTCCAATCCATTCAACACCCTACTGTATATAAGCCTAACACTTGCACCATATGCTGTTTCTATCCCAGCAATTGTACACTAAGGCTGTGCTATCGAAGAAAATTAATATTCGAGTACTCAGCGAGTAGCAGGCAGTAAAATATGTTTATGCGGTAACTGCAGCCGCTTAAAACTTTGATTTAGATTTGATTCAGATCGAAAGATGTAACGCCAAGACCTATACGGCGACATTCGAGACATCGCTGGCTGGAGAGTAATTTTAAGCATTCCTCAAACTCATCCTTAACCATTCAGCCTTCAGACTAACATTTCAGCGCTGCTTGCAAATGCAATTAGATGAACAAATCCGCCTAGCCTACGCTAAGAAGTGTACAGAAATGAACTGAACTGTGTCGAGTTGCGCAACTGCTACTGCTAATCACTAATTCCTTGTGCCAAAAACTGCCTGTAGCTTATATGCCACAGCTATTTTAAGAGGTCTATGGCCAAAGCTGATTTATTGCTTTATTGTACGCATTGTATCGACACTGTATGAATAAAGCACGCTATTATTATTATCGTGCTTATTAGTGTTATGTAATCTCGTGATTTTGTAAATATTTCACTTTTGACATTCATAGTTTTTATGCAGCAGACGTGACCACATGACGTACTAGCTAACGCAAAAGAGAACGCGCAATAGCGGTGCATGTATGAAGGCCCACTGCGAACACAATCTAAGCTCACCGATCCCAGCAATTGACATTGGACATCATGATGTTTATTCATTTATTCACACTCGCTATAGAGAGAGCAACCGATCTCTCGCTAAACAAGTCAACAGGGGTAAAATAACGAGTTTTATAGGGGTACCCCTCTTTGATGCACTCGTGGTCGAGACTTGGACCGTTAAAATCTACGTTCAATGCTAAAAATTTCATATGCAGCTTGTCCTGGTCTATCACTGGTGATATCACCGCAATTTGCTCCTGATATGGGTCTCACAGCCAAAAATCGCTAAAAATCCATAAAACCTGTATTTCAGTGTTCAAGTTATCCAAGGTCATTGTTTTTGGTGTCAATCGACAGCCCATGTACGACTTCCTAAACCTTTGGCGATATCTTGCAGCGTTTCTAAGATACAGCGACTTATCGCCCAAAAATCGCAAATTTTCCCTACCCCCTCTCATCTAGCGACCTCGATCGGTGAGACCCCTTTCGAATTCATAGAAAAGCTTTATAGGTCTTTACACGATCGAGCAAACATCGAGCAGCTTGCTCGACGTTCTATGGTAATTAGCATGCTAATTAGGAGGGCGGGCGGGTTGTAATTGGAAGGCTTATATAACACGTGATCAGCTGTGGGCTATAAGCCTAAGCCTAGGCCAACATTTGAGCCAGAAGGCGGGGTTCCAATAGGCCTGCTTGAGCCAGCTCGATGTTTGCTCGATGTTTGCTCGATCGTGTAAACACCCTATTACGGATCCTGAAACTAGAGTCTTCCGTGCAGCCGACAATAAAAATTTGGTGATCCTAGCTTGCGCAGTTTTTACTGATCCACGCGTGTGACGGACGGACGGTCAGACAGACAGACAGAATTGCGATGGCTAAGATGCGCTACAGCAGTAGCTAGCTGCTGTCGCGCGTAAAAATTACAACCATTCAATTTCAGCTTACACGAACTCAACTGCAGACAAAAATCCAGTAATGGTATGTTCTTGAATCTTGAGACTCAAGTTAATTCAACCCCATAGGCTTAAAATGTGCGTCTGCATTGTGCAAAAATCCCGTTCCCCCTTACCCCTTACACCCACTGTCACAATACTTTTCACGATGTATTGTGACCATTGATGTAACTGATATATAGGCCTAGTCATTTAATTTCACGTATAGCTATGTTGAACATAATCTATTAGGCTACTGGTGGTGTTCGCTAGGCCCTATAACTCCGGCGACTAGAGCAGCTCGAGCAATTCTGCTCATGGGCCAAACACGATCCACCTGTATTAAATAGGTCTTCATTGAGAGCGAGCCAGCTATGGTAACACTTTCGCCGCGTAGGCAGCCATAGGGCAATAAATATGAAAAGTCAACAGGTGTCGGTACAAAGCACTGGCCGTATCCAGTGACAACAAACAATGCGACCTCACACCGCGTGGGAAAATCACTTGATCGCTCTACGGCCGCACGACGTCAAGTGCGCTTACAATAAGCCTGACATATGTATGCACCGTATTAATTACAGCAAACGATAAACGTCGACGCTGAATAATAGGCCTACAACTTTTGCTGAACTGGTTGCAGGCGCCTCTTGGCCTCTTGTACTGCACTGGTGCTGTCGACTATAGGTTTAATAATTGCAATGTTTTGCCGCAGTTTCATAAATAATGTCTGTGATAAAATTAAAACTACAGATAGAATGAGCGAACAAGAAAAAGTACTCAGAGAGCGCAGAACTCCATCATCAACATTGTGTCAATTCTTATCTTTGTGCCCTATCTCGCAATATAAGGAATCCTTTAATCTTATTCTACATTAAAGTATGGGGATGAACTAACATACCCATCCCCATCCCCATACCGCAAATTCTATCCCCATCCCCGTGGTATTACCGTGGCTTTTATCCCCGTTCCCGCAGGAATACTGCCGTTATTGTCTACATTACTGCGGTTATTACCGCGGTTACCGCGGTATTACCGCCGTTCCCATTCCCATGTCACTCTGTGTTCTGGATCCAGATGCTAATCCGGTTCATCACCGAAATCTAACCACTTCCAAGGTGGCCAAGTCTAAACTAACTCGAGAATTTCAGCCAAATCCTCCTGCCACTTTTTCTGCAATCCTTCTTATATGGCCAAACAAACAGGCCCGTCGAGAGCCACAGCGAGGCCCAGGGAAAACATTTTCGCGGGACCTCTTTGGGTAAAAATTTTTTGAATTTTTTTGTATTTAAATTGGTTTGGGTACGCTATAGCGAAGGGCCGCCACAGCTTACAATAAAGTCCGTATAAATTAACTGAGTGAGCTGTGTAGGCCAGTAGTAAAAATAAAAAACTTTACCTGCCGCCTCAAAGATAATGCAGTCACGACCTTGACTTTTTGGAGTCACGTGACGTTATTGGTCACGTGATTATTCGAGTCGCGGTGGGCCACTTTCTATGTAGGCGGTCCTTTGTGACCATGCGTCTATCTTGCACAATTATGGAGATATGAAGCCTCAAACGTTGGTCGCAAAACGCACGCACGGACGCACGGACGGAGGCTCAGAAGATACTTTGTCCAATGCTATGCACTGCATTGGACAGACAATAAACGCATAACTTTCTTGACGAAGGTAATAATCACATTTCTATAGCGGCGTTGAGTAGGTGACTTCAGGGACCCCGATAGATTGGGTACCCGGCCACTGCATGTTTCCACCGGCAGAAAGTTCGCCGTCAATTGAAAATTTTACTTCATCATACGTAGTTCAATATACAAGTTTAAATTTGTTACTGAAACTGGTATATGATTAGAAATTCCTTAATCGATTAAACGCCAAAAAAATAAATTTTATGACTGTGAGTCCCGGTTTCGTTCAACCGGATACCGGATATACATACCTTTTTTCGGACCAATTTTCTAGCCCTGGCTGTAACCAAAGTTGTATATTAAGAAGACTGTAACTAACAGACATACAAGTAAGTAGGCCTAAGTACGTAAATGAACATGACAATGTGAATGGGACTAGACTAAGCTTACAAAACGGTACCTGTTTGTGCTGCGGGATGCGGCTGTTCCTGTAGGCCTATCTTTAGCTAATTCGCAAGTTATACGTTTTCATACAGTGGGAATATTGTGCAAAAACTTGAAAGTTACGTGCTTGGAAATTACCTTGCGTATGCGGATGTAGGCCGCCGCCATTGAAGCTGTCATCAACGTCATCTTCAGAACTATGGAACTATTGCGACTGTTGAACGTCCTGCGATCCAAACTGCCGCGAGTGACTGACTTAGAAATGACGTAGGCCTACCGCAGGCCGTCAAACTTTGTGATTTGCGGACGGCAAAAAAACGTTAAGCTACACGACGACTCAGTAAACTTCGTCTCGGCGTGCAAATCATCACGACGCTATCATGCTGCGGTATATGCAGTGTTGGTGGTGCAATCGTAAACTATAGCTGCATGCGGTCGGTCGGTCGCCGCATAGAGCACGTGGCAAACGACAAGACCGCGTCAAGCTGACTGGCGATGGACTGACGGACAGGATATGTCAGCAGCATGTGAAGTGCGCTCGCAGGCGATTCCCATAGTGGGACTGCTGTGTCTCTGTCTGTACACGACCCATAAAAATATTGACGGCGTATACGACGTACAAACGCCGGACTGCGCACGCCAGTGCGTGCCGTCACTGCACTGTGATGTGCTCACTGGCCCTCAAGCGTCGCCGACCGCGATCAAGTGACCTACGGCGCGACCGGTGACAAAGGCTACGTAATAATGCGAAACTAGAACCTTGGCGAATATCCGCACAAGCCGTATTTCACTTAGTTGTCTCCAAAAGCGAGGCAGAAAAATCAAGTCAAAAAATGATAGGCCTATTTCAAGGTAATACAAGGTCAAGCATTTTGATTAGGGTAACTTAAAACGCACCGTTTTGCCACAATACATATTACAGACAGATGACAGACAGACGGGCACAATTTTGTGCCAAAGGCGCCATCGTTAGTACGGGCAGATAAAAAATGAAAACAACTTTCTACACAAAACATTTTTACCAGATTTTTTTCTTCAGAGTTTTTTTTTATATATTTTTGTAAAGTTTGTCAATAAATAATACATAGATTTGTTTTCTGTATTTCAATATTTAATAAAAAATATTTAAATGACGTTTTAAAGAACTTTGTAGTTAGTAGCCAGGCCGTTTTGCCAGACTCAACTGCAGCACCACTGTGTTCTTACCCCCCCCCCTCTCAAAAAAACGTCCTACTACTTTATTT
>Ga0056128_1006660_pt1 | contig 14584 bp, 12 predicted proteins | sample WorMetLIZISLAND2_FD_71113 | JGI IMG/M metagenome (GOLD analysis project Ga0056128, IMG submission 71113) | Marine gutless worms symbiont microbial communities from Max Planck institute for Marine Microbiology, Germany - Olavius geniculatus... ...
GCTGTGCTGCTGCTGCAGCTGGCGTGTGACATTGTTATTCGGATGTCGTCGGTCGCCGTCCCTTGCGCCGCGCGTCTCCCTACGTCTTATCATCTGACGTCAAATGCCGCGATCGATCACCGCGCACAGAACATGACGCAAGCAGCTAGCTCTAGCGCTCTCTGACATGATCAACCGATCCGTTTCCGACCGACTCCGCGACCGACACAGACCACTGGACATACACACAGACAGACAGACAGATAGACAGAGAGAGATAGAGAAGACATTCAGGGAAACTCTGAGCTTGTTGGACGTTTCCGGGGCCTTCTCGTAACGACGTAACGTTTGTTGCACACACACACACCTAGACAGAAGACGTAGAGACAGGAAACACACACACACAGACCGACAGACAGACACAACTACACTGACGGATTGTGCGTACGTGGTCCTTGACACCGTGTTGCTGGGCGGTAAACTTTATTAATCCCGATTCCCACCCACACTGTAATAACCAGAAGCCTGAATAGTACTGGGTCGTGGACAGAAGATAAAGAAAAGATAACATATCAGGGAAGTTCCATAGGCGTACCACTCAGTTACGAGCCGTAGGGTCCGAAACTGATCGCGGTCTCTAAACAGTCAGCCCGCGGGTGACGTTCGTCTCATATACCCGGCGTCAGTTTTTTTTTTACAAAAAGCATATAGTTTAAGAAAAATTAGCCTAATTTTTTTCACGCCCAAACTTAAAAAAATATTGGCTTCTTTCTTTCGAGTGTTTTTTAAAAATTTTTACCAGTTAATAATTGCCAAACTGCAATTGTACAGTAATATAGCACAGAAATAATAAAGACAAAACAATAATGTGTTAACAAAACTTTGACAAAACGGCATTCGTTCGATAGTTACAACTCGTAAGTCATGACGTGTGGTTTGAAATGGAAGTTATCTAATTAGCTCTGTCCCCTAAATTGTACTTTGCGTAAAAGAGTACAGAAAACGAAGCAAAAAAGGCACATAAAAAATAAAAAAGTGAAAGAAATGCGTACCTGGTCTCGTTACAGATGCATCGGCCTCAAGATTGTTTTCGGCGTCGTCGCTGGATTTATGAATATGACTGAAGCAAGCGTCAGAGATATATTGAGATCAATTACAGGCGGAACTCAACCGGGGTATGGCTATAAATTGCGAAGCAGCGCGGCAGCTGGTTCTCGGCTGACGACAGTTCGCCGACGTCCGACGGCGGCAGGACGATTATTTGGCGACGGCTACCAGCTGCGTGCGATCGTGTGCGCGGCGTCATGCATAATACATCCACACTTCGCGCACGTGACGACAAGAACTCGTGGCAAGTGCTCGCTCTGCCACCGAGAGCTGGCTGCTTTCTCCAAACGTGACATTCTTCTTACTTCGACTAACCTTTTAGCGCCTTTTCAGTTTACTTTTTCACTTCACCGCGGCAAAAATCTTGGGTGTTTTGCTGTGTGATCATATGCGATGTAGGTTATACGTAATGTCACGCAGACCCACAGGATTTTTTTTATTGCGAACGCGCACTGATGCGGATCCTTGATCAAAATCTACGGACTGACGTGGACTCAAAAATGTCATGATTCGCACATTTCTGACGCACATCCTCATATTGCCTTTCTCAATGACTGTTTATAAAGGTGCTTTCAGAGCGACGTTACTGAACTAAACTGACGCGATTAAGTTTATGACGAACTAATCAATGCTCAAACAAAGCGAGCCCATTGGACATTAGTTGGCGTGTACGTGCGCTTAGTCACGTAGTCACTAACGCCGTTAAACGGCGCCCACTGTAAAATTGCTGCATTACCGCTTGCTTATTGCTCAGTTCGTCAAAAACTAAACCATATCAGTTCAGTTTACTTATGTCGCTCTGTTCGCAACTTATTGTCACGCTTTAGTAGGCTATTGTCTTTCCTCGTGACTGTCTGTATAACGTTGCGAGTTGCGTTATTCCGAAGATGGCGTTTTGCTTGTTTTTCGTTATTATTTTTGTTGCAGCAGAATGAGCGGATGAATTGCGTGCAGACCGTCGTTTTGCAAATGTCGTGATGCAGATAATGCGAATACTTTTTTCAGTGAATCCCAGATGAATTGGTGGGCCTATCGTACGTAGTTTGGCAACTGTTTTGAGTAGCTAAATCGTTCGTGGTTTGCTTTAGACAGTTTCTTAGCAGGCGTTTTTTTATGTTAAATTTGCGGTGAAACATCGATGCGTACTACAACGGATTATGCTGCTTGACAGTCATAATTGGCTGAGTACCATCTCATCTACCTCGTGTCACAGTCACACCCAGTATTTTCAGAGTGTACGCCTTTGGTTTGCCATTGCTGGATTTTTACTTGGCGAAATTTATGAAGTAAGTACTTGTAGGTTGGTGTCAAATTTAAGAATAATGTAGTAGCATTATGCTTGAAAGTCGGTTGATATAAGCTATGAAAAATGTGGTCAGGGATCTGGTTGTCTCGTTTTCTGCAAACGGCATACTTCTTCTTCTTCAAAAACGTGCCAAGTTTAGTGTGTTGGAGGCTCCGGGTGTACGTGTTTTTTCTTTTTTTTGATCTCAAATGACAGTCCAAGCCTAAGTAGGATTAAGACGCTTATTGGCAACTGCGTTCAATACAATGCTGTTCTCATTACCAGCCCAATGGCGACCACACATCTTTGAGACTTAGTAGCAAAGAAGTAAATTCTCCTCAGATTTTCCCCTCACATCTCCTTTTATTTTCTGCCCCTCACACTTACGTCTCCCATTCAATCTAATTAAGGAGTCGGCGGGAATTGTATTAAGCAGACGTTCGAAGCGACGTGTTTCATTTTACGATCGTTCGCGGGGACATCGGAGGCGCTATATAAGGGCTCAGGTGGTCCTGGCATCCGTAATGTAGCGACTGGCGCTGCTTTACGCTAGCCGTGACTGTCGGAACTTTAATGACCGTTTCATTATAGTCTACCCGCTGAAGAAGGAAAGCGGTTACGTTTTGTATTTGTTTGTTTGTCGTTTGGATTACTCAAAAATTATAAAAAAAATTTTAGTAAATTTAAAAAAAACATTGGCCGTGGTTTGAGAAAAAAGCGCAATTTTGGTAGCAATTCGGATCGGAACCGAATCCAGTGTTTTTCAATCCAAATCCGTCAACTTTTCGACCAATTTTATTTTTATTTTTTTTGAATAACTGGCACTATAGGAAGCAGTTCGTTCGTCAGGCCACCAGACATTGTCGCACGTGACACACTGTCATGGTTTCCAGACAGTCATACATAGTTTGTCGTTACTTGCGGTTTTATTTGTGGACATTGATGTTTTTTACTTAGGCCACGTTAAAAAATCGTAATGTAATGTAATGCATCTAAATACAGCATTTTCACATATAAATCCAAAAATTTTCTGCAGACAGCACACACCTCTATGCCCAGACCCTTTTTCCCGTGAAGAGGAGAAACCCCTTCGCACACACCATCCTTACGAGTGTTCCCTTTACCTGTAGATCTCTGACTACGACAGTTCCTTGTGCCGTCGCTACACGCATCGATTTCTTCGTCCGAGGTGTTGTCCGAGCTTCTCGGACGAGGAAATCGGTGCGTGTAGGCACGGCATTATGCGTCTGCATTTCACAGCAAAAGTGGTGACAGTTTTTTTGGCAGAAGCAGCAGCTACTGCTGTTGCTGTCACGGTGTACAACAGCACTGTTTACGTGCGTATCATCCTTCGGTGGTGACGGTGATAGTTGTCGCTGGACACAGCCGTCAGTGAGTCGCATGCACTGACTGTCCAGCAGTGATTGCTTATACATTCTGTCCGTCTGTCCGTCTGTCTGTCGGTCAGTCGGCGGCCGCGTGGTGTCGCCACAGTGCATCCATCATCCACGCCATCCATTCACTGCCCTATACCTCGCCTGACCGGTGTGTGCGTGGCTGGTGTTCTAACGATTCGTACACTTCTTTCATATCTGGTGTGTTATGTTTTATGTACACGGAGTGGGGGAGTGAGGGTGGAAATGTATTTTGGTGCATTTCTAATGCTGTATCAGCCCCGATGTTTGACTTGTAATATTACATACTAGCTTTTCATTTATCATTTATATATCATGTCATATCGCAACGTTTGCTATGGCGCCTCTCATCCGTAGCACAGGGGCGCCACAATATACAACCAACTTAACAAACGAAAGCATGCACTAATCAAATCAAACGACAATGCGATAAGAACCATGCAGAGTCTTTAGTTAATGTTTTTACAAAAGGATTGACTGATTCATGACAACCATAACCACGTGTCTTTTATACCTCGTTTACAGGATCAAGCAAACATTGAGCCAGCTCGTCGAGCCAGCTTCTTCGTGTGAAACGGGATATAACTGGTTACGTTATTCGACCAGTCGCGATTAACGTACTGTTGTGCATTCTCTTCTCCCTTCCGCCATGTAGGCTACATAAATCGTCAATAAGGGCACTAAAGGGTGCGTAATGCCGCGGCTACACGCACCGATTTCCTCGTTCGAGGTGCTGTCCTCGAACATCGCCGTCCGAGAAAATCGGACAGAATGTGCATGCTCATAATGTAGAAGTATAAAAATCGTCACGTAATCGTTTGGCTGTCGCTGCATCTGCGCAAAGCCAGCGTCCGTGGCCCAATGGACGACTGTTGTCTGTCCGTCTACGGCACCGGGCGCTCTGTAGGTTGACGTAATTAGCGCTGTCGCCTGCTCTGCTTCTGTCGTCGTCATGTTTTACGACTGTACGCCCTAGCAGCGCCAAATCCACCTTTGCTTGCCTCAGCGATCTGCTTAGGCCTATTTGTGTTCCGGCGTTCTTGTTGAACGATTACTGCTCATATTGGTCCTTCGCCGGCAAAGCGTGTCCCGTACTTCGCTTGTTTTCGTGAATGTCCAAACTTCTGTATAAAAGTTACCTGTTTCTTAACGTTTTTTCGGTTTTTAAACAGAATTTCGACAAAAAGAAAATAAACAGGGAGAGGGAAAGAAAAGCATAAAGAAGGAAAAAGGAAGAAATGGCATGCTTCTTCGAGTAAACGGGGTATTAGTGTGATGTGGTGATGATTTTGTGTTCCAGCTGGCGGGATGGGCTCTGGTCGGAGTGGGCCTGTGGATCCACGTGTTCCAGGAGTCTTTGTTACTCGGCGTTCTGCTCAAAGACAACCCGACGGCGCCGATGGTGGTCATTGACCGGGTGCCGGTGACATTGGTCGGTTGCGGTGTCGTCATCACCGTCATCGGTTTCCTCGGCTGCTGCGGAGCTTGCACCGAGAGCGTCTGCTTCCTCGCTTTCGTAAGCAGCTCATAATTATATCGATGGCGGATTTAGAATTTTGAAACAGGAGACGAAGGGGAACGGGGTGGGGTCTTATTTTTACTTAGTTATAAAATGCATCCAGTCAATCGGTGGGCGGTCCCCCTATCGCCCTCTGCCCCCAAATCCGTTACCAGTCACTGTATCATATCAAAGACCATAGGCACATTACTGTGCATTCGTACAAAGAACATGATGACATCTGATTAAAAACAGTAACAGATGATTATAAACAATGTTAAAGGCATCGTCAAAGAATAAAAAATGTTCTGTGTTGACGTTTGATGGCTGTCTAAAGTGATATCTTGTGAATTGACATTTAATCCATTTTTTCTTACTTTCTGTTATCATTACTAAGTTATCATCGAAACAGTCTGCTGCATTTTCACACCGAATTGGTTTGCTTCCCATTTGTTCAGCTGCATGTGGCTTCACTGAGGGTGCTTATGGCTTATTTTTGCGACCAAAAGTCAAATGCAAGTCGCGCGAATTGTCAAAAACCATTAAAAACTGCTCAAGCAGCTTTAGGCAGATTTGGGCAGTCGCACGCGACTTTTAGTCACAAATATAGCCTGTAGGGAGCACCCTCTTAATAAAGCTTTATTTCATTATCATCATCATTATTGTCAGCAACAACAGCATATTAATCTCCGCCAAGGTGAACGTAGTGAACATTGGAGGAGATTATGAGCTTGGTCATTCTGTCGGTCGTTCTGTGTGTGTATATGATGACTCGTCATCATCTCCACAATGTGTCATACACAACCGGCAGGAACAGTGGCGCCCTCCTGTGAAAACTTCTACATTTTACAGTAGTAATATTTAAATCACTTCACTTGGTGGAGATGTGCACTCTCACTAGCGCATTTTCGTTATTATTCTGATATTATAGTTTTGGAGTTGAAAGCGCGTAAATGAGTGAGTGAGTGCGTAAAGCTTCATCTCCTTTATTTTATTCTAAGTTTTTTAACCCACGTTGTACCTTTATCAAATGCGCTAGATATTTTCGCCAGATTTACTGGAAAACGTTTTGCAACCTCTCTTCAGTCTACACGTACAACCGTGCGGCCCAAAGAAAGCGGCAAAGCGAGCGCGTATGTGACAATCCTGTGCAAATAAACGTGCAGACAGTTGGCATTGCGTCGGTCGGACAAGATTAAAAAGCTTTTCGGCGCAGCGCGAACGGTCGATAAGCAGAGCAGCCGCAGAGCAATATGCGACGGCGAGTGGAACCAGGAACCAGCTGTGCGACGTCACGTGACCTGGGTACTTCCGGGATGCCGACACCCGCCCACTGGTCAGCATTCAGCATCGTATAATGCGCTGTGCCGACACAGTGTGCGACACTCAAAGCTACGAGAGCGACGACTGCCTTGCATCTATTTGACTTTGCACGGGCTTCGGCGGTTGCCGCAGTGATTTCTGGGGCAGCTCGGATCTCTCGAATTTTCCTCGCAAATAACAGGAAGTGGAGCATAGCTGTTCACCACATTGCCGCACAAAATATCGACGCGACAATGGCTTTGATTGCATTGTTGTTTGGACTCGTCTTGTAGGCCGCGTTATACGTACGTCTCGTCCGTCTGTCCGTCTGTCCGTCCGCCCGTCCGTCCGTTCGTCTTTTTTATCCGTCTGTTTTCTAGCTCGTAAACAAAAGACGGAAAGACTAAAGCCGTAATCAATGTTAACGTTTCGTCGGCCAGGAACAACTGGTTTGCCTATTTTTAGTTTACCTGCCAAGGTCGCTGAAAATCAGACGGCTAAAGGAAATCATACAGAAAATTGGCGATGTTTACTCACTATAAGTACCGCCATCTTTGCATGTTTTAACCCGAAGTTAAATACCGTATCTACCGAAAGAGGCACAGCTTATGTTTCTTTGGATCAGTAGGCCTCTAGCCCACATTGTGCGTTGTATAAATTTATTTAATTACTTAATTATTGAATATTGTGTTGCAGTACGCCGTTCTACTGGTGCTGTCGTTTATAGCGCAAGTTACCGTCGCTACGCTGGCCTTCATGTTTCATCAACAGGTGTTTTCTTCTCACGATTATTAGGCATAGACCGCTATAAGATTGCATTGCTGGAAGCATAGACGTAATAAACATTAATTTTTTTTAAATTAAAAACGCCTTTTCGTGAGGAAAAATCAAACGTTTTAAACGTCGTGTAATGAAGTGACCCTCTTTTCGCTTTTATAGTGTATTGGCTAAACATGAATCTGTTGTCCAGGATAATTTTTTATACGTTTGGGGTGGGCTTAATACCCCGTTTACACGATCGAGCAAACATCAAGCAGGCCTGATGGAACCCCGCCCCCTGGCTCAAATGTAGGCCTAGGCTTAGCCCACAACTGATCACGTGTTATATAGGCTTTCCAATTACAACCCGCCTGCCCTTCTAACTAGCATGCTAATTAGCATGCTAATTACCATAGTTCGTCGAACTAGCTGGACGAAACAATGCTAGCAAAACGATGCTAGCAAACATCGAGCAGACGTCGAGCAATTAGCACGTGTATTTTAAATACATTTGTTCGACGTTTGCTCGATGTTTGCTCGATCGTGTAATGGGGGTATAACTGTTTTAACAAGTCTTGGTGTTCATCAAATGCATTCCTGATACACCTTGCCACCAACGACAAATTCTAGTGATAATGACGGCATGAGTAGGCACAGGCTTGCGCCATATAAAGTTTACTATCTTTACTGAATACTTTATATTTGCAGCAATAAAGGTTGTATTCTGATGCATATAACTTTTTATTTTTTTTACGCGCGACAGCAATTACGCCATAGCGTGTGTTAGCTATCGTAGTTATTCTGTCCTGGTCTCCGTCACGAGACTTGGGTTTTTCGCAGTATTGATAGCATGAAGTCTCTAGTATTTCGCGACTAAATTTCATGCCGCTGGGTTATAGGGTGTTTACACGATCGATCCAGCAAACGTCCAGCATTACGGTTGCTGGAAGTTTGCTGGACGTTTGCTGGATCGTGTAAACACCCCTTTACGGGGGTTCCCTCGAACGAAGGAGAGAAAAAGGGCACCCCCTAAAAAGACGCTATTTTATTGCTAATGGCTTGTCCAGCATGAAAATGGTTAGTTAGTTTTCTATGCTCATGTTACGTTATGTGCGTGTGTTTGCAATGTTGGGTAATTGTATAGATTCTGTCGAGTATAGCGGACAGCATGCAGTATCAAGTGCATTATCAGTACAACCCGACCGGAAAACTGGGCAATCGAACGGATACGCTCGCGTACCGAGTCACGACGTCATGGGACCGGCTGCAGACGCAGGTCAGCGCCAGACTTCAGCGAAAACTTATATCATCATTATCATCATCATCATCATCACCGTGGTCGTTGTCGTCAGCATCCGGAGCTAAAAATCGGTTTTAAAAACTAGGTTTTTTAGCTTTTAAAAAAACCTAAATAAAACGCAAAAGCCCATTTTCCAGTTTTTTAGTTTTTTTGTTCGCGACGAAATTGATTACATGTCACATTTTATTTCGATTTTTAATCGTGATTTTTGATTATTTTATCCTGCTATAATTTACAAAACGAGGTGAGTAAGACCTATGTAACGGATAAGATGTTTTCCTGGGTCGTAATTCTGTGCACGGTGTTTTTTAGACACTGAACCGGAAATAATCTTGAAAAACTTTTTTTAAAAGACCTTAAAAACCTAAACAAACACTGTTTGATGTATTTGCGCTAACGATCTCGCTATATAAAGCTGGTATTGTATTCTGTATTGTATGTATGTTTTGTGTGCTGGTATAGTTGAAGTGCTGCGGTGCTGTGGGTCCTCGTGACTACTATTACAGCGTGTGGTATAACCACACCCACCACACGCTGGGCGGCTTCGTACCGGACTCCTGCTGTCACGCTCTCAAGGCGGACAGCGACTGCCAGATGGTCGCCATTGACCAAGTCATCGGGCCCATCTACGACGAGGGCAAACAGACCACACAGGTTGGTGGCGTCCAAATTAAGGGTTCAAAGTTAACGGAAAATCCGTCGCGGATATACGGAGCGTCACCTGCCATATGGGATCACGCGGTGTTACTCGCCGCCCGACACAGGTGAACGTGCCTTGTCTCAACCCCAGTCAGACAGGCCGGTACTCGATTTACCTAACCGGAGGGATAGAAGGCTGAGTTGACCATGGTGTTGGTTATACACCGAGATTGTTTGCCAGTCTATCCGCAGACGGTTACCCATCCAAGTAATAACCACCTGACGAGGAGTCGAACCCGCGAGCTCTCGATCGTAAATCCAACGCCATCGTTACACTAGCAAACCACTGACGTATTAAGCAACAGCCTCGAGAAGCTAATTGCAAGAATAGGAAATTGCGAACGCGTGCAACCGCTCCGAGGAGTGCCGGGACCAACGCGTAACTTCGGTATAACGCAATCATCGTTGGTCGACTCGACCCCCCGTTGGTTAATTATCCACGACGAGCGGCGGATTTCATTAAGAGATATGTAATCTCGCGGTGCACAGTCAGTGGACAAATGGACATTCGGTGCATATAAACGCACGCGGTCAGCCGTTCTCAATGCATGTCAATACAGCCGCAACTGTACCGCACCAACCAACTGCGATATATGGATGGCGGAAACGAACGCGGACCGAATCCCGAACTTCCACGCTCATAAAATTTCCCCTTGAATAGAACCCTTTTCCTTTGTACCGTCAACTTACAACATAGCCCTTTTTTGGCACAAAACCTTCTTTTGAATAGAACCCACTAGGGGTTTTGTATCAGGGTGAGTTTTAGGGGGTTTCGACTTTTTTCTCCATGAAAGAAACAGAACAAACCCCTCTATAAGAAGGGAGTTTTGACCTGGGATGGTTTATCACCAGGAGAGAGTATGTCTGGACACCGCACGTTCTGTCCGTTCGGTCCACAGTAGAGCTGTGTAATTCTGATGCGATTGCGACACACGGTAAATCACTCCAACTATCTATGTAACTGACTGCATGATGGGTGCAACCGACAAGTTCTCTAACGAGTACTGAGTTATAACTGGCTATGGATGTATGACATGTTTATGGTGGCTCCACGGTCACTTGGGGATATAACCAATTTTGTCTGTGCCAGAGTTCAGTGGCGTAGACAAGGGGGGGGGCCCAGGGGGCTCAGCCCCCAATCCTCCAGACAAAACGTAAGCATACGTTTAAATGGCACAAAATTTGCCAATTTCGTTAGTTTATTTTTGGAAAAATAATCAAAATTGTTGCCACCAGATCTTATCTTTTAAAGCTAGAATGCACCAAGTTCAATTTCGGCTGGAGATCAGTTACAGACCCCGCTGGGGGACCTCACAGCGTTCCCCCAGATCCCCTAGCTGGATTTCAGCGGGTCCCACTTCTAAGGGAAGGGAGGGGAGAGAAAGAGGAGAGGACAAGGAAAAGAGGGAAGGGACAAAAGGGGGAAAAGGGAGATGATGGACAAAAGGAGAAGGGGTAGGGAAAGGGAGACGAGCCCCCCCCCTTAATTGAAATTTCTGGCTACGCCACTGTCAGTTATCTTTGAACTGGCTCTATTCTTATTACTGAACCATAAGATTTTGTAGGGAAACCACAAAGGCACGGCTGTATGAGTCACAAAGCATTGAAACTTGATGTATTTTAGCAAAAATTGTGAGTAAATGTTTGAAATATTTGTGTTTGTTTTTGTGTCTCTTGCTGCTTTTCTGACTTTTGTCATTGATCGATTGTTGCGCTCAGTTTTATAATTTTTCAATCATTTATGGCTGCATTCTAATGAAAGATCTCATTTTATTTGACCCCAAATAGTGCTGGTGTATTATATTTATCGATAGCCTGTGGGCCTATAGAAACTGCAAATCATAAGACAATATAGATGTACGCGTGTGTTAATGTGAGTATCAGGTTATAAGAAAATAGGTAAAATTTTGTCTATGGTTTTCAGCCATTTGGCTGCACCTGGGAGAACGACCAAATAATTCAGTTTTAATTAATCGCTAAATGTTGCAAATAAGGTTATTTTGCTTGAAATATCACATCATTATCATTAAATTTGTAATTTGAAGTGGCATGTGGGCCTAATATTCAATGGCGTAGCCAAAAATTTTAATTGGGGGCCTCGTCTCTTTTTCCCTCCTCTTTTCTTTCCCCTTTTGTTCTTTCTTTTTCTGTCGCTCCCTTTTTTATCCCTCTCCTCCCTTTCCGTGCTCTCCCCTTTTCCTCCCTCTTTTCCTTTAGAAGTAGAACCCCCTAAAATTCAACTAAGGGGCTGGGGAACGCTGTGAGCTCCCCCAGCGTGGTCTGGGCGGAGCCCCAGCCAAAATCGAATTTGGTTCATTTTGGCTTTAAAAGATGAAATCTAGTGGCAACAATTTTAATTATTTTCCTGAAAATAAACGGACGAAATTGACAAAATTTGGGCAGTTCATACGTATGCTTATGTTTTATCTGGAGGATTGGGGGCTTGGGCCCCCTGCCCCTCTCCCCCCCTTTGGCTACCCCACTGCTAAAATCAAAAATATGTTCTTTGGTGTAGGGCTGTCACGCGGCTATACTGGACCGATTGTACGGGTACCTGCCAGCCGTCTTCATTGTCCTGGCACTCGATCTTTTTCAGGTCAGCTCAGTCAGTCAAACTTTATAAAATTAAATGTATAACAAGAAAAGCCGTGCTGTCGCAGGGAAACCGCCGTGCGATGCCGCAATTATTCTGATGCAAACGTGTAGAAGCATTCTGCGGGCTACATTTTTGCTGCTCACTGCGTGGGTTTATCTTTATTATTTAATCAATTAAACAATATACTGTTTATTCAAAATATGGGTGACACACATGCTGGTATAAAGCTGGTTATCTTTATCACAATATTCGTTCAGTTGATTATTTTCCAATTAGGCCTAACGGCACATACATGGCCAGTCGTTTCTGGATTGATTCACGAACTGCTGCTGGCAGTTTAATACCCCGTTTACACGATCGAGCAAACATCGAGCAGACGTCAAGCAAACGTCGAGCAAACATTTAAGAAACATTGAGCAAATATGAAGCATGCACAATAGCTTGTTTACACGACTAAACTTGCTCGACGAGCTGGCTATATGTTAGCTGGACGAGCCAGCTCGATGCTTGCTCGATCGTGTAAACGGGGTATAACATTTAGGCCTATCAGCGTAGTGCGCACATGCTCAGCTTAATGTTTGCACAGTGCCTATGCTACGTCTTTGGTGTGATAGTGTCAGTCTGATGTTGGTTTTAATAATAGGCCTAATACAATAACCGTATTAATGCAAAAATGTTGATTCTGGTCGCTTCAAGCATCAACACGTCAACGTTACCGATGGACGGACAAACAACTTCTGATAGCAGTATCCCGGTTTGGGTTGTGCGATACATCGCGCGATAAAAATCGTGAATAGGGATTGAGTTGAGTTCAAAGAACGAATTGCATCCGTAACAGCAGCCTCAGCAGCAGCGAAAGATGTAAAGGATGCGGTCTAGCTTGCGTCATGTGGTCGTCTATCGGCGACAGTCGCCGTATCTTTCCGCCGTACGGTCTCGCCAGACCAAACTGCAGCCGTCGACCAGGAAATCAAGTAGAACTTATCGGCCGAGCAGGCATTCGCCAGGGAGCGCTAGTTGCTCTGCATCTGTCGTCCTTGGCTTGGATGGGGGTAGCGCCCACATCTTTTGATGGTCGGGGGACGAGGGGAGAGGGGGTCGTCTGCAGTACCCGATAATCGGCCCATTGAGAGAGAACCCTGACAGAGAGGCAGACATCTTGAGGCAGGCAGAGAATGGCTGCAGATGGAGCCGCATACTGCAGAGATAGAGACGCAGCAGCCGCCGACGTGGAAGCGGATCGAAGAAACGGGGATTCCACCAACCGCACTTCACTTCTCCTCGCCTTCAGTCTCGTCCAGGAAGTCTTTATACGGGGATACAGCGACAGAAGGCTATCTGGGACAAGAAAGTTGGATAAAGGAAGCGGATCGAAGATGACATCTGCGGACATCAACAGTTTTCAGGGTTCTTCGCTCGTTCTGCTTTTCGATTCGCGTCAAGGACACCAATCAAGATCCGATTCTCTGTTTGAATGAGTTTGCAAGACGTAATGCCTCTCAGACATACTGCCTGTCGGAGCGACAAAGTCCACTTTTATTCTTTTACACAGGAATTAATGTTTCTCTTACATTCAGTCTTTGCTGTACCTCCGAGGAAACAGAACAAAGCGCCCAGAAAAGTTACGTTTTTTTGAGAGTCGATTTTTGTCAGCAGGACTACGCAGAAACTACGAACGGATGTTCTTGGAATTTTGTGGAGTGTTTGGACACGATCAAATGAGTGGTGTTTGCTAAGACTGTTGTGGCGGTGATCAAGATTTTTTTGCGGATTTCAAATCGTTAACTAAAATTCTTAATCATTAGGGGACGTCAGCTGCATTGCCATTTTGTGTTCGCCAGGACTGGTGGCGGCACCCGTTCTTGGCAGAGGTTTGAGATCGCTGATCGCTCCTGCAGTTATTTAAATGGAAAATTAGAAATAAGCAGTTTTGAGGTGTTATGCTATTATGACTGGCTCTAATAACCTTCATGCCGAGGAGAGATTTTGTCAAAGTAGAGGAGGATTTTGTCCAGAAAAGATTTTGTCCGTTTTTTTCGCTTTATCAGACCTTTGCAGTCGTCAGCGCGTTCAATTGGTGTAAATGTATCAATCAGAGCGACCATCTGACCCCACTTATGTCGATTGTGTGACGATTTTTGTTTCTCATTACGCGGCATCTAATGCTCCGGTTGACGATTCAGGTACATAGAGGGCAGTGAGACCTGCTCTAGAAAAGGCGGGGTAATAGGCTAAATCATGGTTGGCTTAATAATTTTTGTGGTAGATTCAGCCGTGGCAAGAAATAATGTTCATTTTGGTTCCTGTATATAAAAAAATTTATATAAAGTTCATTGGCGGATTTAGACTTTAGCCAAGGGAGCGGAATATTTTCCTTGCTCTTCCCTCCTACCTCCCTTCCTTTCCTCTTTCCCTTTTCCCTTTTTTCCTCCCTTTTCCTTTTCCCTTTTCCTTCTTTTTCCCTTAGAAGTATGTCCCCTTTAATCTAGTAGGGGGCTTGAGGAGCGCTGTCAGCTCCCCCAATGGGGTCTGGGGCGGAGCCGCAGCCGAAATCGAATCTGGTGCATTTTAGCATTAAAAGATGACATCTGGTGGCAACAATTTTAATAATTTTCCTGATACACGAACTTTTTAATTAGCAGTT
>Ga0056128_1006662_pt1 | contig 14578 bp, 7 predicted proteins | sample WorMetLIZISLAND2_FD_71113 | JGI IMG/M metagenome (GOLD analysis project Ga0056128, IMG submission 71113) | Marine gutless worms symbiont microbial communities from Max Planck institute for Marine Microbiology, Germany - Olavius geniculatus... ...
ACAAACAAAGTTATAGGCGCTCATGTTGACCTACCCTAAGTCGACAATGCGCGTTCGGCGTATGCCAATGCATTTGAGTTCGGGCCACGTGACTTTGATGCCGGGAAAATTTTACCCCTCTCCTCTAATTTCCCCCAATCGGACTTAGGGCGCCGGGCGGACTCACGTTGGGCTTTGCCCCAAATTTCTAGTTCTCTCTTTCATAATTCACTCAAATGATGACCAATTTATACAAAATTTTTACCAGTTGTAGCTGAAGACATACTAATTCAAAATTTTTCAACAAAATGTGGCTGTTGATGAAATATTCTTTGCTAGTTATGACGTAACTCTGTCTCATACGTCTCAAGCTTGCTTGTCTCAACTGGTGCTGTCAGTTGCTGTGTTCTGCTTTAATGGTGAACTTGATCTGCTTTGCTGATGAAAAAATGTTCATCGTAACAGCACTAAACTATATGGAGCAGGTGTCTCGCGAGCCAGAAACTCAACCATCTTGCAAGCTCTGTGTGCTGGTGCACTGTTTTGCTGGAACATGTTAAAGTCAAACTATTCACACAGACACACAAATGTGATCACCTGGCATTTTTTTGTGGCTGCAACTGTAAAACTTCAAGAATTTGTCCTCACCAAACCAGATTAAGTTAACTTTCGGAGCATGGTAGTAACTAAGCACCAATTGAGACAAGCAAGCTTGTACTCATGACACATTATGATGTCAGGGGCCAAATTTTCGAAACTTCTTCGGAAGATCTTTCAAAGACTTCTTTTCCAAAGAAAGTATACGGATTTTCGAAACTTCTTTGGAAACTTCTTAGGAAGAATTTAGGCAAATGTATAGGAAAGCACTAACCTTGTCCTACATGAAGAAAGCTGTGTAGTAAAACGAAGTTTGCAAAAAGTACACAATGTTGACATTTAGCTTAGACGTCGTATTTGACGTCATAGGTTTTCTGCGCAATGCTGCGGTAAAATCAACCGTGAGTAAGTAAAGGAAATTGACGTTTGGTCAACTTAAAAAACGAAGCAGTGTGTAGAATGCGTTTCCCGTGGACGCGCTAAAATAAGAAGTTTTCCAAAGAAGTTTTCCCAAGAATTTTTGATTACAACACATGGTTGGTATAAGTGCATCTGATTGGTTAAACTAGTTTAGGAAGATAAGAAAAGAAGAAGTTCTTTGGAATTGCAAAGAAAGCCATCGAAAATTTGGATAAGAAATCTTTGGAATTCCTATATCATCTGACATAGGGAGATCTTTGGAAAATGTCTTAGGAAAGTTTCGAAAATTTGGCTCCAGAGTTACATCATGACTAGGAAAGAATGTTTAATCAACAGTCCTATTTTGTTGCAATATTTTGAATTAGTAATTCTTTAGCTACAACTGTTGAAAATTCTGTGTAAATTGATCATTATTTGAGTAAATTATGAAAGAGAGAAAAAGGGGTCCTTTTATGAAACAGTGTATAAAACATAGAGCGTTTTTCAAGCCATAAAGCCCATAGGGAGGCCCATAGGATGCTGCTGATCGCTGTTTCGTTATCCCTTAGCCAGACGCCAGTGTGCCGTTTGCATCTCAGCTGTCGCTGGTAACCATGGAGGGATGGCCAGGCTGAGTTGACCTGCAAAATATTTTTTGTGAGAAAATCCAATTTATAATTATCAGACTTTGCTGTTGGCCATTTTGTTATTTTCATTCAAGTGTTTGTGACAGCCAGCATAATCTTTACCTTTAAACACCTTTAGTATGGAGATCTTCAATAAAAAGGACTACTATTGCAGAATTTTAGCAGTAGTTGAGAAATATTCTAGTTATGCTTTGTTGCTGATTTTGTGACATTATTAATGACTTAGGCAGTGTGTTATTTTTTTTCTTAATATCTTACACACTACACAGTTTGCAAAGTGAAGTATTTTCAGAAAATTTTAACAGTTAACAGACATTAGATAAGTGTTCTTTTGAAATGTGGATTGAATTTCAGTACTGGTACACAAGTAATATGCATATATTCTTGTTCATGATATGTTCTTAGGTCCTTCAGTAAGAGCAAGAAGAGATAGGCAGAACCTAGTGAAAAACAAGCTTCAACTTGATGATGTGCCCAGTGGAGATGGTGATATACAAGTGCGGGATCTTGAGGCAATTGTCGAATCATCATTGCCTTCCCATGACGATGCATCAGTCAACAGTTCTACTTCAATGGACAGAAAACGAAAGAGGTCCGAAGTCTCAGCTGTAGTGAATAATGAAGTTCATCATCTACAGAATACTGGAGATGGTCATTCACTTCTGCCAGTTGTCGATGAAACGAATGATCACAGCGTCGAATTGCCAGCTGCCACTGTTTCTAATTTTGAACATCCAAGTTGCCTTCAAACTGATGTGCATAATGCATCTGTGTCTAAAGATTCTTGTGTCACAATTGCTCGTGAAGATTCGAAGAAATGTCAGTTACCATCTACAGCTATGTCTAGTGAACCAGAGCGAAAGAAATCCCGCACTCAAGCAGCGGAAAGAAAACCTACAGATTCTTCCAGACTTGCTTCATCAAAGAATTTGCCTCGTGGTAAAGCAGCAAGCCCGCAGTTGTCAACTGAAGGTACAGCCTCAGGTTCCAGTTCATTGGGTGTGGACCAACAGTCCACAGGCAACTGTGTGACATTGGAATCCATCGTTGATGCAAACATGCATCAAACAGTCAGACCAGATGTCGTCTTACAGCCCAGTGTTGTGAAACAGAAGGAAATCAGAGTACGATTTGAAGGTAATCCAATCGCGCTAGTTTCTATTGCTGACTACCACTAAGCACTGTTGTTTTTGATTGACTGAGTACTGTTGATTTTTGGTTAAAATGCCAATCTACTAGAGTTACTCCAGACTAAGTCAGAGCTCACGTAAGTGAGCTTAGAATTGTTAGAGCTGGTAGTGTAACAAAGTGTATACTGTTTTGATACATCCATTCCAACATTGTCAAAGTTTGTACAATATTCATAGTCACTGATTATTAGCGAGATTTTGGACCTTTTTTCCTGGGTCAGATAGCAGAATGAATTTGTTATGCACCGCTTAATTGCTATTTCAGCTTGTTTCATTTGAGTTTATATTTAATCAGCTAAACTGTGCAGTGTTTGCTTCAATGAAATTTTTAGTGCTGCATATTGTAGTAATTGATCATGTGGAAAAGTTTATTCGCATTGTGCATTCTCTTACAAGTTACAAGTTCACTTGTTGCTTGCAGTCTTGAAGTTTGTGCATACAAAATGTCTTTCTGAACACTTGGCTGAGGAAAGCTCGTGTTGAACATGAAATGCTAAGCAAAAATTTTGAGTTTACTGAGTGCTTATGCATATGACTGCAAAGTGTAAGTCAAGTTGCACTTAATAATTTTAGACCTTGTTTTCACTAGAAACTGTTGTGAAAAGTGTTGTTTCGTTTTTCATTTATTTGTGTGCAATTTATAGTGGTTGTAATTTTTAATCACATGATTGATCACAAATGAATGTTTAAACCATTTGGCAGCACTATGTAGTTGTGATTCACTTATTTGTTGACAGACATTGAAATGCCAAGCCGTAATCTTCCGGTGCCAAAGACTGATGCATTGCCCAAAGTATCTGTCGACACTTGTCTTTCAGCAATACTGACTTGGAATCCTAGCTGGCTGGGCGAATATGGTATGCCACTTTTTTGTGCACTGAGATCATGTTTAAACTTGTTGAGATCATGTTTCATGAGATCATGTTTAAACTTGTTTAGTTAACTGTAAAGATAAAAGTTAGGATGCAGTTGATGATTCTGTTAAGAGACAGATAGAAATGTTCTGAGCTGAAACTTTATATCAGATTGATAGAGAGATCCATTCCATGGTCTAAAGCCATAATGATCTGCTGCATAAGTTGTTATTGTCTTGTGCCCTGTTGTGACTTTGTTACATTGCATATGTACTCAATACGCGTGCGTGTGTGAAGTAATGCGCTGAATATGTTTTTTTATGCTGTCATTGACGTTGACTAGTAGTTGCTGTTAGTAATATGAGTTGCTTTGAAAGTGAAATGCTTAGGAATAATAAGTATACTGTATTTTGCATGCCAGCATAACTGCAATAAAGTGTGCTTCTTAGAGATGCGCTGACTATTCTGATTCGTAATCTGGTTGCTCAATTCTAATGTGTGCAGCTACGAACAAGAATTCAGAATTGCCACCAGTTGTTCATTTTAGTAAAGTTTATCCACTTTTGGAAACATACGATTCTTATGCAGACTATTACAGTATTGTGAAGCCACTGGTGTTGCTTGATGCGTGGGAGTCGGTATGTGTGGTTTCATTCTTTGTTTTTGCAAATAGTTAATTCAGTGACAGCCGGATGATTTTTGGCCAATTTTTGTCATTCGATGATGCTGACTTATAAAAATCGCCAAATTTTTGTGTTACTCATCGCTGTCCCTCTGTCCATATATCAAAATCTTGTATACAAGGTATTATTTAACACAAAAGTTGTACTACTTTCTTCTATCATCAGTTTGATGCACTATGTTTTATGGTCAGTGCTAGCGGTAGATCGGCGATCTCGCACTAGAGAGCAGAAAATTACTAGCGGTAGATCGCTATTTACCTAATTACATTTATCTCGTTGTTAATGTAAGAATGCAGCCACATTTCTTCTTCGCTGCATTGCTAAGACTGTGGCTAGAACTGAAATGTTATCAATTACCAAGCTTTAAATAAAATTGTAGACCTTCTATGTCTTCCAGGCATATAAATTCTACCATCTTCCCAATAATGTATCTACCCGATCTACCTCTAGCAATTTTCCAGTGTTAACAGCAAGATCGCCGATCTACCGCTAGAATTATTGATGTTTTATACATTGCAAATGATCATGAGTATGAATTCAAGACACAAAGGAACCTGTTTTGTGTGCATAATGCATATTACTGCTTAAACTTCATCTGCCGATATATTATTGTGATGTGTTTTGAGGTATATTGCTTTTTGCATCGCAAGCGATTCTGCCTGTTTCCTGCACATTGCTTCCTGGCATGGTCTGACTGTCATCTGTCACGTTTATGCACCACCTTGCTTTAACTGTTGTTGTCTTTACATGCTATTTGGCAGGCGCACTTGTCGGGTCCAGCGACACATTGTGCTGTTAGGGGTCGCTGATGATCTCCAAGGGAAGGGGAGATTTGGGGGTTAAATTCCGAGCCAAAGTGTGCGATTCTGTTGCTTATTTGTGATTTACCATGTGACAGCATCTATCAGAGATGCCACCTGTTACCAAATTACTTTGACTGCTAGTTTACCTGATGTTGTCTTACGTTGTATTGTACTTGCTTTGCATTTCACATCTTGAGTAGATGCATTGCTGATTGTATGCAGCTGTTTAAGGAGTGGAAAGAACAAAAGCACCATAACAAATATAAACTAGTTCCTTTTCATGTTGATATGTCATCACGGGATCATGAAATCATGTCTCTTTTCTGTCAGGGTAAGCAGTGAGCATGAATTAGTGTATTTTCACGCTTGATTGCCATTAACAGTATCTTGTGTTATTACGCGCGACAGAATTGCGATGGCTGTAGTGCGTCTTAGCCATTGCAGTACTGCTCGTTCATCCGTCTGTCCGTCTGTCTGTCCGTCACATGGGTGGATCAGTCAAAAACGGTGCAAGTTAGGATCACCAAATTTTCACCGTTGGCTGCCTGGAAGACTCTAGTTTTAGGATCTGTAAAGCTTTTCCATAAATTTGGAAGGGGTCACCCCCAGCAAGGGTGCTAAATGAGAGGTAAGTGGGAAAAATTTGCGATTTTCAGCCAAAAAGTTGCTGTATCTCAGAAACTGTGCGAGATAGATAGGGCCTAGGTTGCTATTAATCACTAATAGGAAGTCCTACACTGGCTTTTGATTGGCATTGGATGCAATGACCTTGGATGACCTTGAACATCAAAATAGGGGTTTTTATGAATTTTTTGGCGATTTTTGGCTGCAACATACATTTCAAGAGCGAATTGTGCCGAAATCGCTAGAGATCAACTGGGACTGTCTGCATATGAAACTTTCAGCATTAAACGTAGTTTTTACTTGTTCAAATTTCGTCTCCCCTGCATTCAAGGAATTCTCCGTACGGTAAAGGTAAAAGGTAAAGGTCGTCAATTTGTATAGCGCATCGTTGCGAGCATGCGCACGCCTCTAATGCGCTTTCGTCACTAACCAGAGCCACCTGGCGCACGGCCACCGTGTGCAGCCTGCAGACACAGGCTGGCGCAGCGGCCAGCTAGGCCACCCCAGTCAGCTGTACCAAGGTCCCTACCTTCCTACTCATTTTACCGTTTTACGGAGGGTAGAAGGCTGAGTCGACCTAGCTGGCAGGCTTCGCACTGAGATGGTTTACCTGCCCGCAGGCAGTCACCCATCACAGTACTAACCGGGCCCGGCGTAGAGTAACTTTGTTTCAGCCGAAACACGTTACCAACTACGCCACGCCACGGGGCGTCCAACTTGGATACTTTCTTCAAAATACTCACATTCGGCAACTCAAACGGCAGCAGCCACACGAGACGGTGGCGCTATCTGGTGCATGTACATGCATCGTACTCAATGTCAGTTGCTGGGATTTAGATGTTGTTCGCAGTGGGCCTTTAAACATGCACTGCTGTCACGTGTTTTCTTTTGTGTTAGCTATGCTTTCTTGTTTGTCATATTATTTATAGTTAGTCCGCTCGGAAGCGATAGCTTTTAGAGTGGACTTATGTTTTACTGCAGACGTTTTTTTATTTATTGTTTTTATTCCAACACGAGATCTTTGAGCTTCGTCGGCCGATCGGCATGAAATTTTGCACGATGATCAGTAGTAGGCTGAATTCTATAATGCCAGTCCAAAATTTTGGGCCCTTCCCCAAAAATTCAAGGGGTTAAAATCATGCAAAATTTGGCACAGAGGAAAGGAACAAAAAGCACTTAGAAGAATAGGCCTACAGGAGAAAATAATGCATGCAAGGAGTTCATAAGATTGGTCACAATTTAATAATGTTTCTTGTCTGTATTAAAGTTGATAGTAGACAATTTTTGATAACAGCGGAGTGGGGAGACGGGAGGGGGTAGACATTTGTGATGTCATATTTGTTGGGAGGGGCTCAGAGTAGTGTGACGAAACGTGACGAGGGGGGTAATTTTTTTTCTAAAATCACATGATGTCATTTATGGACGACCCCTAAGGCATAGGTTGCTATTGATCACTAATAGGAAGTTGCATGACGCCCTTTCAGATGAGATGAAAATCATTGATCTTAGTTGATCTTGAAGTCAGTACACGCTGTTGTGGCTAAATTGTACATCATATCTTGGAAATGGGAAATTATTGCTGTTATTCACTATAAATAAGAAGTTGCTATAGCTCATGGTATGTCAGAAACTGTTACTTGTTTACGTTGATTTCAGCTGACAGTCGACTTTGCACACTTCGGCTTTGTTTTCTTTTCATAGTACTTCCGAGTGTATTAATTTTGTTTGATGCATAATTTGGCTACTAATAATAATACTCACTCCTAACTACACTTCAGCTTTACTTACACCTAGTGCGGTCGGCTATCGCAGCAACAGCTGGGTTTTTTTTGCTTTATACATGCCTTAAGGCACATCTGTGCTATTGTGATATCATGATAAAGATGATTGGCAGACAGTGGCAGTTGCTTCAGGTTTGGCCAGAATGCATTGCAGAAAGAATACATTTTCCAAGATTGCATCAGTTGTCTGGCATGATGAGTGGTACCTTTGTAATGCTACTTGACTTAGCAAAATGGTAAAGGTCTGCGTACTTACTACAGAACTTGAAGATTGACTGGATGAGCACGTTGGCTTATTTTAGCTGCAGTAGTGAAATCACAAGGTCTGAAGGATGGTGACATTATCATTTTGACTCTGCGTCGGCTGCCGGCCAGCGATCCGTCAGATCGTATCAACTCGTTTCCTCCCGTGAGACAATTGTTTGGATATGTGAAGCAGACACAGCACATCAACCCGCGTGACACTGAACAGCTGCGTCCTTTGATCAGTAAGTCTCATTGTCAGTACTATTGCAATTGTACTGCACCAGGTGAGGGCTAGAGCTCATTACATGCCATGGCCACTTGATGATGGGAAGCCTGTTGCATCTGCTGAACTTCTTGATGTTATTTTTGAGGAGAATTTTAAGATCGATATGCATGTCAGTTTTGTTCTAAACCACTGTAACCAGCCATTGTACTGAGTATTTTTTGCTTAAATTGTTGTACTTTCAAGTCTCTCGGGGTTTAACTAGCACTCAGCTTGGTCAAGTTTTCTCAGGCTTTTGTTGTATCAGATTAATTATTGGAATACAGTCTACCCTTAAATGGCTGTACAGGTTTGGTTATAATACTTAGCCAGTGTCTTTCAGTGATGTCATGATGTCCTGCTCAGTTGACTTGTTTCATAATATGATTTGTGAGGAAATCCAACCACTCCAATCCCTCCACTGTCGTCCTATGTTTAGCATTCTGATAGTGCACATGGAGTGGACATGATTTTGTTTTTTTCTGTGTACCAGTAAACAAATGGTTGACTCATATTCTTAAATCTCTGTTTGATTTTCTATAGCTGTAATATGATTTCCGTACACTAATTTTTAATACCCTTTATTTGTTTGCTCTTATGTTAATCATGTAACATGTTATTGCTGTTTTTTAAACTTTCGTTTGTATTCATTAAGTATTCTCTGCTTTATGTGTTTTTGTGCCATGTTACTTACTGTGTGCTGCTAACTGAGAATATTTTTAGAAAGCATTCATTGAATTGCAGCACCAAGTTATGCTTTGTTTTTGTGCACATGCTTTATTGTTAGCTTGAATTTGTTGTTCTTTGTCACAGATGAACAACTGAAGCAGAATAAAAGTCTGTGTGCTGTGAGATATGTCATTCTGTTGAAGTATCGACAGTATCCAATTGATGAGAAAGTGTTTCATGATGCTGAGGTTTGTTTGCTTTATGTATTGTTTTCAGCATTCTAATATCACTTTGTGTGTTTTATCGGTAACTCTGAACCAAGAAGATGAGTGTTTCCTGTAGTGTGAATGACTGCCCATTATAACTGCATGTTGTATATGACTGCAATGGTCCTATAAGCTAACTACGGTTAAATACACGCTCCGCTTACATGCAAGTCAGCTTGCGGTCCCAAGGCCGTACGTATAAGCGAAGTTAACTGTATTTCCGGAGTGGAACAAGATATTAACAATAGGAAAATGGCATTGCAAGCAGTAGTTTGTCCTGCATAATATGATGGCATAATTTGGTGAACTTTAGTTCACAAATGGCAACGGGGACCAGAGTTAAAGCCCACTGAAAAACCAGTACGTTTGGTGGCCATTGTATTGTGCATTGAAACATGTGGGTCTGTTCTGTTTCAGTACGTTGCATCTATGACGACGACTGTTCGCCAGTTTAATGCACTTGTCAACCTGTCATGTAGCCAACTGGCTAGAGACATTCTGCGACCAGTCAACAAACACGCGTTTATTCACAACTTGAACCCAGCCAGACAGAAGTCTTCTGACCTGGTTTGTTCTCCTGGCTTTTTTCTGAAGTCACTGAATGTTCACTAATTTTTCGGTATATGAGGATCATCCCAAAAGTTTCTGGTCTCGACATATTGGACAATAATATTTTCCACAATCTATGCATTAGTGAAACTTACATCCTTCACAAACTCTAATGAGTTTGTTGTGGATATGATGTCATTGTAATTTATGACAGCACAGAGCTCTAAACCAAAATGATTTGGAGCGCTAACGCAAATAGCATAGAATCAGGCTCACTGTTGCACGACAATTTTTTAGTCTGTAGCTGGATTTGTAAAAGTGGGGCCCCATGTCATCTGATTTTGTGAAAACCCTGACAAATACACTTATGAATTGTCCATTTGAGTTGATGAATATAGGACAGCCTAAATCTACGCAAATAAAAGCATTTCAGTCAGTTACGATGCCGTATATTTATTCAAGTGCATATTTAGAGTGCACAGTGTCAGCCAGTGGCCGAATCTGAGGCCACATCAATAGTTGATGGTGTCAGTTGAGTCTTGTTAAAAATTTGACAATAATGATTTTACTTGTGTTGACGAAATACTAACCAAGATTTAACTTGTTACATGGGGCCCTGGTGTGCACGGGGGGCTGGGAGTCAGGTAAGCCCTACGCGTCTTCCCTTAAATCCCGCTTCATATTGCAGTTCAGTCCAAAAGTCTACAATTACGCAGCTGGCTGTTTTTGACTGACTTCGTACACCAAGACCACCTTGCATGCAGTAATGACCTGAGCCCCAGTGACTATTATACAAATAGTGACTGGCGTTATGGTCATTATTCAAAATTTTGGACCCAAAGTTTGTAATATGTTGCCCCAGATTGAAGATCGAGAGCAACATGTTACGAACTGAGGGGAAAAATTTTTCAGTAATGATCAAGATGCCAGTTTCTATTTGTTTTGTTATACCTCAACGTCTCTACACAAATTTGTGGTATTTCATGCTGACTTCAAATAAAGTAAACATGGTTGTCTGCTGATAACGTATGATGTAATGATGTACCGTTTAGCCACAATACACGAATCTGGTGTCAGCATGGTGATAGTTGTCTTGAATGTTAATGAGGCATGACCGGAGTTGGCGTAATGACGACTCCAATCAAATGGTGCTTTCCCAGAGGGCACTATTGTTAATAGTGTCTCCAGGGAGGGCACTATGTCACTGCGTTTCTGCTGAGGAGGTGCCTATGGCATATTTGTGAATGTCACATGACGTGATTTGGACCAATTGTGTGCAGGTATTTTGCATTGAGGTATAACACTATCTGTTTTGAAATCTAGAATTTCATTATGGTGGTGTCCGCTACCACTATAATGAATGACTTGAGGCTGTTTGTGTTGACGCTGTGAATCGCTTCTAATTAATACTCTGTGATGTCATAAATAACAATGACGTCATATCTGCAATGGATGCATTAGGGTTCGTAAAAGATGTACATTTCACTGATGTATGGATTGTGGAAAATGTTATTGTCTAATAGGTCGAGGCCGGAAACTTTGGGTTTACCTGCGAACAGAAACTGCTATAGGCTCGCGCGCATCTCATGAGCGTTAGCTCAGATTTCTTGTTTGGTTTATTGTAGAGTACTGGTAGCAGTTTATAATTCGTGGTGAAAGAGGCATAAATGTGTGCATTTAACAACTTCCCAGTTGTTTGAAATTAACTTTATCTTGATAGATTTGCCACGGTAACCAATGTTGCATGGTCCTGTTAATGCTGCTAACGTTGGTGTGTTGACAGGGTCATCTGAACAGTTCACAGGCGTCGGCAGTGAGTTACATCTCTGATGCAGTGCTGCAGCCGTATGCTAGTTCAAAGATCTGTCTGCTACAAGGTCCTCCGGGCACCGGGAAGTCACTGACAACCATTGCTCTCATTGAAAATATTCTTGCACAGGTATTCTCATTATTTTATCACAAAAAAATGAAAAAGGTTAAAATCTGAACATGAGTTGTAATTTGTGTCAGTTTTAGTTGACATTTGGAAGTTTTGTTTTTAGAGGCATGAGTGTGTCCTGTTATTGGTTATTTGCTGTTATGCACTTGCTTTTGCTCACTGCTGATCTTTGTTCATTTATTGCATTTATGCATGTCGATTGGTACTTGTGCTGCTGCATAATTGTGACATATTGTCGATACCACAATGACTAACCGTTTGCAGTGAATGATGTCTTTTTTCAGAAAAACGCAAATTGTCGTAAGATTCTGCTGTGCGCTCCATCAAACGCAGGCATAGATGAGCTCTGCAGGAGATTGATGCAACGAAACGGTTATCTTTACTTTTATTGAAACTGTGTATTTGACTAGGAGAGATACACCCTTTGTTTAGCTAATTCATACTTACATGTGGATTTACATACGTGGAAACTACAGCGTGGATTTATGGCTATTGTATACTTGCATGCCAAGAAATATATGACATTGCATGTTTACTGCTTGCGTGATGTTTATCACAAGGTTTGTACAGAGTCTGGAAAGTCATGAAATTTTGACAGTTCTAAGTCTTTGAAATAAGGGCGCGATGTTGAAAAGTCCAAAAAAGTTGGAGTCCTTGCATTTTACCAAGGTTAATTGTGTTAGCTAAGCAAAAGTACATTTGCCATGTTTGCTGATTTTTGTCGGCCAACGTTATCAGTGAACTAAATCCTGCCTAATCTGGGCCAGAAAAGTTAGCAGCTTTTATCAGAAGACACAGCATTTTGGTCCTCGTTTTTTTGAAATTATGCTATGTTGGGTCATGGAAACAGTGTTATTAAGGCTGATGTCAGTAATGTTGGTTTGATGTGATGTAGCTCAGAGAGCAGGCATCAGCTTTGTCCGTGTTGGCAGTGAAGCCTCGGTTCATGCGGACATCAGGCCACATTGTCTCTCTGAATTGGCCAAGGAGAGATTTCGCCAGTGTACGTTATGCTCATTTGTTACTACATCAACAGCTTTGTCGTTAATTCTAGTTTACTGGCTGGCCCTGGGCTCAGGCTGACATACTGTGCAGCCATCCACCTGACCTTTGACCTTCGTGGTGAAAATGGTCGCACTGTTCACTCTTGCTCTGGGGGAAATTTCACACTGATTTCGGTTTTTGATCTTCGCTTTTCAGTTTTTGAGTTTGAAGCCTTTCATGATATGGGATAGCAGACGGATGGACAGATGAGCAAAATTCATAGTGCAGCATATGCAGAAGGTTGCACGATAACATATCAATTATTATAACACTCACACAAACATAGCTGTCATTTTCAAAGTGTATGTGGATTATCCACTGTCCTCCTAAAGCTGGATACTCATTCTGGTGCATATCCAATATTGTTGAAGCATTTATAAGTTATTCTACTTTTGACGAGTGTGGACTAAAATTGAAATCTTAAAATTAATCAGTGCTCAATGATGTGTAAAAACTAAGTAAGTACTGCTGTCAGTTGCATGCTGTGAGTTAATATCACGGCCAGTTAAAAACAGAAATGATAGCAGGTGCGTGTGTGCATCATTATTCCATTTGAGAATCTGGAATGTCAAAATAATGCCACTACACAAACACTGTCAGTCTAACCCTATTTCTTGCCCTAATTCCTACCTACCCTGACTTATCCCAACACTAAGCTAGATCACTGTTTTCCAGTTTTGACTGGATGCCATGCATGAGGGTGTATGGTATTATTTGTGTTGTATGTTACAGTTCAGCAGCCGCGACTCAGTAGCATTAATCGTGACCGCAACGAGCTGCAGAAGAAGATTGACAAGCTGGAGAAACAGAAGCAGCAGTGCGTCACTGCAAGAAAGCTCTCTGAGGTATATATGCGGTGTTTCATAAAAAAGGGACCCTTGTTTTGTTTTTCTCAATTCATACAAATGATGATCAATTTACACAAAATTATTACCAGTTGTAGCTGAAGAAATACTAATTTAAAATATTGCAACAAAATATGGCAGTTGATTAAATATTCTTTGTTAGTCATGACGTAATGCTGACGTCATAATGTTGGCCAAATTAATAGAAATTTTTGGAAAATAAAGGCACGGGCACAAGCTTGATAGTCTCAACTGGTGCAGTCAGTTGCTACTCTGCTTCGATGGTGAACTTAATCTGGTTTGCTAATGAAAAATGTTTAACGTATCAGCACTAAGCAACATGGGGACATGAAATCAGGCATCTTGCGATCCAAAAACGGAACCATTTTGCAAGCTCTGTGTGCTAGTGCACTGTCTTGCTCGAACATGTGAAATTCCAACTGCCCCCACAGACACGTAAATGCGATTGCTTTGCACGTTTTTGTGGCTGCAACTGTAAAACTTCAAAAATTAGTCATCGGCGAACCAAATTTTTCACCATCTGAGCAGGGTAGCAATAGACAGCACCGGTTGAGACTATCAAGCTTGTACCCGTGACACATTATAATGTCAGCATTACGTCACGACTAACAAAGAATATTTAATCAACTGCCATATTTTGTTGCAATATTTTGAATTAGTATTTCTTAACTACAACTGGTAAGAATTTTGTGTAAATTGATCATCATTTTTACGCGCTAAAGCAGAATGCTTCGCGCGTCTTTGCCATCGTCTGGGCGTCCATTCGTCTGTCCGTCCGTCCGTCCGTCCGTCCGTCCGTCCGTCCGTCCGTCTGTCCGTCTGTCCGTCTGTCTGTCTGTCTGTCACACTCGTGAGCTGTATCAAAACGATGCAAGCTAGGATCACGAAATCTTCAATGTGGGCTGCCCCAAGGTCTCTAGTTCATCGTGACAAAATTTCGTGCCACTGGGTGTAGGGGTTCCCCTCGAACGAGGGTGTCGAAGAGGGGTACCGCCCTAAAAAGACGTCATTTTGCCGCTATTGGCTCGAATAATGTGAAAACGGTTGCAGATAGGCACAGACATGCTGCTTATCATAACAAGCACTGGTGACAGGCTTTTTGGATTTATTAACATCGATGACCTTGAACGACCTTGAACCCCTCAAAAAGAGGTTTTTAGTGAATTTTTCGCAATTTTTG
>Ga0056128_1006663_pt1 | contig 14578 bp, 6 predicted proteins | sample WorMetLIZISLAND2_FD_71113 | JGI IMG/M metagenome (GOLD analysis project Ga0056128, IMG submission 71113) | Marine gutless worms symbiont microbial communities from Max Planck institute for Marine Microbiology, Germany - Olavius geniculatus... ...
GACAGCTCCAAGCTTCAACACAAGCCTTCAGTCGCTTAATTTGAGAAGTCTTTCACAGTCTTGTCGATTGGTCCTTGTGGTAGGTTGCTCCAAATAACCTGAAGCGATTCTTTGAGTTCCGCGATTGTTTTTGGCTTTGTTTTAAGCTTGTGGTAAGCTCCAACATTGCACACCACACGTGATAATTCACCGAGTTTGCATTCGGCAAATTTAGAGGCCATTGGTTTTTTCTGATAAAATCTGGACAGTTGGCCGGCAGTCAGTTTCCTGCGCGCTGTGTGTGCTGGTGCGCTGTCCTGCTGGAAGATGAATCCGGTGGGCAGCCGGCGATTGCTTGAAAAGAACGACAATTTGGTGATAATTTATAAACAAAATAAATTACTGTTTGTCAAAGCGTCACTGTGACGTCATCGGTAGTAACGTGGTAACCGGTTTTTGAAAATTAAATAGCATTTTTAGCCTAAACATTTTTAATGCTAAAAAATCGGTAGGCGGTCATGTTCAGAAGTCTATAATTTCGTCGTTTTTCAACAGAATCATATTTTGCTTAGCAGTTAGATGTAGAACGTTTCTGTAAATAAATCTGTAAAATTCCATGTTAAAATCCCAAGCGGTTGCTGAGAAAACGGCAAAAAAATTTAGGGGGCTACTTTTTTGCCGCACCCTGTATAGCTACAATTGTCTATTCGTTCGCTTGAACATAATTGAATCAGCTTTGTCCACACAGTCTGACCATCTGACGTCATATAACTACCGTTCGCAGAATTCTCGCTGTTCGTAACTAATGCACTATTAGAGAACTCGTTGTTAAATATGTTTAATTCAGACACGCACTGAATGACTGTAGAACAGATTGCTGTTCGCGGAACAATGTCCAAATAGGATTAAGCAGCCATGTCGCCAGAGGCATTCTATCGCCTAATAACATTTGCCAACTTCAATCTCTTTTTCGCACGCAGAATGCCAGCAAAACTCTTGTAAAGCTAGTTTTCCTGTTCGTAAGTTGTAGCGTCGGATTTTAACATTCTGACTTCGAGATGCAATACAGTACTAAGTCTTATTCTTTATTTGCTGCAATGTATCTTTACACTTTAACTGTTTCACATGCTGTTTTATTTTAGCGTTTTTAGTGTTACAAATATTATAATTAAGTTGTCTTTTAATTTTTGAGATTTTGTTGCGAATAACGGTTGTTGATAACAAACATCATTTTTTTATTATTATCATTGCTATCATATCACTATTATTTATGTTTATATAACTTAGGTCTACTGATTGTCTTACTTTCTGTCTGTCTCTGTTTCGCTTTACATCGTTTTTGTGTGAATAAAGATTATCATTATCGTCAGCATCAACAAAATTGTGATAATTTTATGCGTTGACAGTATACTTATTTTATAGCGCAGTTCGTTGTATTAGTCCGTGCATCTGCGATAAAATCGACAGCATTAATAAAATTGCCGAATAAATATTTCGAAAACCAAAATCGGCGTCTATATAAGGATTTTATTATATAGTATGTTACCATTTCAAGCGTGTACGCATCTGCTGCTCAGCGCAACCAACTGACTTCATTTAGATCTTTTCTTTCTGGCGGTTTTGCCGGTGTGTAAACCGGCGTCTGGATAATGTTAAACTGTGAAAAAATATTTCGCTGCAACATAGGCGGATCCAGGAGTTGAAGTTGAGGGCAAGGTCGAGACGCCGAAGGCGCCAAGAGGGATGGGTGTGGGGAGGGGGTGTCCCCCTCCCCACATGAGGAGGGGTCTAGGGAGGGGGCACTGCCCCCTCCCCAGAAAATTTTTTAGATTTTAATGTTAAAATGGCGTATTATCGTGGACTGTGTGCTAAATTTCGTTTTTTATACGACTATAACAGTATAGAAATACAGCAGTAATATAAAGACTGTCATGGAGATTGACTTGCATGCGATAAAAAGCGTTATTCAAGGGCGTCTATCCTCCTAAGTCCTTGGAGCAATCCCCCAAACTTAAAGTGAGGCGCCGCAGGCGTCGACGGGAAGGGGAATGGGGAGAAAGTATCCCTCTCCCCAGTCGACTAGGGACTGTAGGGGAGCGTCATGAGCTCCCCGAGCGGGGTCCGGGGCAGAGCCCCTGCGAAAAACTAATTTGGTTCATTCTAAGCGTCACAGAACTTTCTGGTTGTGGGATATCGTAAATATTATAAAAAATGCAAAATAAAAATAATATTCAACTTCCCCTTATAATTTTCTAAAAAACCTTTCCTGGTTTTTTCTTGTAGCGTTTGCTTCAATTAGGTTTATATGGTTTAAACTTCCCTGGCGTTATTTATTGTTTATTGTCACTTACTCTTACGTAGGCATAGCCAGAAATTGGAGTCACAAAAAGCGAACTATTCTTCAAGGGCCAAAAATTGAGGCCGAAAGCCGAAAACAAAGGTGGACTTCTTGGGGAGAAGCCTGTCGCCGGGGCGCAGCCCCGGAAGCAAACGGTTTTTTGGGCATGAAAACCCCCTAAAAATGCATACATTGACTATAAATTTTATTAGTTTTACTGCTGAAATGCACTGCATATGCTAGGCAAAAAAGGCGACTTTGGCATCATGCAGGTCATGATGCCCCTTTGGGGTCATGGCCCCTTTGCCCCCCCTAAATCCGCCTATACGCTGCAACTAATTACTAGCAATCAGGCCTACGCCATCACTCTCAAGATTAACACTATAAAAATGTGTCGGCTCAGTCCGCCTACAGAGCTACGCAACCTCTCACCTTAGCCTTTACTTCTGGCATTATGAGCCAAAAAATGTAACGCCAGTTATTCCATACTTATTTTATTTGGGTTTTTTTCGCCTCTGTTTCCGAGTTATTAATCTGTGCGGGACAGACAGATGAGCAAGAGCCGTAATGCGGCCTATTTGGACGGACGCATAATGATAGCCATAAACTGACCACCGCTGCTGGATATTCGCTAATATCCGACTTAATGACAGCGCGCTTTGATCACGTGAGCCGTCTCTTCCGGTCGCCGAACGCATGTTTCCGCCGGTGTCACATTAAAATGTCTCCCCATGAAAAATCCACCCGGGGAGAGATAATCACGCATTTGATATGTCTTCCCTTATTAAAATATCACCGGCCCCGTAAAAAGTCTTTCCATTATAGGATCGCCCTCGTCCAGAAAAGTCCCCCGGCCGACAATTCACCGGCAAAAATCCGTTCTGTCCGGGCGGCCGCCGGGCGGGACGGATGTTTGCTGGTAAACTGTCGGCCGGGGGAGACTTTTCTGGAGGCGATTTTATAATGAGGCACCGACGCGCACACAGAGAGAAACGAGCTAGACCCACCCATCTGTCGACGTCGTCGCAGTTACGTAGGCCTAAATCAACAAAACAGTACAGCGTACGATTCGATGTAATGACAACACTGAAGATGTCGGTCTAGTGCAGATATAATATGCGACCGTCCGTCCACTGCATTGCACAACCCTAACCCTAACTTTTTCTTCTGAGTTGAAAAAAACGGCACACCGGTAACTCAGTTGCCACTATTTTAGTTTTTCTACGTTTTTGTTTTCGAGCTAAGATGTGGAACAGACAGGCAAACAGACGGACGGGCATGACCATAATGTGACCTTTTAGGAAGGCTGCTTAATAACGCACAACGTACAATTAAAAAAAACTGTCAAATGTGCGACTGACATCATATGTAGAAGTAGAATAGCTAAATGAAATATAAACAAAAAATTAAAGATTGGCACACGTTATTCGAAAAATGTCAAAAGGTTTATGCTGTATGGCATGCATGTTAAACATTTGCGTATGCTGGCATAGCTATCAAAAATTCCCGAAAGTTAGGCCTACAGTAATCCAATGTCACTTATTCTTATTCTTCTTAATAAAGGTAAAGGTCGTCAATTTGTATAGCGCATAGTCGCGAGCATGCACACGCCTCTAATGCGCTTTCGTCACTAACCAGAGCCGCCTGCCGCACGGCCACCGTGTGCAGCCTGCAGACACAGGCTGACGCAGCGGCCGGCTAGGCAACCCCAGTCAGGTGTACCCAGGTCCCCACCTTCCGTAACCCATATAAATAAGTTACTACTCATTTTACCGTCCCACGGGGGGTAGAAGGCTGAGTCGACCTAGCTGGCAGGCTTCGCACCGAGATGGTTTACCTGCCCGCAGGCAGTCACCGATCGCAGTACTAACCGGGCTCGGCGTAGAGTAACTTCGTTTCAGCCGAAACGCGTTACGAACTACGCCTCGCCACCAACCTTCATAACCTCAATCTTCATAATTTTATTATTTTTCGCTTACGTTTAATGTCTGACATATCGCTGCATGCATACAATGTCTGGCAGATTACGGTGAAAAAAGTTCTGTGAATGCACTCAAGCAGACTTGAGTAGTCAATGCAGCGGAAAAGACCGATGTAATTATAGAGCAGAGAAGAGCCATGAATGTCGAACTAAGATGAAAGAAAGACGTCGACTACAAGCGTCTGCAGCTGTGTGTGTCGTTCTGCTGCGCTCAGTTCTGTGAAGCATAGAATTCGTGTGTAGCAGTAGCGCACCTGCTGAGATGGCGACAACAACGTCCGCGCTCTTTGCTTTGCACTTTATTAACAGCGAACAGATGTAGTAGTCAATTGCACGAAACGGTTTGTTTGCACTACGTTTGTCGTACCGACACAATATCGATCACTCGGCACTCTGGTGCTGCGTAGTAAAGTTAAGGGTGAAGGTAAAGGTGGCGTATAGCTCTTAAGAGGAAACTCATCGCAGAGCTACGGAGCGTCACCTGCCATATGAGATCACCCAGTGTTAGTTGCCACACGACACTGGTTAGATATTCTAGAATATCTAACGTTTTTGTTGCATTATTGTGATTGACTGACTGATCATTACATATTTATTTCATATTATTTCACAATAGTTTTCGGTTTCTGTTTATGTAAAAATCATTAAACAACGTCTTAGAATTACTGTAAAGGTATAAATATGCCGCAGACAAAATAATTTAGAAACTTATACACGTATGTGATAGGTCAAAGTTTACTTATTTTAAAAGGCGAAATTTATTGAATTTCGCTAGCCTTTAATCCGACCAAGTTGTGGGCGAAAACAAAATATGCCACATTCCAGATGCACCTTGTTCACAGACTTTATTTATAATAAACCACACCGAAAGCAGAAGAGTAGCGACTGAATATCGTGTAAAATGTTGGATATTTAAAGTGTAAGTGTGACGACCATCGCGTGAGCGTGATGTCACAGACATTACGCGGTCACGTAACGGCCGCCATTTTGGGACAGTGTCCCAGCCGTCCACGTCCTTAATCACTACTGGAATTACCGCGAAGCGCGGATGACCCATCAGTGCCTGCTGATGACGGATCTAGCGACGGCGACGTCCAACTTAATACCGGGTCCAATAAGCAGGTCACGGAGCGAGCTGACCTACCCACCAGTGCCAGGAGTCCGAATGTTGATTCTGTGTCGATCCAGGGATCAGCGGTGGTATCCAGGTATTGTGAGGACACGGAAGACAACTTTAGACGCTGCCGACGACACGGTGAAACGGTTGGATTCTGTGATAAGGCAGTGCTGTAAGAACGGCTATAGGACTTGTATTTAGCATGGAGATTTAGTTGTAAAATGTGTTATTATACACTGTACGAGCGGTGTAGTGATTAACGCGTTGTATGTGTGTTGATCGACAAAATTAAGTTACTCTACGCCAGGCCCGATTACTAATTGGATGCAAACTGTTAAATATTTTTTTTATAAATGATACAACCATGTCACCAAGTCAACTCAGCCTTCCGTCTTTCTGGGATAAGTAAATCGTGTACCGGCTTGTGGGGAAATGTGTTTATCTCAGTCGGGTTGCTTGCATGCAGTCCCCACGCAATCACATGCACACGGCTCAGAGATCGATTTGTGGTGATGATTAAAACATCTGCTCTTATTGACTCGCCTACATACGAGGTCTGCCGGCCGGCGACATGCACTGCATAGGCGCCGACCTCCAGAAATCAATGTGGGGGCTGGGAACTAACTCACCTTTTCCCCTTCTCTTCTTCCCCTTTTTTACCTTTTTTCCCGTTTTTCCACACTGAATCCAGTTATAACCTAACTACAGGCCTTGGGGGACTGATGCTTACCTTTCTTAGTAAACTATTAGTGTATCGTCGTGCAAAGTAACAAAATTTACACAGTTTCAGCTTCAAATGTACCGGAAATCGTTTGGCGGTCAAGCTAAACGCAATTATAAGATTGAACTCGACGCCGATACGCAAAATTGGCTCACTCTGCGGTTGGCGGAATAATGTTTAAGAATCTAACGCTTTTAAAAGAGTAAGCACCACAAGCTTTTGGCCGCGGGCAATCGCATCCGTGTTGTATGCACCTATGGCGTCACATTGGATCATGGTTTTGACAGCGCACATTGTTACGATGCTATTATGATTTCATTTTCAACGTCGTATTTGTACTCGTACTCGTACCACCACTCTCTGCTCCTCCCTCTGTTCATCTGCATGACATCCGCATTCACGGACGCTCTAAAAGCGGTCTTTATGGTCAGTCGTATAAAGGGCAGATTTAACGCTGCCTTGCTGTCCTTTCTACGAACGACACGTCGCTCTACTTTTTACTGACGCGTACGAATGTTATGAATGATTCGTAGATAAAAGACTGATCGATTGATCGAGACTGAGCGTCATCATAAGTGCGATACGATTACGATATGGGTACAAGGGACGTACCGGCTCGTAATAATTAATAATAATGATAATAATAATAATAACGGGCCTAATAAATAGGTTTATTAGGAATTATACGCGGAGCTATAGGCGTGCGAGTGCACTTTGTGTACGAGCCGACGGGACACAAAAAATTACGAATAACCAAAAAACACTATACACAAACACTTCGTGTCGCGAACTGTCCCCTTGTGGCTTACAGCGTCTACATTTGCGATGAAGCTAAAACAAAGCTGCAATGCAACAAAATCAAATTGGGAGTATAATATAATATATAGACTTATATGAGAATGTGTTTGAAAGAAACTTCAAATAACTGCGATTTAATGTGATTGCCGTGCTGTTATTAGTGAAATATATTTGACTACTGATAGACCTCATGTCATAACGACAATAAATTATTCATACAGTTGTGACAGATTTGCCGGTGAAATCGCAAGAGTAAAGCAAATAACGCGGCCAGTTGCCGGCCATTCGCTTCCTATTGACTGTTAAATTATGCACGTTTTTCTATAATTTGAGCCAATTTGTACATGTTTCAATTATCCATGCAGAGCGAATGTCGCATTTTGAACTTAGTCCAAACTGTCGAGAGAGGGGGAAGAGGTCAAGTCAGTGCGGTTCACGGTGCAATAATTGACATCACAATTACGTATATTGTAGCAGACAAAACGTCAATATCTGAAACACAGGCCTTATTGATTTTATGTGTGCAAGCATAAACTATAAAAGTTTGTTTTCATGTTTAACTTCTACTATACGCACAATTTTTCATGGTGAATTTTTGCACAAACGTGACATAAAGCGCTTTCAGATGTCGTCAATCAAGTCTATCAAAGAAGGCGTAGCTTGAAAATGTGCCTAAAAATCTATTAACGGGCGGACCAAGATTCGTCTTGTTTTTGAGCAGATCGTTGCTATAATTACTCGGCTTACGAACCTTACAATGTAGTAGGGCTACTAATAAGAGAAGCTGGTTTGGCTTGTATAGCGTCTTCTGAAAAAAAAACACCAATTCTACTACCAAAAACTTCAAACCATATCTGTATGACGCTAACGATCGATAATATACGCTCAATGAGGTCGTCTTCGATATTAAACAGACGACAGTGCATTGAACAGTCTGTGTGGGTACAACTGCATGGCCTATTTATAGTGACCATAGTTCGATATTATACTAAGCAAAGATGTCGCCACTTCTTGTGCCCATATGCATCCGGCCGTCCGCCATACTCGCCCACAACACTGCGCTAGTGTACAGTGGGCCAAGGCGCTGGCGCGCAATCCGCCAGCCGTAAGTAAATACCTATTTTGCGTGAAATATGTGTTAGGTACTATCAAAAAAAATTGTTGCCACTTTAAACTAAAAATTGTCATTTTTGTCCTGGAAAACGTTTATGTTAATTTGCATTTTTTACGCATTTTGTTTTCGAGTTCTGGGCCCATAAGAATCGAGACAAAGAAAGACAGACGGACAGACAACACGTGTAATGCAGCCTATTAGAACGGCCACATAATAAAATATGCATTCACGGACACGCTTTTATCGTTCAGTATTTTAACACCGTCTTACAGCCGTTAGCTGTTTATTGGTTACGTTGATTACGCCAGAAATGTGATACAGCGTTTGCTGCTGCTGCTGCTGCTATTGTAGTAATGGTGTAGCATCGGTAGCTGTAGCGTGATGTCACGATGACATGCCCAGAGCTATGACCACAACCAAGTCTTGACGATGAACAAAGCCTGCCAAATGTGCCCTTAGGTCGATGTTACGTGTTACGTCAACGCAGTGAAGATACCACTCGTTCACAATGAGACATTTCGCTAATTCAGACGACGTCAGATCACTGTCTACTGCTTACGTTTACATGAAACGTCTTTATTATCCGCCGCAGCCACCGTTGGATTAAACACTAAAATAATAGATCTAAAACGGAAGATGTGGAAAAAATTACATACAGTTAGTTGAACAAAACGACAAATGGTTTCGCGTAATAGGTTAAACTAGGGAAGAACGCTGTTTTACGTGAACCACAACTGTTTCGTGGCACACTCTGTGCGGATTTACAGTTTTACATCTCGAGCCTCCGCTAGTTCGTGAATTTATAATGGACCGAGTCGTTCACTTATTTCTGCCTGAGATAGATAGCCAACACGTCGCGGTCGTATAACGCATTCTCACTGTACACGTAGGACCGTAAGCATTCTAATGTTACGTCTCTGCACGCAGAATATAGGCCTACTTTAAAATTAATGGACTGTTAAACTTCATTAAACTGCATACCCATAAAAACAGACAAGACAAGACGCAAGGTGTCAAATCACGTGACAACGTGATGGACATTGAGTACGCGTATACAGTGCCTTCCCAAATCTATTGCATCACGGCTTGTGCGATAGCAACAAGCTGTTGTATAAGCGATGTGCCAAGTCAATGGGAAGGCCGAAATTTCGACCCCCACACAGCTCCCACATTTTCAACCGATTTTAATGAAACCTAGAACCAAGAAAGATATCCGGGATACGACCCCACACGCAAAATTTGATTGATGTGGGACGACGGGAAGAGGGTCTGCGTAGGCAGGGCATTTTGCGCTACTTTTTGTGTTCTATCCTTTTTTGTATTCTTGCTCACGCCTACAGGTCACACCAGAAGACCGATCACGACCGTTTACGGCTCAAAACGCGTGTTTCCGCGTAAAGTAGGGCCTTTTTGGGGTCCCGATATAAAAAAATAATGTTTGGAGATCAAAACTCCCCAAAAACATGAGTTTTGAGGGTCTAAATAGGCATTTTAAGTCAAATTTGCGAAATTTTCGAATCACGATATCTCGAAAAGTACGCACTCGATCAACACGAAATTTGAAGGGCAATTTCGGGTGCGCAAATAGACTTCGTGGGTGATCCAGCATTACAAAATTATAATTTAAGATGGCGGCGGCCGCCATCTTGGATTTTTCCACAAACAGCAACAACTCAGCCGCCGATTCACGTAGATGAATGAAATTTTGCAGTAATATAAACGGCTGACACCGGAAATTGACCATTTGACCAAAATAGACAAAAATAATAAATTTAAGATGGCGGCGGCCGCCATTTTGAATTTCATTTATCGCTCATAACTTCTTTATTATTATACACATTTGCACGAAATTTGGCACGTTTATTACTTTTGAGGTCCTACATACATTCATGTTAAAATATTGAACAAAAATAAAACCCAAGATGGCGGCGGCCGCTTTCTTGGATTTTTGCACAAACAGCATCAACTCAGCTGCCGATTGACATAAATGAATGAAATTTTGCATAAATGTAGACGGCTGTCACCGAAAATAAACCATTTGAGTGACCAAAATGGAGAAAAACAATAAATTCAAGATGGCGGCGGCAGATCGAAAACCTGCAGTAAATCCACAACAAGTTATACGATAAGAAGCCCGGCTGTCGCTAGGATAACCGACCGTACTGGTTGTCGGTGACCTTCAAAGTCATCCAAGGTCAATATTTTTTATTTCATCTGAAATGGCGTATGCCACTTCCTAGTAGTGATCAACAGCAACCTAGGCCCTATCTCGCACCGTTTAGACACAATTCATTCGTGACAGACGGACGGACGGACAAACAGACGACAACCGTACCAACTGCTAACAAATCAACGACAACTCAAAATCTTGTATGCGGCTTGTTATACAACTTGTTGTCCAAGAACTCAGCTTAACAAGTCGAAGTTTGTTTGGAGTTTGAGCGCTTTGTATACGATGCAGGCCTATTGTACGATCGAGGCACTACCGCGCAGTCGCAGCTGGCGTAACTGGTCGCTGAACGGTCGTTCACGAGCAATAATCGTCCGCTCACACGTCATATAGCTCTCACGTAGGCCTAATGGCGCCGAATTCGATACGCGTCGACCGAGCCTAGCCAAGCTCTGAGCACTGAGCTGCCCAGAATCAATACGAACAACATAAAACAATCCGGCGCCACTGCGGCACCTGCGAGAGATGCATGGCACCTCGCACTGCGTGACCGACGTGGGGAAGCGTATGGAGGATTTATAGTGCGACTTGTCGGATGCGCGCGGCTCAACTAGCCGGTTGCGGAGACTGACATGCTAAGACGAGCAGCGCCGCCCAGAGTCCTGCGACTAATATCCGACACAGATCCCACTCCCTTTTCAACCTGGACATAACCCCTTCATTGACAAAACGCGTGTTTTCGTAAACAGTTCAACTTAGTATCAGCAGCTTTAGCTAACTTTCAACTGGAAACACGAAGAGAACTTCAATCATCAATCAATCATTTTATTCGTCCAAAAACATATTACGCGTAAGAAACTGCAATCAAGCATTACACCGACAGGAACATCCAGGCATTAAGCTTTTACGGAAGTCTATAGCGTTGCGGAGATGTGACAGGCCACGGACAACCTGGAAACAAATGGCGTTCAACACGTAGACATCTCAGGAGAAAACAACACAGGTTATAAGACAAAGCCATTAACTGAAAGGAATGATGGAGTTGGACTGTCGGTCCCGTGTGCTTCGTCCGAGACAGAATAGGTCTAGATAACTTGTCAGAAGTTGAGTTGAATGCACAACGAATAGCGTTAGTTAAGTTTTCGGTGCGCAAACGTCTGACGAGAAATAGAAACAAAGGAAACATTAAGGTACGAAAATGTGACACAATGGATGGGGCATTTTGTTGTGAGGAGAATTTGTCTGTAGTCGTCCAAGTCCCGGACATCCAGTGCGTATTAGAGGCTGCAGCTATGCTGTCGTGGTGGCACGCGACATTGATGATGGATCACGGCATCTATGTGTGTCCCTAGTCGGACGTAGGCTACGAACGACGGCTTTACTGACCATCGCACAATATTTCTGACATCCACGAAGTGCAGTGGGGGTGCAGAGGCCATCATCATCGTCCCCCACTTTTCCTGAAAAAAACAAGTTCCCTTCCCCATGCACTGTTTAACTAAAATTACATGTAAAAAGCAAGCTATATGATGGTAATTATAATTGTGTAAGCCCTATTGTCTGCTGGTGTGACCCTGTGAAGGTGTGTGTGTTGTAAAAGTCTATTTCTACCGTTTTTGGAAGTTTGCCCCCGCAGTAATGTCTGCAGCTCGGCGCCTATGGCAGACAGAGTCCCTGGTGCCATGGTGCTGCAGGGGACTGCGCCACTGGAACTAGTCTATTGTAGCTGACGCTACTCCTGTTTGGGCGAATGTCTCCCGGGGACTCCAACCATCGACCCAAGGGCTCCTCTTATATACTAGGATCCATGGCCAGCCAACCTCACACATCATCATCGACTGACACTACGCGGCGTTTATCTATCTGCATACCCGCCCAATAACTTACCAACCCAGAATTAAGCCGACTTTGAACATGGACTCTACGAGCAAAGATATTGAGGGCCCAGTGCCGGCATGATATCCGGCCGTCTGCATAATACTCGCCCACTCCACTGTGTGTAGCTTTGATTTGAAAACAAAAAGCACGAATAAACTAAACTTAGAGGGTGCCTTACGACAAAATCTCGCATGCGACAAAAACAGTGCAGCTGTCAAGCAACTCGAGTTAATGGCGTTTCGTGCGATGGCGCTGCCAAACTCAAGTAACACATGTAGGTATCTTGTTAGCGGAAACGTGTCCCATGGCACAAAACAGCCGATGTACGAATTTTTAGCTCAAAATGTCAAAGGTCAGAGTCAGGGTTAAGGTTGCACAATGTATCATCTGCCGAGACCTTTTCTTGTTACAATTAAACTACACTAGAAGTGCCCCGCCCTGGGCGGGAGTTTTCCGCTATGAAGCAATACACGGTGCGCTAAGCTGACGGGCTTGGCAGAATCAGCGGGGAAAGTAGACCCGGCAACTCAACCCCCGCCCCTCAGGCTGCTCGTGGGGGCAGATGGGGGCAAGGCGCGGGCGGCACGTAGGCTACCTATAAGGCCCAAGTACTCAAACGCCGCGGTCGGGGTTCGCGACCGTGCAACAGGGAAGGCGCTAGAGGGGGCTGACAGACAGACAGACAAACAGACTTTTCGGGCATTATAATAAGATGACATTACAACTGAGTTAGATTTTTATGCCGAATTGCTAGGTTCTCTTTCTCTTTCTGCGTGTACGAAGGAGACTCCAGTTGCGCAGTAGCTGAGGCAGACGAGATCGCTCCTTCGCGCCGTTGACACTTCCAATCTGCATTCCCATGCAGCGCAGCTCGGCGACTTGACAATAGCCATTCATTTGCCGTCATTTAGCGGCAAATTCGCCCCATTCGTTCTCGACGTCCAACTGTCTCGGACTACAATGTTCGTCCAGTGATGCGTAGTGATGGACCCGACGCAGTAATTTGCGTCGTTACTCGCGCGATACTCGATACTATCGGCCGAGACGAGATTGCAGCTCTCGAAATGCAATGATGACGGCTGCTTTATGTTACACGCAGTCGTCGCAGTGGACCATAAAAGCACGTCTCTGCATTATCTTCCCGTAATTCTCATTTACAGCGAAAGACAGTAGCGCATTTGCGTTCCAGATATCTTAACCAGAATCGCGTATTGCTACACAGTAAAGCTGCGTTTGTTTCGGACTGAGATGTAACAAAACTACAGCTTTTGATGCACTAACACACAACAATATATCAGCAACTCGATTACGAGCGATAAACTGACTTTACAGCAGCGCTGAATGTGCAATCGCCATCACAGTAGCGCATCGTACTTTCCAGGGAGATGGATCCGGATGCACTTAGAAAAATAAAATTAGCAACTTAAAAGAACTACATGTAGACCATTAGTAAAAAATTACCTAACCGAAATTATCTTTGATATTCACAATATCTGACGAGCCTAATTTTTAATACGCTGGTGCGGACAAGCGTGGTGGAGGCGTGGCACTTATTCACCGTCAGACCAAGTCGACCACCGTCGATGTCGTCGACTACACCGAGTTGGAGTCACTGGCAGCGATTATTATTATTATTAGTCCGCCGGAAAACGATAGTTTTCGGAAGAACTTCTGTTTTGCTGTGGTTTATTTTTTTTCTTTTTTTCGCCGCGTAATCTCCGAGCTCCGTCGGCCGATCGGCGCGAAATTTTGCACGGTGCTCGGTGCTGCGTTCAATTTTATAATCCCGGTCCAAAATTTTTGGGGAGCCTCCCAAAAAAATTTTTAGGGGCCAAAAACATGCAAAATTTGGCCCGATTTCGGTCGACTTAGAAGTTTGGCGGCGAATATCTCCGGAACGGATAAAGATATTCAAAATCGGTGAGTTACTCGTTTGACAGCGATTCCTCCCGCGTTAGGCGAAACAAGTCCGGTGAAGATCGGTCCAGTAACCTTGGAGCTAGATGTGAGTTTGTACCCACCGAAAGCGCATTTTTCAGAATACCATATTTCGGCCCCTAGAGGGTGCTGCGCCCCCAAATTTTTACACGCGCTAGAGAATCACCAAGTCTTACTAGCGCACCCCCACCGGGGACGGAGGCCCACCTTACAACTTTTTTCAAAGGGGAGTCAAAAATTAACTTAAAATGCAATAAATGAGCGCTTATAACTTTGGAGTTAGGGGGTGTAGCCCGACGAAACTTTGGCACTTGACGCGGCTCTAGGTTGGGGTGTTAACGCAAGTACGAAATTTGGGGGCACCGCCCCCCATTAAAATTTGGGAGGGCAAAAAACGTGCAAAAATTGGCGCGATTTACGACAGTTTTCGAGTTTGAGCGCAAATATCTCTGAAACCGATGAAGATAGCGACAATATGTAAACGGCGTTGACGAGAACGATCTTTTGGGCGTTGAACAAAAGAAATTTTGTGAAATTCGGTCCA
>Ga0056128_1006667_pt1 | contig 14571 bp, 9 predicted proteins | sample WorMetLIZISLAND2_FD_71113 | JGI IMG/M metagenome (GOLD analysis project Ga0056128, IMG submission 71113) | Marine gutless worms symbiont microbial communities from Max Planck institute for Marine Microbiology, Germany - Olavius geniculatus... ...
TGGGATTTATTGACGTTTTTTTTTCATTCATTTCAACACGTATTATGCTTGGTCTGCTTTTCTTAGGTAGTGCAGAAGCAGACGTTGGGTGAGGTGGGAACTTCAACATTGATTTAATAGCTGATTGCGTCCGAAATATTTTGGCCAAAAATTATTAAAATTTGCTAATTTTTCTTCGAGTTAAAGTCGATAATGTTAGAGATGTTTTTCCAGGTTTCCTGTTTATTTTAAGGTATGTTTTCTTAGATGTGTTTTCCCTAGGTAGTGCAGAAGTGGACAATAGGTGAGGTGGGTAACTGAGTGGTCATTTGATGGCAAGTTGTGTCAGGAATATTTGTACCAAAAATTATCAAAATTCGTTGACTGGTTTTCAAGTGACGATCAGAAATGTCGGGGATGTTTTTGGGACACAGTGTATATGAATTTTTCAGTGGGTGTCATTTGTTGAAGTGTGCGCTCAAGTTCATTAGATCGCAAATGTAATACTGATGTAATACTGTTGTGAGTTATACCTGCTAGTATAATGGTTATGATAACAGAAGCTGATAGCATAATTGTTGTAGATGTTTTTACATTTGTCATTTTCGGATATTCTCATTATTTTATATTAGGAGTGTTGACTTCTGGTGTTTTTCTCTCTATTAATCATAGTTAATATTTTAACGATGCAAATATTTTAATGGCTCTGTCTGATGATCGGATCGAATTGTCATGTTCCGTCACACGCGGAAATCTCAGGTCAAAGACCGATAAATTTTGTGGTAATCTTTATCTGGAACAAAATCGATAAAATTTTATTTGTCTTGTCACGGTCTATGCTACAGTGGCGTAAAAACCGGGGTTCAGGCGGTTAAATAAATCGTGGCACTCGACTTCCTCGGGGCCTCGAGCGGAGTGACGCAAAAAAAATAAAACAAGATAATAGTACACATACTTATTGATAACTAACAATAAAGTGTGTTTAAACGTGCATACATGATTTTTTACAGCGGCAGAGAAAAAACAAAAAGCATCAAAACTATCGGTGGCAAGGGCTTTGATCCAGACTCCCCGATAGCTGGGGTAAAGGGGCTTACTGACCCTTTCCAAAACTCTACCCCCGCTAGTCTTTCGGGTTTCAGCCCTATAGGAACTGGCCCTAATTTGGGCCTAGTGTTGAATCAGGACCCCTCAGAACCTTGCTATATACTAGGTTCTATAGGCCGCTGGCTTATGCCGCCATCAGATGGTTGAAGAATGTTAGTTTTCACACAGTTTCAACTAAACAGTTGAGGCCTACATCTCTATACCGGCGCTACTGGTCACTTCAGAAAATATTCCGATTTAAGATGTTGTCACAATTATTGCCAAATGGTTACGCGATTTTCGTCGTAGTTTCTTGGCTGTTTGACATTGCCAGTAGGCTTAGTTAAAAAATATTGGCGAATTTGTTATCAAATTTTCTAGAAGGGTACCCTTTGAAAAAAAAGTTCACTAGATCGTTTGATTCAGAATTGTTTCCCGTTATTACTTGGTGTAAACAGTGCTAATTAAGTACACTATAGGCTCTATTATGCTATGTATCATTACACTCCTATGCGACAGTCACTTTTAATACTCATCTTCAGTTTAACAGTTAAATATTGAAAAGTAATAGTGCACCACACGGTGCTAATTCGAATCACGTGAGTGCTTTCAGTTAGGCCTAGTCAGTTAAGTCAGTGGATCAGTCCGATTGGTCGGTGTCGGTAAGCTGGTAGTCGTGGGTGGAGCGAAGTCGGTCGTAGAAGAACATCCTGGAACAGCGCCGGCGGTACGCTGCCGCAGGACGAGGCTCGAACTCAGGCAAACTGTTCCACAACTCCGCCGTGTTCGGCTGACGACTGCCATCTTCACCACAAGGATACGTGATCACGTTACCATTCTGTGCTGGATGAATTTTGACGTCATCATTTCGCGTTGTCGGTGATGATGACAGTTGAGTAGGCCTACCAGCCGGGGCGTCACGACTGACATTTGTGTCGACGTCATCGGTTTGCACTGCGGTTGGCGACTGCAGTGGCCGAGTACCGGCGTTGACGTCATCAATTCGTGTGCTGCTACTGGTGTCATCATCACATCGTGCAAAGTCGTCGAGCAGAACGGTAGCAACGTGCCGTTTGTTGTTGATCGACCGGCTGAAGTTTGCTGTCTGGAACGTCGTGCACGGGCGTCGCTGAACGCTGACCTGGTAGCACGGCGACTGATCCAACTTCATCAATATGACACGTCTGACGATATAAGCATTCTCTGTTATGCTGTTCTTGCAGTTGAACGTAATGCATCGGTCACAAAAACTCCACGAATTCAGTTCGACTTCGCAGTGATAGCACCGGCGAGGACTGATCAAACTTCATCACGCTGCCAGGCACGTACTGATCGCGGTGCATCGTCCCCAGGTGGCGCTTCAGGTTGTTCTTGCGGTCGGTCGAGTAGCGGCAGTTGGGACAGTGGAAGCATTTCTTGAGTCCGATCACCGGCTTGCGGCAGATGTCTACCCCGTGGCGACGTACCACAGGGGTCATCACGTGACCTGACCCGCTGCCAGTGACGTCGCTGATGCACGATGACGTCACAACTGCTGCTGCTGATGATGATGATGACGGTTTATCATCTCGGTCGTCAGTCGTGCAGTCGCCCGCACGCAAGTACTCGTGATAATATTCCGGCCACTGATTCATGGCGTACAGGATACGCAACTGAAACTATATCAACTGCTGCAGGACTAGGGATGACCTCCTGAGTCGTGACCTGTCCACAACACACCACAAAATCGGTTCTATGCTCCACATTTTGGCAATAATATATATATATACATATATACATTAACTTTGAACAGTTTAAACGGCAGTTAAAGACATTTTTGTTCGGGCGTTGAGAGCGCGGCGCATTGTGGCTATTGTTAAATTGCGCCTTTTAAATAATCTTACTTACTTACTTACTTATATACGTATACGTGTGCATCTGTTTATCATTCATAATGTTGCTCCTATAAATTTTCTCTAAGGAGGTTGCAACGACTATTGCACGTGGCTGCATTCTGTCAATTTACTGCCAGAATAATAACAAGAAGCTCATCTACAGCGAAGATAACGCACGTCGTCGGGATTGTCCTGCCAATTATGTACGAACGAAGCGTCCGCGCAAAACTTTTTTTAAAAATGTAGATTAACACTAAAACTAAGAGCTCAGAAACGCGAAATTCGCATTTTGTACAGTGCATTATTAAGACGTAGGCCAATGACTATTCAAGGTCATCCAAGTTCATCGATTCGCGTCCGTATAAGCCTAGGTGATTGGCACTGTGCATGTTTCGATAGAATACTGTATAGTTGACATGATGACACTTTACGATAATAAAATTATGATACCATCCGTTAGACTGAAAAATGGAACTTTACAGTAATTTTACACCATATAGACGGCCTTGGATGTTTTTAATGTATCTTAGACATCTTAGTATATAAAATGTAAATAATACACGCATAAATTATGTGCCAACATTGTTTGCAATTTGTTTCTGAAAGTTATGACGTTTTTGGATAATATACACACTTTGTGTGTCTGTTTTTCTGCGCGACTTTCACAATATTTGTATAGGTCAATTTTGATCAACCATGCTGACGATCCTACTGCGGTTCCTCCCGGTTTTAACTTACGTTTATGGTCAAATTTAAAGTTACAACAGGTCACGGACAACGTGCTGCAAATCTCAATTGCTTGTTGGCGCAGGACTAGGCCTACATGCAGACCCATCCCGTGCACACTGTTGCTGTGCAACTATAAACCGACTCCACGAAATTTTATCAGAGCGCATGATTTTGTTTACTGCCTGACTCCGACTCAGTGAGTCATGTCGTAAACGAATGTCTTCTAAGTTCGGAGTCTTTGACAAGATTTCCTGGCGGTCTTGCAACTCTACGTACATTTCGCTGGCGATAAGGCAATCAAATTGCTGGACATGCAGTGCAATCGACAAGAATGTTGATACTACTTTGGAAGCTGCAGTAAAGGGTCTTATGTAGAAAACAAACCAATAAGAGTAAAACGTGAAACAGTGTTTGGCCTATCGGGTAGGTCTCAGAAAGTAAGCTTGCTTTCTGCGCGTCTTGCAACTTCTAGTAAAGTTTGGTTCACTTTGAATCAGCGCTATCGTTACACGGCAAAAGAACAACCTAACGAATACAGACAGAAGCTAACTTACTGTTTGCAGACAGCCAGGCGGTCTCCTCGTCCGACGATCAGCAGTCAGGCAAATGACTCGAGACTCAGTTTTAAATACACATACACGGCTGAGCGCCAGCCAGCTGGCCGGGAGACTGGCAGGGCTCAGTTGCTGCAGCTGGAGTATGGATGGAGAGAGAGGGGCAGTCACGGTTCATCGTCATCAGCTCGTCCAGCACTCAGCTAATAAGACAAATCACCCGAGGCAATTTCTGTGCTCCATGGACGACCGGTGCCGCTGCCAAGAAGTCACCCGCCAGCACGCAACCTCACGATACACCAGCACCAGCAGCAGCCCGGTGTGAGCTGACGGGAACTACAGTCTCGCAGAGGAATTATTTAGCGAGCGTGCTGCTTTGTGTGTACTCGGAGATGCTGCTAATTAAATGTGCGAATTACGACTAATATTGTTAAATAAATGGGTAGATAAATGAATCAATGATTGAGTGAATCAGTGAATGAGTGAGTGAATGAACAAGAAACTCAGCTACCACTTGGAGAACAGGGAGTCATGTGGTGCATTCGTCTCATCATATTGCTACTCTTGGGCATTTGACTTTTTGACTTTAGTTATACGTGTGGGATTTATTAAGCAAAAATACACGGGAACGGACGCATGCGAGTCTACAAAAATAGCATCCACAGTATAGATTTAGATGTACTTCTTTTTAAAGAACGCCATTGTATGTGCATAAAAAGTACACCAACATATAAACTAAAGTCTATACTAAATGCTTTTGTTGTAAGCATTTACGACAGCTTTGGTCTAATTTGCAAAAAAATTGAAAAAACAAGGAAACTAATGTTATTGAAAATTGGTCGTTTCGTTTACCGGTACCCCACTGTTAACTGACGCTTCCTCACGCGCGAAAACCGTAGCGAATATCCGCATTTACTTATATCGCCAGAAACTACATCTCTGCAGTGGGAAACATTATTTTGTTGTAGGTGAGCTTCGCTGACAGTATGACGGTTATCACATTGGCCTGTAGGCGGACAAGCTTATATAGGCATAGTGGTCTCCAAAAGCGAGGCAAAAACATTTAGCGAAACCAACGATCTAGACAAATTTTAGCATCTCAAGTGGAATCTCAAGGTCATTCAAGGTCACATCTTTTAGAGTCACTGGCAAGCCGATAAGGTAGGCTATACTTCATGACGCTGATAATAATAATGGCTTCAACTCTACAGCTTCCAAAATATGGGGACGAAATCATTAAAAATATTGTGAGTTTTGATCACCGCACGCATATCCGCAGGAACGTTGAAAGTATACATGTATAGTTCATGGGTGGACTACATTTTGCCGCTGACGGCATGAGTCTATCTTCTTTCAAATTTCCATGGTCAGATCCAGAAGACCTAGGCTTATTATTTGTCTATGGGTTGTCATATTTTGGCGGCTATTGGTTTATGATCCAGACTCACACCCGTGGGTCCCGTACTCTGATGCAGATCATTTAGTCCGACAACTATATATAGCCTATATGGCGGTCCGCTGTGCCTATCGCATGTGAACAGAGCAAGGTTCAGTGGAGTGAAATCGTCAAGTTGTCTGGACAATGCGGCGATTAGTCAGTCAGGTAACAACTCTTAATCGTCGAGACCGACTGACTGCCGCACGAAAAGACCAAGACTGCAGTCGGCGTCACACGCGACGCGACGTCGGACCGACTGTTACTGTACCGGAAGTTGCACCGCATTCTGCACATGCGCAACCGTATATCTTAATTGATCCGCCGAGTCGTGATTTACAACACGTGGAGCTCGTGCAAAATAGTGATATGTTTGTGAGCATCTTCAAAAATGAAAAATTTTACCTTTAGGCTTCATTGGCGACGGAGCCTGAAGCAGAGTATAAGAGCTGAGGCTGAAAATAAAAATGAAAATGATTAAAACTGTTCGGTGTTGCATCGAAAGCACGACGTACATGTATGCGGTTTATACAAGATTATGAAATAATTATTCGTGAAACAGTCTGCCATCATGCAGCGTTCGTTGCTTCGACAGCGTGCATCAATGCATCTTTCGAACGGAACTCGATTAAAACGTCAATTATTCCAGCGAACGTTTTTGGTCTGTTTTTAATTTACTTTTTTGGCCCCATCCCTCATTTTACGTGGTCAGTTGTTTAAAAATTTTAATTGATATTAGGCTATCTCTAAGCTGGTAGCCCAGTGGTCTTTTTGTAAGTGGCCATTTTCTGATTGAGTGATGGATTGATTGATTGATAGGCCCTAAGCATCTGAGCGCGCGCACACACACACAGTTTTTACTGGAGTTCCCTGCTGGTTCGAGTTTTTCTTTTAGTGGTTTCACTCATAGCTATGTTTTCTGCCATGCAATTTGCATTCTTGTATTTTTGCCAGTTAATTTTCACCCGCTAAAACATGCTATAGCGCGTCTTAGCCGTCGCAATTCTGTCTGTCCGTCCGTTTGTCCGTCTGTCTGTCAGTCACACGGGTGAATCGGTCAAAAACGGTGCAAGATAAAATTACCAAATCTTCTCTATCGGATGCCTGGAAGACTCTAGTTTAAGAATCCAGAAAAAATTGCGATTTTGGCCAATAGGTCGCTGTATCTCATAAACGGCGCGAGATAAATTCTAGGTTACTATTAATCACTAATAGGAAGTCGTACACGGGCTTTCGATTGCCACCGAGAGCAATGATCTTGGATTACCTTGAACATTAAAATAGGGAGTTTTATAGATTTTTCAGTGATTTTCGGCTGCGAAACACATTTCCAAAGCGAATTGCGCCGAATTCACTATAGGCCTACAGATAGACCAAGACAAGCTGCGTATGAAATTTTCACCATTGAAAGTAGATTTCAACGGTCCAAGTTTAGACATTCTAAGTTTAAAAGAAACCAGCGCACAACGGCATTAAAAAGCGGTCTCCCTAAAAGTCGATATTTGACCGTTGTTGACCAGTCTACCGTGAAAACGGTTGCAGATAGGCATGGATATGCTGCCCTATATCACAACAAGTGTAACGTAAACCGGCTTTCTCGATCCGTACTGGGACTGCATTCTGATCCGTACTATCTTTGAATAGTGACTGAGACTGAGACTGACGGGTGATTATGCCGGGGCATACCGCTGCCGTTGCCGGTGCTACTGTAAGATCCGTAGCTTGACGGCTGCTATCTGTTACTACTGCTGGGTTCGAAGGTTCGTCGACGGTATGGCCGAGCTCCGAGCGAAGCGGAAGGTTTCGAGGCTGATCCGTCATTCTCTATTGCTGCCACTGATCCGTCACATCTAACTGACGGTTCACTGCCTATCTGATGACTTTCTGCGCTTCCCATACTGACAGGTATCCGTATCTGGCTACCAGTTACCAGCGATCCGTCGACCTTCCCTGTACGGTGCTATACGGGTGCCAATACCCTGCGGATGAGTCCTATCAGTCCAAAAAAGATTCGTCGATCTGTTAGGACTTACGTGAGTGTTTCTGGTCTGACTTGCATTGAGTACGAGGATTGGAGAAGCAAGTGACGGTGGACCTACGAGACGGTGCTTTTATATGCGCCGACCGGGCCTAGCGCGCACGCACCGCGCCTGCCTGCCACGTAGCTCGCTGCCACGTACGATTACGTCATGCTATTGCACCGTAGCATGTTAGTGCACCGTCGCACATTTTTTATTGATCCGTTGACTTTATCCGTAGATGTCATCCAACAATAAGGGGTTTTATTGTTTTTTGCAATCTTCGGCTGCGCCCCGCACTTCAAGAGTGAATTGCGACGAAATGGCTGGAGATAGACTATATAAGGCAATTTGCGAACAGGAACTGCTATAGGCTTTTGCGCGTCTCGTGAGCATTAGCTCAAATTTCTTGTAAGCTTCGTTATCAAGAAGCGGAAGAGACACGATGCAACTGTTTCCTGGTTCGAAACGGAGAAATTGTTGTGCCGGTGCAACGTATATGTATAGTTTGAAAGTGTCAGACGTCGAACGGTGTGCATGGCCGGTGAAAAATTGCAGCGATTTATAAGCTTACTCGGTGTCAGTCAATCTCAGTTTACACGTGCAGCGTAAGACGCGTACGGCTGAGGTTGATGTGCCATCCGCCGCGGTATACCATTCATTGAGTGTCTAGAGACACACGCACGGCCGGCCATTCAGCAAACGAGACATCCGAAATCTCGCGTTCTGTTTTCCGGTCTTGGTCGCCACAGTAGGCAAGGCCCCACGCACCCGAAGTGTATCATATGAACACGCTGACGCACGTGCATGGGGTAAATCAACAGGAACAATGCACGCAATAATTGACTTTCAACGGTCACTTTTTCAAATGCAAGTTTTTTCGTTAACTCCCCCGAAGAAAGAAATCATATTATTTATTTAGGCCTATGTCATTTAGTTATTTCTCGAGTACAGATACGACGCATAGTAACAGGGTCCCAGTAGCATAATACGGGTTACAACAAAAATGAATAGATTAAAAGCGTAGAGCAGTAAAACGTGTTTATATACACACCAGAAATAACCTATGCGAATATGGTTCAGATTACATTACATTACATTACGATTTTTTAACGTGACCTAAGTAAAAAACCTAGAGGTCCACAAATAAAACCGCAAGTCACGACAAACTATGTATGACTGTCTGGAAACCATGACAGTGTGTCACGTTCAGATATAAATTACGTCTTACAAAGAAAAATTAGGAAAATCAATTTTGCACAAGAGCGCTCGAAGCCAGTTAGACCTAAACTATTAAAATTTACGGTAATCATTATTGGCTGTGTTTTCCATTGTCTGCGAAATTACACACAGCTACGAGCGGATTTTGAACAAATTTTTCTGAAGCAGTGGAGCGAGACACAAGTAAAAAGTTATTAGATTGCGGTATAAGCCTATAGCAAGCTGAATCCGAATATTTAACGCTGAACTGATAAATGATTCGCACGGGAAAACTGGTCGGCAGAGCACGTGAATCTGGCACGTAAGCTGATAACGTCTCGGGTCCGAGCTCCCAAACTGCCTGTCTCAGACACTTCGGTCGTGGGTCCGAAGTGTTCGGCAAGCACTGGATGGGATTGGTGTGAACGGCCGGACGCGGCGGACAGACGTCACGGCTGATCTGCTGGAGACATCACTCACGGCGACAAATTGGCCATCGCAACTCGATGATTTGTGTCGGTCGTTCCACGGTGCCCCATTATATAGGATCGCCCTCTCCAGCAAAGTTTCCCCCGGCCGACAATTTACCGGCAAAAATCCGCCCCGCCCGGCGGCCGCCCAGGCGGGGCGGATTTTTACCCTAAATTGTCGGCCGGAGGGGAGACTTTTCCGGGGAGCGATTCTATAATGTGGAGACTTCTTTATAGTGCCGGCAATATTTTAGTAAGGGGAAAACATATCAAATCCGTAAACATCTCTCCTCAGGCGGATTTGTCATGGGTAGACATTTTAATGTGACAGCGACGTGCGATGTCCCAGTCCGTGGCAGCGCGTGTTGCACCCGCAGTGACGCGGAGTGGAACATATATCGGCGCGACGGTCTCGTCTCGTCGTCGTGCGCTGGGTGGCCGCTGAGCAGGTGCCCGCTCCCGCCGCCGCCGCGACGGCGCAGTGGGACCGCTGTTCGTCGTACGCTGCAATCAATCGGTGCCGATCGCTCATTGATCGAGTTGCTTTAATCGACCTGCACGCGCGGCTGACGATACACAGTCACTCCGGCCTGCCGCATAGACCCCCCGTTACGGCACGTCACGTCGCCTTCCTCCGATACACATAGTGCGATAACGGACAGCAGGGATGTGCACGAGACCTTTAGAGCCGAGACCGAGACGAGACGTTGCAGCTTCCGAGACGCTGGCCGAGACCTTGAAGCTCCCGAGACTCTCGCGTCTCGAGTCTCGGGAGCTTCAACGTCTCGCCGAGACGTTTTCTGTGACGTGATGTGCCCCCTCCCCAGACAATTTTTGAAAATTTTATTTAAAAATCATGCACTTTGACGCAAAATTTTCCCTTGTTTTAAGATGCATCCGGTCAATAGGGGGGCGGCCGCTCACCCCCACCTTTCCCCTTGAATCCGCCACTGTGTGTCGACTTGAGTTATATTTCGAAAAAAAATGTGCACCTTACTCGGACGAAAAACTTTACTGAAAAATCAGCTTTTTGCCTTTTGTTCGGTGGCCTTTTGTCCGTATCTCTGCTGGCTATTTATTTGAAACGGCGCAAAATTTGTCTTGCGTGCCAAACATAGATGGAAATAGGCCTATAAAGGCTATATAAGCAAACGTCAAGCAGACCGAATTGCCACATTTCAGCAAACTATAAAAAACTACAACTATTTAAATACTTTTATTCAAGTAATTAATTTGGTTGCAAAGCATACACGTTTTATATCAGATACTTTCTATTACTTTCAACAGAAAATTTACATTAAAGGCCCACTTCAATCATGATAGACACGGCGGTGATTGCTCAACAATATAGTTTAAATAAGGCACATGATATTTATTGTATAACTTTAACTCTAACTCTGACCCCAAACCCTAACCTCAACTCTTATTCTAACCTTCAACTCTTAACCTTAAACCCCACACTGCAATATTAACGCTAATTCTATTGACTACGCATAACGCTAATTACGCCGACCCACGCTGGTGCCGCCATTTAGCGACTGGAGATAAATCGTAATTGAAGCTATGAAATGTCAGATCAAAAACGTTTTGTTTTGACCGGAAAATAGCTTGTAGCTTTCTATGGCTGCCGGACAAATAGTAACCGCGTTTAAATAAACCAAACCCTGCAGGCACTGGGGCACATGGATCCACTGCATGACTGCGGTACCAGGGCGTTTTATTCCAAGGTCGGCTTAAAACTCTGGCAACGTTTTTCAGTCGTACCCACGCAGTCTTATATACCTCATTACAGCCCCGGAAGCATGAGCAACATATTCAGCAATAACAGGGCGACACTAATTGTGAGCATAAGCCACGAATCACCATCCAGCTCACAACATTATAATATCCGATTTCCGTTTCAAATTTTTTTTTAATTTTTCGAGCGACTCATACGAACGAAACGCTTATGGGATATTCTTACCCCGAACAATATGATAATCGCCTGTACGAAAAATATCAGCTGGCAAGCATTGAACCACCAACGGTAATCCGGTTTCAACGCTGCGGTAATTACATACCCGTGTGAACGTCTCAGCTGTTTCTGCGGCGAAAAACTGAAATAGCATTAACATGACAATATATAGTGCGCACTGCAAGACGCAGAAATGCCGCACGTTCTTTGCTTCTGTCCCCGTTAACCATGCAGAATGAACAGTCGGTGTTTCAGATGCTTGGATGGTGACAAATATCAATGGGTGGGCCTACGTGTAAGTTTCACTGAGGTTTGGCTCGAAGCCGTGTATTTCATATGATGTCAATGCAAAATAATGAAGTCAACGTATTTTTCTCTTCTTCCATATTGTGAATTTGTAATCTAATCTATACTACGACCATTGTACATTAGATTGGTCACAATCTAATAATATTTCTTGTTAGCTATGGTAATTCTGTCTGACTGTCTGTCACGACCCGGTATACCGATCCAAGACGGCAGGTAAGATAAAAACTTCGGGTTTTCACCATATCTTGGTGTCTCTAGTATTTCGTGAAAAATTTCATGCCACTGGGTTCCCACAAACGAGGGGACGAAGCAGGGGCACCCCTCTTTAAAAAACGTTATTCTACCGCTATATTTGCTCGTATAACGTGAAAATGGTTGCAGATAGACACAGACATGCTGCGTATCATAACAAGCACTAGCGACAAGCTTTTTAAAAATGTCAACATCGATGACCTTGAATGACCTTGAACCTTCAGAATAAAGGGGTTTAGTGAGATAGGCAGATAGGCACAGACATGGTGTATGCTTATCATAACAAGCACTGGCGACGAGCTTCTTAAGAATGTCCAACATCGAAGACCTTGAATAACGTCAAACCCTACAATATTAATTTTTAAGTAATTTTTGGCGATTTTTGGCTGCAATAAAGTGAATTGCGATGAAATGGGTGGAGATAGACCAAGATTACCTGCGAACAGGAACTGCCATATAGCTTTCGCGCGTCTCATGAGCATTAGCTCAGATTTCTTGTTCTGTTGTTCTATAAACTTAATGCAACATTGTGAATAATGTTGATTGTTTCCTAATTATTTTAGTTCTGCTGTCTTTATGTTACATTATTAACAAACTATGGAGATATTTTAGCTAATGACCTTAACTCGACAAAACCCACATCGACCGCCACTATAACGATATGATTATGAAATATTATGCAGACGTCGGTGTTTTAGCAAAGGGACTAGGGTTACAGCGGTGCGATGAGACCATGTGTAGGCCTACAGACTGCAGATTGCAACGAGTACGCAATAACATCAACAGGTGTTTGCATTGACGAACAGCATCACACCGAGTCGCACGACTCTCGTTTAACGTGAGCAATCGCGTCTGTCCTGCCTCGCGGCCATGAATTTCTCGTGCAAAAATCAAACACTGCATGAGAACACTGTAGACTTTCGTTTCATACTGGGGGTTGTCCATAAATGATCTCACGCTCCGAGGAAAGAGAGGGTTCACATTATTGGGACGTCGCGTGACGTATAGGGGAATTAAGTTAAAGATAGTGTGACGTCACACGCGTCACAACTGCATGCGAGAAGGCACAATGGGGGATTGAATGGACAGCCAAATTCACGTCGCCAACTTGCCGTATGTGGCAGGACGAGTAGGCCTATATATATATATATACACTGTATATGGAAGCATTTCAAAACACTGTGCTTAATTTCACACGATTTTTTTGCATTAAGTTGACATTGAACAATTTTGTAACAGATATAATTTGTTATTTGTATATAAAAATTTATATACGCTGAAACTCATTCTCTGCAAACTATATCAACACCCTGATGGGGGAGGAGTCTTGGCGTTTATGAAGTTATAGTTGATGGGGTCTAGAGTATAGTGTGACGAAATGCGGCGAAGAGGGAAGGGGGTTAATTTTTCCTTAAAATTGCCTGACGATATTTGTGGACGACTCCTATAGGCGAATCACGACACGAGCTCAAGTATATGGCAGCAGTTTTTACTGACTTACAGTTAAATCAACCAGAAGCTTAACAAACTGTTAAATTTTAAATTAATCAAACTTTGTTTACCGTGGTAGCAAACACAACAAAACTAAACAAACAATGAGCATTGTGCAAGTTGTGTCAACGTCTGTCTTGTCTTTTTCTAGGTCAAAAAGTATAGCACGAGAAAATAAACTAAGTGTAACGTAACGCTATATCAGAATGCGACTTCGAACAAATTTTAGTAGTTTTTTTCTGCACGTTGATATTTACACGCAGAGCATCGTCACTGCGATTTAAGCACAGCTTTGTATCGTAATTCTATGGCCGTTGAAGGCGCACCGGGGTTGAGCTCCCGGGTTGACGCGAAGGCTAAGTTGGCATCGATCACGTGACATAATTGCCAGGGACCGCGGACCCCGACCATCCATCCATTTATGCGACGAGATATATCGTATTGCTGCTATAGACCGCGCAGAACATTGCGACGGTCACAAGCATGACACGAACATATACTGCACAGTATGTTGTCTCTATTGGCCGGGCGCGCCAGATATATGCCGTCGCTGCCGCCGTGTCACGGTAATTATATGGAGTCACAAGCACACACATTGCTGCACGGGTCGCGTTACTTTCTCTCTCTCGTGTGATAAATCGCCATCTCTCAATAAAGCTTCTTCATACTGTACAAACCGGTCTATTAAACTCTTCGTCGGCGCCCCGCTCCATGCAGGTGCTCTGGCCAGGACGCTCTGCAGCAGAGGTGTGCTCGTAACCGTTCCTTCGTCTGCTAAGCCGCAGTTCCATTAAAAGTATGCGGTTTGCTCCCTTCCATGCACTTATCTGTATACATGTTTTGACGTTAGTAAGCAAGTATACGTCGTATTATACATGGTAACGCATTAATAAGTGAAGCATACATGAACTACTATCGATCGAGCATTCGAGCTATCGAACACATTTGGAAACGATTAGTCTCGATCATTGCAATGGTGATCATGTTAAACACAGTGTTCTGCAGCCAGTTTACGTCGAAGTTGCAGTCGTCAATTTTATCATTAATTTTATGCCTCACTATGCACGCATACATACATGTAGGCTTACACGTCAAAGAAGATAAGGTTAATTCAAATCAAATCAAATCAAATCATTTATTTAGACAAGCAGATACAAAAAAAAACGTTGACAAAATGAGTAATGAAAAGGCTTGAGCAAGGGCACAAAGGGCTGCAAGAG
>Ga0056128_1006668_pt1 | contig 14569 bp, 9 predicted proteins | sample WorMetLIZISLAND2_FD_71113 | JGI IMG/M metagenome (GOLD analysis project Ga0056128, IMG submission 71113) | Marine gutless worms symbiont microbial communities from Max Planck institute for Marine Microbiology, Germany - Olavius geniculatus... ...
TGTTACACAAATTATAATTCTGCTAAATAAATCACATTTTAGTTTATTATGTGCTTAATTAAGTTGTTAAAACTTTACGTACACAACAACTGAGCATTATGCAACAATTTGGAGCATCTGCGTTTACACGGTAGTGCGTTGACATAAACTATGTGAGGTAGACATTGAGTGCAGCTTACATATTTCTATCGTCTTGGCTATCTGTACGCCGCAAATTATCAAATTTGGTTGAGATTTGATGAAGTTCTGACAAAAACAAGTTGGGTCATTTTTTGGCACATTCCGTATATGGACATAAGCTATTGAAATGCATTGGACAGACTCTGTGTTCGTGTGAACATTAGCTTGTTTTAAAATGCTATTGTGTTTAATGTTTGTTTTCTCTTCTCTTTATCATTTTTTTCGCGGTTAGGCCTATTAGCCTAATACTGTAAAACTGCTAATACAGGCCGGGTCTCATATAGTAGCCGGGTCTCTAATACAAGCTGGGGGTCTGAGACTGATGTTTTAATAGAAGCCGGGTCTCAAATAAAAGCCGGGTCCCTAATATAAGCCGGGTCTCCAATATAAGCTGGACATCCAAGTCGTTATTGTTGTATACTACCAGTGGTAGTAGTAGTATTGTATGGACAGTAGTCTTATACACTTGCTCTAAATTGTACTGTATTAATAGTATTCCACACACTAACCACAGAAAAAGTGTATTACCCTGGTATGCCCTGCAGGTTGACAATGCTTTAATATAAGCCGGGTCTCCAATACAAGCCGGGGGTCTAAGTCAAATGTTCTAATAGAAGCCAGGGGCTTCTATTAGCAGTTTTACGGTAGCCTAATTTTTCGTTGCTCTTACCTGTTGTCTTATTTTCACTGTATGTGAACGCAAAGTTGTATGATTCAAATAAAAGACTGACTGACTGATTGAGGAGAACTGTAATGGTGATGACAGACGGACGAGTCTTGTGCGCCGAGACGGTGATGAACCCGCTACAGATGTACATCACTGATGCGGAGGCTTTCAACACGCCGGAGGACGACGATCAGCTGAGATTTCTATTCACGCTTCGGTATAAACACAACACGTCCGACATTGACATTGTCACCGACATTGTTTAGTTTAAAGCCGTGGTTAGGGAGCCTGTGTAAAATATAAATACTGTGAAACACTTAATCATCTTGAACGCATGTTGAAGATAAGATAAAAAGCAAATTGCGGCAACTAGAAACGTAGTTTATATTAAACGCTTTAAATATGCTGTCAGCGTTTTTGTCAGTGTAAATAAATTTGTATTTGAAAAAAGAGATAAATACATTTTTAAAGTCAAAACACGTAAAGTTTTAATAACATCAAACATAATCATGCGTAGCATGCAGTATAGCAAGTAGGCCTACACTGTAGTAAGCTATATCAATCCAACAAATTTACGACTTTTGTTATTAGTTATGTCTATGGCGTTGACGTTAGGACAACATTTTGTGCCGGTATTTGCCTTTGTCGGTATACCGACTATGTTCTGAGACCGAGAAAGGCAAATTCCAAAAAACAGCAGCAGTTGCCCGAAACGTTAACTAATCAGCGCATAAAGATGAATGAATTCATAGAGTCTATTAGCTACAGTTTTAACGTATGTACACTTTATAATTCGAAGGTAATTACTCGCCTTGCAGTTTGTTTCTGACGGGATCGGGCAAAGGCGTGCGTCGCTCGTCGACTCAGAACGACTCTACTGCCGGAGAGACTTTGGACAAGGCGGCTGAAGGCACCCGCCAGCCGTTGTTCTTGGGTCACGTGGTCAGTCGCCGGTTCAAGTACCGTTGGCTGGTGCTTGGTGTATCCGCGTTCACGTGCATGGCTATCATCGTCATCGTCAGTGTCGTCTACAGCAACCGCTGAGACTCGTTAACTCGACAGGCGGCGCCACTTGCGCACCCAAACTGCATTCGTTATACCTACAAGCGACCAAAGATCTCAAATCTCCGCTGAGAAGAGCGCTGGCGAACAACGGACTCAACATAGCCTCTGTGAATGATTTGAGTTGGGATTCAGAAACCCTGGATCATCCGAATTCTAAACTGAATGGTTTCATAATGTGACTGGTTGGTCTTTGGGTCGCTTTCCATCCGTTTGTAAAATTTTATCGGAATCCGTTCATAACTTGCTGAGGTGCACTGCAAACTGTCAGTTTATGCGCTATTTTTTAATGGTAATGACTTGATCGTTTGGTTGACTGTAATCCACTATTCACAAAGGACTTTGCAAATTTAGTCATTTTATTCCTATAGGCCATTCGAAACCCTTTTGCAGAATTTAATCAAAATCCGCTTAGCCTATAACTGTTTGAGGATAACCCTGTTGCAAAACCTACTGCCTTCACCGTACGCAACTAGTAGCCTATTATTATCAGCACTTCTAGGCTAACATTCGTCGCGGTTTTTAACTAAGCTGTCTTTTCGTTTTGTCAAATTTTTTCTGGTCTTGTCTTTTTCGTCAACATATTTTGCCTATATCAATCAGTCATTTTTATTGAACTGGATATACGCATAGATGCAAAACAGTTTGAAACTGTGGGCCAGTTTTATGCACATGCGTGATACACAAACAAGGAATACTATTGTCTTATAGCGTCGCGAGTGTACCACTCTGTTTTATCTCTGCGTCTTCAAAGTCTTCAGATTCGTGACAGTTACATAGTCGTTAGCAGATCTAAAATGTAAAAAATAAACAGAAATTAAATCAAGTAGTTTGGATTTGTTTTCTTGCTGAAACGATTACAAACGCTTTTGTTTTATTGGTGTTAATCAACATTCCATCGCTTCAGCGACACAACATCAATGCGTGCAAGCATGTGAGACGAACGGATCCCCGTCTCCCAGCAATTTCATGAGTGGCCGGTAGCTTAGTAGGCCGCATTACGAATCTGTCCGTCCGTCCGTCCGTCTGTCTGTCGGTCTGTTCCACACCGGCTCCTAACTCGCAAACACGTAGTAACGTGATAAACTGACAAAAAAACTTTAAATTACTATAAAGCTAACGTTAACGTTTAAACCTACATAAGGTACGGCATCAGATCAGAGTCAATAATGTCATGATTGGTTGATTAATCGACCGATTGGAAAGTAGGGTCTTTGAATCATCAACTTAGTCTTAGACGCACACTTTAATTTCGGCCGAGGTACGACTACGGCGACTGTTTTCTGCAAAAAATATGGCAATATCTTCAAAATAAAGCAAGATGCAAAAAACGCTGCTATTTTTCACTGATAAACAGTTGCAAACGCAACTTCGTTTGGTGCTAAACTCAGCTACCTTAGATGAATTCGATCGATCATTGCACTTTATGTCTGCATTTCGTAGCTATCTGTGTATGCAAGATCCACTCGATATTGTAGGCCTACACTGCAGAAGCCGTTAGACTGAATGAGAAGTCATAAACATGTGCACTACCAGCAACGTCAGCATTGGCGACCACGTAGGCGTTTTCCCTTTTTCAAAACTAACATTATTCGCAACGATACTGCCAAGTGATTTTACTTTTTCCCGTTCAGATCCGCAGTGTAGACTAATTAAGCTGCTTTGCATGTATGTTAAATTATTCACAAATACTGAATATAAGGAGATAATTTTCCGGTAGCCTACAGCCAGAAACTCAACGATGATGACAACCATTATACTATATTCAGTCATACCAGTAGGCAGTAGGCCTGCGTTAGTTCACAACCATCATGCTAACGAAAAATAAGCACTTTATGACCAGTTCACATCTACAGCGACGACGAGACTCTACTGAACTGAGTTAAGTTGTAGGTGTGAACAGACTTGATGAAGCAACAAAAGTGTCGGCGACATTCGGTGACACCGTTGAGTCGAGTCTCTCCGACGTCGTAGGCGTAAATTGGCCATAAAAATATCAAAACATAAGACTCCGACAGTAGTCAGACAGGACGCAATCCTAGCATGGTCCATTGACTTTGTCCGACAATTATGTCGATTAATAACCATACTTCATTAATAATAAAATTTCTCGTTTTTATTATTTTGTATGTATTATTACTTTGTGCCTGTCACAGTCGAAATAATTTACGATGCAGTTGATGCGGCGACTTGATTCTTATAGGGTGTTTACACGATCCAGCAAACGTCCAGCAAACTTTCAGCAAACTTCCAGCAAACGTCCAGCATTTCGGTTGCTGGAAGTTTACTGTCAGTGTGCTGAGACTCTCAGCAACTGGACAGACGGTCGCATTTCGTTAAATTAGCTTCCCTCCACATTGAACAGACAAAGATGTGTGGGCGCGGCGTGCCCATATGATGTGTGATTAAAATGATTAAAATCGGTTTATATTTGCCAAAGTTACTCGTATTTGTAGGAAAACTGCGTTGATATCAATATATTACTTTTGCTCGCAGTCCCTTGCTCACAATGCTAGTATACAGTACACAGTGTTTTCCGGTAGTTGATTGATCCGTTTAATATGTTTGGCGGCAGATGCTGGATACGTATGTGAGAATCATAGCATACGAGCGAAGCCATGTAGGGTGATTTGCCGTTTCGTGCTCAAGCCCATTTCTGCCATCTCCGCGCACCGCTCCGTTCCTTCTCCGTTTCGGTTTTTCGCCCCGTTCACATGCTCTGAAAAAAATTCTCAATCATCAGCACGTGAGCGTGTCAGAGATGATGGGTCGTGGTTGACGATGACGTAAAAACTCAGAGGTATTTGTCGAACGGCTGCTGCTGGGTACCTGTGCGGCGTGCACTGCGGTACGTCGTCTGTCTGATAATGTTTACGTAGCCTAGTGGGTGGCCTACCTGCCTGACGATGACAACGATGATAATAATGATGTATCAGCGCGTGATAGGCCTACGGTTGTCTGGTGATTTCGTGGTCTGTCTGATGTAGGTCGATTTGGTCCTCTGGCTGAGCGGCAGGCGGCGGTCTGTGCCTGTAGTTGACATGGATGATGGTGCTGACTGACAACAACATCGAGGTAACAGTGAACAACAGGCAGGGCGCTGGCGCTGACGCTCGGCCAGTCTCGCTCAACCTTGTCCAAGCTCTGACACAAACACACACACAAATACAAAGAAACACCTAGATGTTCAGCTAAAATGGAATACTGCCTATCACTACGATGCTGTTACACTGAGGTAGCTTACTCCAGCGTTGACGCTGGGCCAGTCTTCCTCGGCGTGGCACAGTACTCGGTCCGCAGTGGTAGATGAACGGATTGGCGCAGGAATTGCTGTACGCCATGCAGTTCCAGACGACTCGAAACACTTCGTACACAGCGCCGTCTGGCGAATGAAAGCCGAAGTAGCCGGCCAGTGACTGGACGTGGATCGGCAGCCATGAGATGCCGAACACAACGACGACCGCGACGATCAGTCTGAGGGTGCGAGCGCTACCGTGTCCTGTCCCACGTGTCCGTGCCTGCAGCGTATCCCGTGGTGCACCAGTACGTCGTGACGTCACAGTGCGTCTCGATGCCGCCGGTCCAGTAATCCGACGTCGATGATGACGTACATGACAAGCGATGAGCACATACAGCGCCGAGATGACAATTAGCGGCAGCGCGTAACCCAGCAGAAAGAACACGAGAACCGTCACTGACATCGCGCTGCGGTCGCATTAGTAGCAGCCACTGACATGCAATGTGTTAGACAAAACGTAGATACCGAAGGCACTGTCCTCGAATGTTAGAGCTTTGCCGTGTCCAAATTTTGTTCTAAATTAATGAAATACTTTATCCGGATAACGAACCTTTATTTACAAAAAACGCAAAAAACCATAACTGACATCGCACTGTCTTCAACGCCGCAGTAGCGGTACGTCGCGTTTACTCCGACACTCTTCACCGTAAACGTGTAGAATATTGTTGGCAGACCACTGGACAAAGACTCTGGCTCTTGTGCCACTTAGCAGCTCGACGCTATAGATTATTTGCCCATCTATCGTGTTTTTGATTGCCTGTTAAATTACTCTTCACCGTAAACGCAGCGTACGTCGGACCGTTACCAGTCAGCGACATCACCCAGACTTAAAAATCGACGTTGATAAAACATTAAAACATTAAAAGAGAAACTGAGGTGGGGTCCGAATCCCAGTCAAAACTTTCGTATAGCAAATTGGAACTGAACGGTCACAGAGAACAGACGGACTTTTTGCTATCACAGACCATTCACCATAAACTGTACCAAGCTGTACGTGGGACTGTTAGCGGTCAGCGACATGATCCAAATGAACAGAGACATGAGAACAGCACACAGCGGGCGGTGGAGTTTGCGGGCAATGTGGGTGGTCGAGTAGACGACGACGACAAAGCGCAGTACAGACACTGCCACCAGCGTGTAAACTGTGACGTAGATAGTGACGTAAAGCAAGTAGTTGACTACTCGACAGGTGGTCTCGCCGAGCGGCCACGAGGCAGCGGCGTACTTGACCGTTGTGAATGGCACACATACGACAAGAAACGCCAGGTCAGCGACAGCCATGTGAAGTCAAAAACAACCTTGCCTTACATGGATAAAAAGTATAACTTCACCGACAACCAGGTACCACATATAAGTAAGCAGTTCGTTAAACACGTGTTAGACGCACTTGCTTGCAATAAAACACATTTGGTGTGATGTCAGCGACAGCTAGGTTCAACAGCAAGATATTGGTCGTTTACGTTTTTTTGCTGCTTTTCACTTCTCGCACTTGCGTTTTTGCTGTTAGAACAATGTGCAAATGTCATACAGCGCATATTATGTGTTTGATTCGTTCGAAGAGCAGAACCAGATTTAACAGCAAGATGTTGGTTGGACTTTGTCGCCTTGAGCGGTGCGTCATAATCACCATGACAACGAACAGGTTCCCGATGACGCCTACGACTGTGATGAGTGCAAACACGATGGGAGTTGTGATTGTCCACAGGACGTAGTAGAACTGCATCTCGCTAGGGTCGTCGTCGTCGTAGTAGTAGTAATAGTAGTACATGTGGGATTCGTTGTGCTCGAGTGTGCTGTTATTTGCAGTCGCAGTGACGTCGTTCGCCATGGCAGCCATCTACCATAGATGGCGATCTAAAATGTAATTATACAGAACTTAAAATAACGGCGAAACATGAAGTTGCAACCACGATAAGCTTGCTGCAGCTACACGCTATAGTTTTTGACCAAAACTTGCCAGTAATAATCGTTGCGTACTTGTTCCAACTACGTGAAATGCGAATACAAATTGAAGGTCAAAAAATCAAAGATGTACACAACGCTTTATGAGAACGCATCTAGGAGCTAAAGGATCGCATGTTATTAGCCTACCTGCCATTCGATATAGCGAATATTAACCATAACGGCTTTAAAGTCAGGCCGACCTGGCTTTGGTTAGATCGGTACTCAATTAATCACCGTGAAACGATGAAAGGATGAGTAGACTTAGGTTATATACCGAGATAGTTTATTCGTTGGCAGACAGACGCCCACCTAATTAGTAACCGGGCCCCATATAAAAAATTAGCCTTTAAGAGGACAGTTGTTAAAACATCCTAAATATTAAAAAAACTAAAAAAATAAAGCAGGTTTAAACAAATATCTTTCAAAAAGTGATTGCGTTGACCGCGGCGCCGTACTGGCAGTAAAAGTCGACATTGCATGCACGATAATAAGCAGCTGCTGATGCTTGTCAACAGTGGTGCAAATTTTAAATAGAGTTTTTGGCTCAAAAATTGCCAATAAAAATTGTTCTGCTGTTGACAATACAATTCAAGCAATTACGAGTTAACAGGACTGTTTTCTTTCGCATTGTTTTGTTCATTGTAGAATGGTTAAGTGATAATATATAAGTGTTTTACAAGTTTTGATTTATAATTTTCTCATTGTACATGTAGTTAATTAAGCTTACACTTACAACATGTATAATAACGGTTATTTGCAACTAAATGCGTATAAAATAGAAAAATTAAGAAAAAAACAAATCATCACGTTTGCAAACACTAAAAACTTTTAAACTCACAGCCAAAAACCGATAGAATTATAGAATCACATTTAAAAAAACGAAACTTGAGTAACGATCGCAACGTCTGAAACACCGAGAAAAACTAAAATCACATAGGCTGACACAGCAGACAACCCGCTGAAACCACATACTACACGGCAAAAATACACATTCAGACTATGTAAAATGCAATTTCGCCATATAAAAACAAAATATATTTGATAAGTGTAAGCTAGCTTAACGTCTTACCGCGTGTTACTGAAAGCCGACGACGCTGGTGATGATGACGTTGAGTAGGTAAGCCAGGGTTGACAGCTGTCGACAACTGCTGCTGCTGCTGCTATGTTGGTCACAACAACGTACTGGCTTGTTACAGGTGTACATTATACAGTATTGCTGCAGCAGTTTCTATAACTAACTGCTGCACTGCTCACTGTTCGGTCGTGTGCGATGATGCGCGCCTTTGATGATGCTGTCTTAATTGATGCCACTTTAATTACCTGAGCATGCAGGGAGCTATAGGCTCCCGGGCTAAAATTGTACGCATAGTCACCAAGTCACCATTCGTCATTGGTTGTGAATAAACGAACGAACCTATAACCGTTTGATAGTGCGCTATGTGAATGCTCATTTAATAATAATGATAATAAAGAGCTGTTTACTTAGTTAATTTTGTGCTGCTTCAGCAACGGAGTACAGAGATTTAAAAATTTAAAACTAACCAAAAATAATTTGTACTTTCAGCTGTGTCGAATACAACAACTGACTTGAGTTCTGTTTATAGCGAACGAACTAAACTGAAACTACGCTCGTAAACACTCATTACTGCGTGAAAATCAGACATATTTATTTCAGAAGGCCTACGTACTTGCAGCTGCTGATGCTGCGAAATTATGCGTTATCAGCAATGCTACCGAGTCTGAGGCTGCAGAGTCAATGATCAATATTCACGAAGTCAACACACAGGAAGGAGTTTAAGTGGTTTGTTGACTGTCGTTGTTAACACGCTCCAAGTGGTTGTCAGAGCGCAGGTTGTCAGAGCACAGCAGACTACTTAAGGTCCAATTAATATTACTAACATGTTTAATGAAAACCAATGTAGTGTAATTTGTCACTAAACTGCATCGAGGGCGCTGAAATCGCGAGATTTGACAACGCGGTACCAGATCAGAAGTTGAAATTACCATGGTTATGCGTATTTTCTCGTAAACAGCGTACGATAGAGACGTTTAACGTTTTACTGCTAAAATGCTTTTATATAATACTGATGTATTGTGCTATTTTGCTGATATTTTTAAAACTAAACTCGTGTCAAAGTTCATAGAATGTTTTATATAATATTGCTGTGTTGTGCTATTTTGTAAAACGGCGGTCAAAGTTTGTGGGATGTTTTTATATAATACTAATAGTGTGCTATTTTGCTGATATTTTTCCAACGAAACGCGTGGTTAGCCAGTTTGTTCTCCTTTTTAATTCCGCAGGGAAACAGCAGTGTGCTCGTTGTTAAAGCGGACAGAAATACAGAAATAGATGCATAACTGAACGATGTGTCAGTGAGCTTTTAGCGCCAGTAAAACACCAAGCGCTAATTTACTGCGTGCAAATGAGCGCTATGTCCAATCATGTCTTGTTAAGCGCACACCGAGGCCTAATATACAGCTGCTAAATTCGTGTAAACGATCTACAGTTTATACATATGGCGCATTGGTGTTAGCACTCTCAAAATGGCTATATAGTGTAGGACTAATATGAATAAGGGATATTAGAGTCTGGCAACGCACTCGAGTCGTTTTCAAGACTCGGAATCTGCATCAGCATGATCCACCATAAAAAACAAAGTTATCCAAGTCGGACTCACCGCCTATGACTTGGAAGTAACTGCGCAGTACTGTTTTTTTTTGTATTTCAACTTAACTTTTTTTTAAAAAAATATTTACTTTAGTATTTTAACGTAACATCAACAGGCAAACGTTGTCTAATTTTTTAGTTTTAACATTCTATGGTTTTTGTATCGTTTCTCGCCGCATGCATTAGCTGTGAACTGGATGCCGAATTTTACGAACTCTGTCTCGCCGAAGTCATTGCAGGCCTAGGCCTATACTCGGACTACGATTATGTGAACTCGATTAGAAATAGCCTACATCATTGATAAAGCCATAGGCAAAAGCTGTACCCTAAACTTGACTGCAAAATGTCTATTACAACATTATACTCGTTGCTTTAATAATTTAACTTACAGCTGTAAAAGTAATAAAAACATGATAGAATCGAAAACAAGCGATTGTAGCAGTTTCTGACTGAAAATCAGGTTACTGTCGTACAACAGCAACTGACTAAAAACATGTCACCTGTCTAATGAGACGTCTGAACTCGCCGTTCAGCAGTTTTGCAGTCTCGCACTCACTAATGATCCGCGGCATTGGTTTCCTTTCGCCAGCTAGTTGCACGAGCAAACGACCTGTGTTCATTAAAGAAGTTAGGGGAGAATAGTTTAACATATGGGCCTAGCTTAACTTGATAAACGTTTAAGAGACGACTGCTTCCTGATTGTTAACTACTATATCATTTGTCAAACGTTATATATATTTTTTTCAATTCGTACATATATGCACGTTTCCGATGACGTACAATTCGACGATTTACGTTTCTTTACATTCGCCAGCAAATGAGACAATATTAGGCTACTTTTGTTGGCCAGACTAAGCGGTTTCTTATCTCCGGTTTTTACGCGCGAAAGCAGCTACTGCTTTCAGCGCGTCTTAGCCATCGCAATTCTGTCTGTCCGTCCGTCTGTCTGTCACACCGGTGGATCAGTCAAAAACGGTGCAAGCTAGGATCACCAACTCTTCACCCTCGGCTGTCTGAAAGACTCTAGTTAGGAACCGTGAAGCTTTTCCATAAATTCGAAGAAGGTCACCTCTAACGAGAACGCTAAATGAGAGGCGGGTGGGAAAATTTGTGATTTTTAGCCAGTAAGTCGCGCTGTATCTCAATAACGGTGCGAGATAGGGTCCATGTTACTATTAATCACTAATAGGAAGTCGTACACTGGCTCTTGATTGCCACCAAATTCAATGACCTTGGATGACCTTGAACGCTAAAATAGGGGTTATTATGGATTTTTTGGCGAATTCGGGCTGCGAGACACATTTCAGGAGCGAATTGAGATAGACATAGAGAAGCTGCGCAAGAACTTTTCAGCATTGAACGTAGATTTCGACGGCCCAAGTCTCGACTTTCTAGGTTCAAGGAAACCTGCTCACTATAGAGCATTAAACAGCGGTACCCCCACAAAAGTCGTTATTTTACCGTTGTTGGCCAGTCTTTCGTGAAAACGGTTGCAGATAGGCTGCATGCTGCCTATCACAATAAGCACTAGTGACGAGCTTTTCAGTCGTATCCACATCGATGACTACAAAAGACCCCGATCTTTCAAAATAAAGGCTTTCGTTGATTTTTGCGATCTTCGGCTGCACTGCGCACTCCAAAAAATAAACCGCGACGAAATGGTTGAAGGTAGACTGACAGTTTGCGAATAGGAACTGCTATAGGCTTTCGCGCGTTTCGTTAGCATTAGCTCAAATTTCTTGTCAGTTTTAGTTGAGCTTATCGTGTTTGACGTCAGACAGGATTATCGGATATTTGGCGGCATCGCTGAAACATGCGATTTCATTACCGTAATGTGGTATGTTTATCCGTCTGTATGGCCTACGTCTGTCTGCTAAGGCCGTTGGATAAAAATGAAATACTATTTCCAGGGACACCGCGTGTGGCCCCAAACAGCACAGTGGACGACAGTCCTCACGGAAAGAGGAGACTGTCAAACCTAGTTTTAGAAATTTATTACAAATTGCGGTCAAAGCGACTCGCCACTGCAGACAGTAGTATGGTCACTAGTCAATACATGCACAGCTTATATGAACTCAGCAACGTCTCGCGCAACGGTATTATTACTGATCCCCATACAACTTTTTTTGAATTCCTCTAAAAACTCCGGGTGTACAGAACGATGTCAAAGTCACGACTTTGGCAGCTGTTGAATTTCGTTTAAATGCTGGCGGCTACTGGATCGACTAATGTAGGTAGGCGTGAGCGTGGGTTGAAAGCTGGTATATGTGGTCGTTGTAATTCGCCTTGTTAGTCGATCGTGACGACGGCAAGTGCGTCGGTTGCTGCAGCTGACAGCCGTGTAATCATCCGCATCACTGCATCACTGACATCCACCCGTCATCACATCTCGTCTATAATGAATGCCACCAATATTCGAGTCATCATAACAACAATAATAACGGAAATTATTGCGTACTATTATATATACTTTTCATCGCGGCCAGAAATGTATGCGAATGCAACCAACAAATGATTAAAGCTTGGGTTAAAATAAGTAAGCTTCATAATTTTGTCCATATTCTCGCCAAATATAGACCGACTTTAAAAATTCTTTCATGCTGTGGTGGCACACTGTATTAAAAATATGCAACAAATAATATTGTTAAATACACACTACACTCATCGCTGCGATACTTTGTAAAATATTAATTTTGTTTATGATAAAAATAAGCACATTATGCAAAACTTGTATTCGGATGCAAATGTCTACTAATTTTTGAAATATAGTGACAAAATGCCGGTAACGCTGACATGTTATTAGACGACAAAAATGATGCACTATAAACTTACACCCGTTCAAAGAATACGGTTCACGGAGTATATTAACGGAATTAGTGTAGAAAAGAAAAATAAGACCAAGAAGTGAGCTTAGGTCACGAAATGAGTGGCATTGCACGTTTTGTCATGTACGGGCTTTTAACTTGAATAAAAAAAATGCGCTAAAAACTAATTGATGTGAAAGTCTCCCAGCGTAGAAGTACACAGTGAGCCAATTTTTAATTTTAAAAATAAAAAAAAAACAGTGTCATCAGACATCAAAAACTTCGCGAAATGAAGCTCTTTGATAATCAATACCGTACTGTAAAGCTCCACAATTGTACTACGAGATCAGTATTGACGACCGACGACCGACGCGACGACCGACTGACCTCGCAACTCGACAAATTCCAAACGGCCGTAGTCCTGCCTATCTGTGCAACCGGTCGTGCGATTTGCTCCGTGTTTGATTCAAATTGGGGGGAAGCAGGGCTTGCGATCCGCGGATAATGCGCGATGAACTTGTTTACAATCCAAAATATGTGTTGTTGTAATCATGAGCTGCCTTTAGGCGTAGTAAATGTTGACTAATACGCAGCTTAGATAGTGGCACTGCTTCGATAGAAAGGCGCGAGCATTGAGAAGACGATTGCTTCGTCGACAGATCGTCAGCAACGTGCATTTGCCACACGCGATTTAGACCTATACCGTAGGGACTACTATAGCTAGTGTACATGGCGTCGAACGACTATCGGTCGGCGACGCTACACAGTGAACACGTAATGACTTGTGGGGAGAATGACAATAGAAGAACATGCGCAGCAGCAGCTCCACTTCGACTGCGTAGACGTATCTGACAATGACAACTGACAGATTATCCTCTTGTTTTTCTCCGAAAACTACTCATAGTCGCTCGTAAAGCCGCACTGAGTCGAGCCTGGAAGCTCACTAAACGATCATCGTCGACGCCGCTAGTACGTTGTGGTAACATGTAAACATTTTTGCAGAAATGTTTATAGAACATTATAGAATAATTGCATTTGCCTTGGTTAAAACATTGATGTTTAGCGGCCACCGACTTTCTGAGGTTTTTATATATACCGTGGGCCATAAAAACGTGGCATTTTACTTTTGTCAATATCTTCGCCGATTATTGACCTATTTTCGAAAATCTTTCACTGGTACACTGTGCATAAAATTTGCAATAATGTGATTATTATATATTTCACCACACGGTAAATGTGTTTTATACTACTTTGTAAAATATAAATGTGAGCAAAAACTAACGATAATAACAAAAATTTAGGTAAAAGAAAAACACTTCAAACCAACATTGCGATGAATGATCTGTATGACACTAGACTGTGTTAGACCCACACAGTTTAGTGTCATACAGACTATTCGCTGCAATGTTGGTCTGAAGTGTTTTTTCCATTTTTACCTAAATGTTTGCTTGTTATTATCGTTATGTATGCACATTTTATTGCATTTTATTGATATTTCACAAGGTAGTGTAAAGACGCATTTACGGCGTGTTGCATGGGATGTATAATAATCGTGTTATAGCAAATTGTCTGCTAAGTTCACCAGTAAAAGAATTGTAAAAATCGATCAATAGTTGGCGAATATATGGACAAAAGTAAAGTGTCACGTTTTTTACGGGCCACCTTGTAGTACGACTTGTCTAGGAAAAATTTTTATATGCAATGACGTAACCATGCACGACTAAAAACGTTTTTGCAATTGTTTTGCAGCTTTATAATTATGTAACTACCGACACCACCTATCTTCAAACCCACGCGCAATTCCGTTACCATGGTTTGGTACGTTTTTCGCGATTTTTTACGCGCGAAAGCAGCTATGCTTTCAGCGCGTCTTAGCTATCGCAATTCTGTCCGTCCGTCCGTCTGTCCGTCCGTCTGTCTGTCACACGGGTGGATCAGGCAAAAAC
>Ga0056128_1006669_pt1 | contig 14568 bp, 10 predicted proteins | sample WorMetLIZISLAND2_FD_71113 | JGI IMG/M metagenome (GOLD analysis project Ga0056128, IMG submission 71113) | Marine gutless worms symbiont microbial communities from Max Planck institute for Marine Microbiology, Germany - Olavius geniculatus... ...
TCACACACATGTGCCTCTGTCACCAAGCAGTATAATTTGGTACCGGCTTCACCGCTGGGACGTAAACAGGCACACCGCGCGATACACTGGCCCCGTATCCGTGGTCTCGCAGTGTAAAAAACTGGTGTCTGGCTGAGGGCCAAGAAAACGGAGATCAGCGCCGCCCTATGGGCTTTAAGGCTCGGGAAGGACTTTACGTTTACGTTTTACTCACACGTTTGGCAGCGAGCAAACTCCGCGACTAGAGCAATTATTCTGTTGTATGCAAGATGCTCTACTGCAGTCCGGCTGCAGCCAGCCAGTGTCACACCGGCAGAGATTGGGCCCCACACACTGGCCGCGGTTGCTGCAGTCGTAGACGCCGAGACACGAGTATGAAGAACAGTCGACTCCAGACCACCCAACATCACAGCGGCACGTGTCGTGGTAGATGCAGCTACCGTGACCAGAACAGTCCGACAGTTCATCACAGTTGAACTGTGAAGAGTTCAGAAACGGCACGTATATAACTGACCCGACGCCGGCCATGTCAGAGTGGTCGAATATCCGAGCGGCAATGTCATCTGCCGTGCCGACACCCCACCAGTTATAAGTACAGTTAGCTGTTTGATCCGACGGGAAACCAACCCGGAGTTCAAACCTGATCCTTTGGTTGGAGAACGTATTGAAATGCATAGGCAAACCGGAATACTCGCTGTAGACAGTGCTATTCCGGGCAGAGTTATCGACCAGTGTATTGGAAACGAATTCTGATATATTCGATATTGCTTCTGGAGAAAAGCTGGAACGCGCAGACGTCAGCGACGCAATGTGCGTGCCGGAATTGTCGCGGAATTCGTTGTTATCTATTCTTAGCTCCACGGATAACCTGCTGTCTACTGCACGTGAGGAGACGCTTAAGCACGACGGCCCGGCATCCATTCTATTCTGCAGAAACGTGTTTTTTTGAATCAATGTGGTGGCAGTCTCGGCGCACTGAATCACAACGACAGTCTGTGATACTGACGTGAAATTGTTTCCGACAACTGTATTAGTCTGGTTAGCCTGCAGTCGTGGATAACGGTAACATCTCGAAATGCTGACTGCAGAATGAGGAAGATTTCGGAAACTATTTCTCCGCAGCACTACGTGCGCCTGGTTTCCTGCAGCAGCTAGATTTACGTAAACGCCGGATACAGAAACGCCAGTATGTGAAACGCCAGGATTAACAGAAACAGATTCGAAGACATTATCGACAGCTTCAACTTTTATGGGATTTGCAACTTTCTGATCAACGTGAACGGCGCGGAGGTTGTCAGTGAACAGGTTTCGACGCAGCAGTACAGTGGCGGCTGTTACTGAACCGACGATGTACGAATGTACAAGGTGAATGGCACTGGCACTGTTGTTCCTGAAGGTACAGTCGGTTACGTTCAGCCTGGGCTGCATGGATTTACTGATGATTCCGTACTTATTACCGACAATCAGACAGCGAGTGAAGGCAATCGTGCTCGGGCGGTCAAGACTAATGCCGGCACCAGACACTGGACTGCTGGAGAACGTACAGTCGTTGAAGTTGACTGTACCGTTAGATACCACTGCACCATACCGGCGACTGTGAATGTGCACACCAGTTACCTCGGCTTCCATCAACTCTAATGATAATCCATCTTCAGATCCATTCATTACCAGATGATTTAACTTCGATTTGGCTGAAAAATATACAACAACGGGTCACCGATTATTTAGCAGTCAGTATTACCTTACACAAAATGTAATAATCATGTTCAAAAATATATAGGCCTACTATATAAAAAACGAAGCAAACCGTTAAAATCAAATTTAACGCATCTTTTCGTAAATAGGCCTATGTCAAATTTTTGTCTATGTAAGAGCACAAAAGTATTAGGATATCTTACTAGATATGTTGAAATGCTGAATAACTATTCCGTTCCATGGTGCAGAATTCACATTAGTCAGAACGATCATTGAACCATTTGTTCCATTCATCACAAGTCCACCTGAAACGATAATTTTCATTTAAACATCATAACAAAAAAATCAGCAACAACAACTTTGTTCAATTCCAAATAAAAAGAAGCAACTGACATTAACAGTTCTACTCAGTATCATTAAACGGTTTGAAGACTGCGCTGCATTATTAAAAATATTATGACAAGTTTCAAAAAGATCTTTAACTTATTATATGAATTTTTGTACTTTGTCACTGCTTGTTGTTGGCTTATTGCAGATAAATACAACAGCAAAAGTTAGGAAACAGACAAATACCAGACAAAGTTAATTGCAGATAAATGTTTCAAATGGCAAGGAACAAATTAAGTCAAGTAACTGCCTGGATCCAAACTTAAGTAATAACTAAATATAGCTTTATTGTTCAAGTATGCCTCATTACCGATGCAGTAGATCAACTATACCTAACAACAGAAAGTGGTTGGTTTTACCTTGCGCATATATTCCACGTCCAGGTTTAAATTTCAGCACAACACTACGTTCGACAACTAGCGTAGCTGTTTGCCTAAAACCAAGCGAAACATGCAAGTTTCTGTCATAAACATAAATTCATCACCGTAAAAAAGTAACTAATATAACAAGAAATCTGAGCTAATGCTCATGAGATGCGCGAGAGCCTATAGCAGTTCCTGTTCGCAGGTAATCTTGGTCTATCTTCGTCCATTTCGTCGCAATTCACTCTTTTGCAGCCAAATATTGCAAACAAATCATTAAAAAATATTTTTAGATTTCAAGGTCATTTAAGGTCATCGATGTTGACATTCCTAAAAAGCTCGTCGCCAGTGCTTGTTATGCTAAGCAGCATGTCTGAGCCTATATGCAACTATTTTCACGCTAGATAAGCCAAAAACAGACAAATAACCACTTTTTAGAAAAGTATTCCTCTTTGATACCCGCTTACGCAACCCTCCTTGAACCTTGAGGGTTCAAATTTAGACCGCTAAAATGCAGCAGATTTTATATGCAGGTTGTTTTAGTGTATCTCCAGCCATTTCGGCGCAATTCACTCTTGAAATGTGTGTCGCAGCCCAAAATCGCAAAAAAAATCACTAAAACCCTCTATTTTTGGGGGTTCATGGTCATTCAAGGTCATCGATGTTGACATTCCTAAAAAGCTCGTCGCCAGTGCTTGTTATGATAAGCAGCATGTCTGTGCCTATCTGCAACCATTTTCACGTTAGACGTGCCAATAGCGGTAAAATAACGCCTTTTTGAGCGGGGTGCCCCTCTTTCGCTTCCTCGTTTGTGGGGACCTCTTTTACCCAGCGGCATGAAATTTTGTCGCGAAATACTAGAAACTCTGGACTATCATATGATAAAACCCGAATTCTCTATCTCACCTAGGCTTAAATTGGTACCAGGTTGTGACGGACAGACGGACAGACGGACTGACAGAATTGACAAAAAACAACACAAAAGTTTAAAACGTGTAAAGAAGCACATTATTATATAGCTTATTTTACCGCACAAACATTAAACTTACCTGTTAAGAAGGCAACCCGTGTATGACAACAAGTTATGCATAAAGTTTATATTACGATTAAAAGATAATCTGTTCAAGTTAACCATGGTTTATACTGCTAATAGGACTATATTTCATCCTTTTTTAGGTAAAGGAAAATGAGGCTACAAAAACAATTTTGCTAGGTAAAATTCTTAATTTAACGTACTCGACAAAGATGCTTCGTTCAACCAAGTACGGCTGACGGCGACTTGCAATTGTGACGTCTGACGAAATGTCGCCACCGATACCATCGTTGAAGAAGTGATCACTAGTGGTGTCCTTGTTCAACAGCCTACTGAAGTCAGACGGGTCAAGTGCTATCGGCCAGACGTTGACCAGACTCTTGTCCATGTCGTTGTAAAAACAGTCAATACTGAAACGAAACAATAACTGCCCACTAAACTAACTGTCACTTTTGACAGCGAAAACACCTACTTATAGAATTTTAATGAATAGTCGATAAAAAGTGAAACAACAAAACCGTCAAGCCTTGCTAAGGCTAAATACTGCCTGCGGGTAACCCCAATCACTTTCGCGGGCAGTAGTGAAGTGGCACCATCTAGCGAATGACATTTCGTGAACCCAGGCCAACTGTTTCAAGCAGGATCATACAAGCAAAAAACACAACAATTTATGTGACGTTGACCTTGACTCATGACCTTGATATTCAATAGAGCTCTGGAGGTAGTCAAGGTACGTGTTCGTGCAAAATTTCATCAAGCTAAGTGCAGTGGTTCATGAGTTATCGTGTTAACAGTTTTTTGGGAATGCTAAACCAATACTACTGTTGCTTCTGCGAAGAATAATAATTCTAGGATTATATTCTAAATGAAACATGCCGCTATTCAGTGTTGGGCATGAGTTAACTCGGATGAGTTTCAACTCACGAGTTAACTCAGTTATTGTGAGTTGTGAGTTTGACTTAATTCACCCCAGCACGTGTGATTTAAGAGTTTGATTTAATTCATTATTTGTGTAAGTTGTGAGTTTATTATGTCTCTAAAATCAACTCATTTCATTGTGGCAGTTTATTTTTAAAATTACAGATAAACAGCAATTTAACTAATTTTGAGGCCAACTGGGGTCGAACAGGGTAAGACTAACTGGACTAAACCAGTTATTTTTGGTTACTGCTACCCATACAGAAGTGTCATCTTATCTCGCTGTTCGGTCTTTAACAAAGATGCAGAAATATCTGGGCAGTAAAGTCGGTTTTCATCTAGTTTAATACAAGATTGCCATCATCAGCTGCAGCAGAAAAAATATTCAGAGGACTGAAACTGCGAGATGTATCAAAATTTCAGATGCAAATTGTTAATAACTGCCGATGCTGAAAGCGAACATATGAAGTATCACAGAAAAATGGAAATGAACAGTGACTGAAAACAGATAAGTCAATCAGTCACGTTCACTTCAAGGTCTTTTAAGTGAACTTGACTGATTGACTAAGTGATAGAATGACTGACTAAGCTAAGAAATATTTTTGGTGGAACAGTAAACAGTGATTTTTTTGCCGATTAACTACTTTTAGCATTATAAGACAGCCTATGGCCTTCATTGATTGAGTGCTTGATTGAATGTTTGATTGATTAATAACCAACAACAAATGAGTTTATGAGTTGATTCATTTTGTTGGTGAGTTTGATTTAACTCACTACAAAGTAGGTGAGTTGAGTTTGAGTTTAGACTTATTTGGTCCTCATGATTTGAGAGTTTGATTCAATTCATTTTCGGTGTAAGTTTTACCACCACTGCGCTATACATACCGTCGGATTACTGCAGAGTAGTTAGTTTGATCCCAAAAACTGTGACTCAAGTCTAAGATAAACGTAGACGGTAATTCCAAGTCGACTGATAGTTCATACGCTGCGTCCGGATTGCTAAACTGGTTATGTGACATGACAACTTCAGACGAACGTTGAAAGTTTGTTAGCTGAATAACAGCACGCAAGCTGTCGTCATTGCTATCTGCCGGCTGCTTTGGCTCCGTATTATTCGCGATTAAATTGCCAGAAAAATTGAGTTTTCTATTGACGTACTCGACTATGACAAGTGGAAATGTTCCGCGGTTTCCCTGGAAACTGTTGTTTAAAAACTACAACATAAAAACACCACAACTAAAGCATTCGATGCAGTCATAAAACTAACAGTAAAATGGCATAACGAAAAAATCGTAAAATAATTTTGTTTTACTTACGGTGTCTGTCAATGATGTTATAATTTTGTAGTGAATAATACAAACTTTATATCGTCGCAATAAAACCAACTCTATTTCTAGCTATTAAAAGTTAAAAACAATAACACAATTATAGATTAATGTAATCTCTGTGGTAGAAAAATTATTACAAATGCATTCAACTAGAAAAGGGTAAAAAAGATCTTGCCTGAACGGCGTTACAATGCGAGACACGGACGGTCTGGTCAGACTGCTCAGACGTGTTATTAGCAATGATATTGCTGTCTATGACCAGCGTCTGCACACTGTTTGCGTTGATGATTTGTTGGTTTGAATCAGATGAATTCATGACACATCGCTCCACAGTACAGGAACGAACCTTCTGACAGGTAATGGACTGTAGATGGCTGTTCACTACACGACAGTCAGTGGAAGTGCCAGAACACCAAATGCCATAGGTTCCACCACGTATCTCTGAGTTCTCAACACTAACTCTGCCAGGAATTCGATACAATGCCACTACCTTGATGCCATAGTAGCGGCCTGATATGTGTGAACTGTTCACGGTCAAACTGACGTAACCGGTCACCTGGATTGCCGCGTAATTGTTGTCTTCAGTCACGCACCTGCGCACAGGTAATGTCGATAAAAAGTGCTCTCTGTGTACGCAATGCAATTAGTGCCATGACGTGTTAATTACAGCAGCAGCTATGATAATATGACAGACTAACTTTCGTTCATCAACTTACACTGATACAGCAACCCGCTCCCATAGTAAATAGGCCTAGTACTATCAAGCAACTGCAAACAGTATAAACAATATATAGCTGTCTGTACAATTTAACCGACATGTCTTGTCTTCTGACTTAAATAACCAGTTGATGGTGTACTCGTGACATCAACACAACTTTTAAATACTCTAATTCGTAAAGGCAGAGAAGTATAAAAACGACTTTTACATAGCAACTTAACCTTTGTTCCAATGCTTGCAATATAATGTTTGAACATTAATATTAGCTACATGTGATTTAGTAGATTATTATCTGTCTCATTGCTATGGCATAGCAAGGTACAAATTATAAAATCACTTGCGTCTGTCTGTCAGTCTGTCTGTAAACACTACTACGGCCGCAATTTTGATTCGATTTTGATGAAATTTTGCAAAGTGATTCAAAACCTGAAGAATAAGATCGAGTTTGTTTGGGATAAAAATCTGATAACTCCTTCCCCTATTTTACCCCGATTTTTAAAAAATTTGCATTACGGCCTATGTAGAATTCAAAGCGGTATAACTTTGTCCCCGGCAATGAAACAGATATCTCGTTCCACAGAACGTGTTTCTAGTAATTTATCACTTCGGCATTTCGTACACGTAAAGACGCATACCTGTGGAGATATACTGCAACAGCACGATCAGTGGACTGAGTGGTGCGAGATTCCGCCGTCAGCTGTTTCTGTGAATTATGTGATACGTTACACTCCAGCATGGTCAACAAGCCCCAGCCTTGAAGTTTGTAGTCGATTCCACTGCTGCTGCACTGGGTGATGGTTACGTGGTCAAGTAACGGCGCCAAACCTTCGACTGTTAGTCCAGTACTAGCCGACGTGATCAGAGTGTACCTTAATACCGACTGTACCACTGCATCTAGACGACACACATAAACCGCATTCTATAGGAAACGCAATACCTTTCACGCATTAATTCAACAACATTATCACGAAGATCATCAGTATATAATTATAATTTGCGTGCAGTATTCTTTAACTTCGACACGATGTTGCGTGTACATCATTTGAATGTCAATGACAGATCATGTTTAAAAACGTACTCCGGAATCGTAAGCGCAATGCCTCATTTTTTCCCTAATACTAATTTACCGAAAAAAACTAACACAAATGCTTTAAATTTAACATTGATATTTTTGTATTTAACATAGTGTACTTCAGCAATTAATCTACAAACGATGACGCAAATTAATTTTATTTACAGCTCCAGACGTTAATTACATTGACTTGTTTTTGCACGACAAGCGACTTTCACAATCAACCAGAAAATGTGGGTCTATGCAAGCCTGCTTAGACATAGGGTGTCAGACTGCCAGTGCTAACCTTTGCTGTTCTGTCGTATACTGATGCCTCTGAACGTCTCGGATGCTGAATCTGCTGCCTGCAAAATTATCGTAGAATTCTCTGTTCCATTTGTAACAAGTTCACCTACAACACAATTGACATAAAACTGTTAACTCGTATTTCGGATATAATTTACTGCAGAACAAAACAGTGCAGAATTCGACGCAAACGTGTAAAAAAACAACGCACGATCGCGCTTTGTTTTTTTCTGCAATTCTATCTAGATGGTTTGTCCAGAGCTTGCAAAACGAAGTACTCTTGAAAAAAAGTTTGCACAATTTATGGGTAATGATTCAGAAGATAGGCAGCAGCCTTCCAGTTTACGAAACTCATTAAAACAATCAGTTCACACGTATCACATTATTAACTAAAATACTCGGATTACTTGATTAACAACTAATCAATTAAACTGTAGCATATATAACAGTAACAGTAACATGCGTTTATTAGTATTGCAGCTGAATTGAGTACAAAGCAATAAAACATCAAATGCACGATAAAACATAAATGTCCATGTCTAATACGATCGATGATATTAAAAATACACGAATATAAAATACTATATGAGCTTACAGAAAATTTTTAATAGATTATAAAATAAAAGAATTTAAAAATCGCTTTGTACTTGCTTTCATATTTTCAAAAAGTTTCGTGTTTCTAAGTTTTGCAGTAATGTCACGCTTTGGTGGTAGCAGATAATTAAGACAACATGTTTCGTTCTGCACGTGCCGAACAAAAAAAAACGTAAAAAACGTCTCTTAACGTAATTTAAGTAAAAACTAACTTTTCTGAGTTCATGTCAAACATTTACGAGAGATATTTACTGCTATCTACTAAAAATGCAGAAAATAGTACAGATGAGTAAAAATTAGCAATCGTCTCAGCAGCAGCAGGTATACCTTCCACAGTAATGCCTGCATCCGCGAACAACAGCTTCACACCAGCTTCAATGACCAGCGATAGACCGAGCGGTATAATTATGTGTTGCGTTACTCGGTACGGTTGCTCTACACTCGCCAGGGTGATGTTGGACTCGATTCGACCACCGATTTCAAACGGTCCCTTAAAGAACGTGTGTTCGCCTGACGCAGTCTGGGTACGATTCAGATCCAAGTACCACGGCGACGCTTGCACCACTGCAAGATTCTCGTCATCCGCGTAGTCGTGAATGCGATCTGCGACTTGGTCAAAGGTCGTTGCGTTCCAGTAGTTGACAGCAGCGAACATCGTTGTGCCGCCCCCATACTGAACTCGAACTTCGTAGTCTCGACTGGCGCCCGGATTAACGAACACGTTTTCCGTGACCATGAGACCGGCGCAACTAGTCCGCAACGTCGCAGTCGCCAGGTTAAAATAGAACTCATTTCTGGTCAGAGAAATGTTCCGAGATCCTGCCGCCGAAGTCGACAAGATACAGTTTACCGATACCGCGGACTCCAGACGCTCTCGACCAACAGATCTGATCACATTGTCGCTGATCACAACAGGACGGATGTCAGGATCCACGGCGCCACTCAAAGTCAAAGACAAAGCTCCTCCTTGGAGGTCGACGAAGGTATTTTCGGTGACGCGAATCAGCGGAACGTTGGCCAGAATGAGTACGACAGCATCGTAGTAGGTGTTCTGCTGAAAAACGTTCTGATGTAGCGTTACCGATGCCGCACTACAGTGACCCCAATCCAAATGCACGTGCTTTTTTTGGCAGCGAAACTGGTTATTCAGCAGCACGATAGTGACCGAATTCAGCCGAACTCGGTTGCATGAGTAGTATAGGGATCTTAAACAATCACCTTTAGTTGACGCAAATGAACTGTCGGTCACCGTGAAATTCTACAGATGATTAAACGCGACAGAAATTTTTTTTAAAAAACACATGCATAATTATACTAATCCATCACTAAAATCATCTTTCTTTTTAATCATTTTTTTTGCTTTTTTGCAGTAGTCGTGTCTGCAGTTCTACACAAAATGCATTTGTAAATGGAACACCGCAGTTGTAGATGCATGTTTGTGCCGTAAAAACTAACGAAATTTCGTGCGTTTCCAGAGCTTGTCCATTTCAACTCACAAATGTGTTTGCAGCCGGAACTCCGCTCCGGACCTTACTGAAAAGTATCCAGCGGTCCCCCGACCCTCTAATTGATGGGCAAGGGCAGCAAACGTCCTTACAGGCCGCAAGATGGCTCTTGCCCGTCCGTCTGTCTGTCTGTGTCCCGTATACGGGTTTTCAATTCAAAAATAGCAAAGCGCAGAAAGAGACCAAATTCCAAGTTTTAACTTCCACGAAAAAAGAGTGCTTTAAATCCAAATTGTTAAAATGTATAAGTTCTAAAAATTATACGACACTTTCACCCAACCAGCATATTCTTTCATAAAAATAATATATTCATATTACACAAAATATTTGTATACAATGAATCACTATATTTAAACGTAAACACACTTTTGAAGCTGACAGAAATAACAAAAATCTTTTTGATAAAATTTCAAAACATTAAGCAGTAGAAAATACTGGAAAAACCATACCAGCAGTCGTAAATCATAGGTGAAACTGTTCATCAAGAGCAGACCGATGAAACTACTGTTTTCAACTGCAACTGTGGCTTGAGTGGCACGACCGCCAACGTTCACGGCTTCAACGCCTGTTATTGACTTCATGGTGGAATTGGTAATGCGTATATTAAGCCGTCCACGACATCTGAGTTTCATAACGGTATCCTGCGCCGACAGGCGGCTGTCGATCACTGATAGGTCAAGACTAGCATCAAGTAGATTTGCGTCGACAGTGTGTCCAGACCGAGTACTAAATGAAGCGTGGTCAAGTGTCAAAGAGGTCGGTGTACTGCCAGTCAACTGAATGCCTCCGCTGCCGATCATCGTAAAATTCCTCAACACCAACGAACTGTTGACTAGCTTTATACCATCGGCCGCATCGCTTATGTGCGCATCGATCAACACAGACTCTGCGGCAGACATAGTTCAAACATAATTCAGATAAAAATTTTTGATATTTTCAAGTTATCGTGTATCCGATAAACCAACCGTAGGCCTTTTTATCAAAAACTGTGCAGTTTGAAAATTTGTTTCATAAAATATTGTGGATCTGAAACGTAAGCTATTCATGCTAAATTGCTACAACAGGCAGACTATACGAAAGTAAGTAAGTAAATGATTTATAAAGCGCCAAAGTCTCAGAAAGAATCAGGGCGCACATCTAAGACAACAGAAAATTTGAGACAACGATTATTAATAAAACCTACTCTGGCTATCTGTTATAGTACCGTACTTTAGTGCATGACATAATGTGAAAGTTTTCTCACCATAAACATTAAAAAAATGCAAGCCAGTCCAGAAACGGACACCATCAGCACTTTGCATTAAGCTGCTTTCAAACAAAAGCATTCCTGAAATACATGAACAGTTGGCAATTTTATCATACAGAAATGACTTAAAGCCGTGCAGCTAAACCGGACAACAAAAACAATGCTTAACAATACTGTTTTAAACTGCGACCAATCGAAAATGCCCTCATATTATCCGTCGGTCGGTTGTCGGTCCTTATAAGCTTATCAATATTATGGGTCTGGGTTATGAACGTAGTGCGATGAGTAAAAGTACAGCATTTAAGTTTTCATAAGTACGAAGCTAACTTTCATTTGCACAAAATGAGAACAAAAACTTTCAAATACAGGTATAAGTTAAGTATTGATATATCAACAAGCAGTGGGTATCAGACGCTTTGGGTTAAGCACCCCTAAAGCCGAACTTCATTAGTCGCACTTTGATTTTCTTAGTAATCGGTCGTAGCAATTGTGCCGTTGTGCGCTAAGCTACGCCTTTTTACTGTTTTTTTTGCTTTTTACACTATTTTATTTATTAAAAGTCAACTTTAAATAACGATATTTTAATCGAATGACAAGTCTACACAAACAAGTATGGTTCAAAATGCCACCTACAAAAAGCCTTGACAGCATTTAGTATAACATCAATGTGTTACTTAAGAAAGTTAAGAACACACAAAAAATATTTCACGTTAGCAATTTTTCCTCCAGTGACACGGGGCTGCGGAAAGCATTCATTTTTTAAAATTTAGAACAAAAAATTTTGGTACGTTAAATTAGCTTAAGAATGAAATGTAACAACAGTGACACAACGTCTATATAGATTTACCTTCAACAACGACACCACGATTTTCTGCAAAGTGCAAAGTCACATTTTCTTCTACATGAAGGTAAAATCCCTTGGGAATATAAATCGTTTTGCTGACTAAGTATGGGGCACTTGAGCTGGTCAAAGTAACGTTTCTGTCGAGCTGGCCGCCTACGAGTTTACCGCCAATCACATTCCACGTTCTTAGCTCGGGAAATATTTCTAGTTGTGTCAGTTCAGGATCAGCATAAACTGAAGTGATGCTGACTTCTGCCTTCTTTGAATCTGCGAAAAAGTCGCTGACTCTTCCTGCCACATACGTGCGGTTTGCGCTGCCCCACCAGTTTTCACTGGAGTTTATCGCGTATCCGCTTTTCCACGACGATTGTACTTCTATCTCGTACGGGCAAAGCGGGTTCTGGAACGCATTTCTTCGCAACTGCACGTGGTAGTAAGCACGGTCATTGATGACAATAACGTTCGAACCGGAATGGTTGGTGAATCTGTTTCCGACGATGCTGATACCGCCTGGCTTCACATTGCTGCTCACTGACAGCAGGTCAAATCTGATGCAAGGTGCTCCGCTGTTCTGCTCAAAAACGTTATCAGTAATGACGACACTCTGCGCACTGCTAAGATATGATGCTGTTACTTCCACGGCACCCCGGTACCGGTTGACCATCCGACGAAAACTGCTGGCGACGATCGACAAATTGAGGCCCTGTGACGCCAATGAGGCGGTTATTCTAGATGCATTAAAAGTGGATTTGTCGACTAGAATCGACGACCGACGATATCCCTGCACAACTAACGTCAGCGCGCTGGAGTTGAAGATACAGTCTTCGACCGACGCGGATAGATGGGCATTCCGTCTAGCCGTGATTGTGACTTCGTCGTTATCAAATCTGGATCGCTTCACAGAGAGCGCAACCGGATACCTGTAAGCCCAGATGTAAGAACTTTGAGTATTGTCCGAGAACCGAGAATCTTCAACGCCGACATACCGCACTTCACGCAGTCGCAATGGTTTCTGGTTTCGCATGAACACGCATGACGAGACGTTTATATGCCAAATGTCTCGCACGGATTCGAGAACAACCCGATTGTCGTGAAACCTGCAGTCACTCAGCTGCAATGAGGCATTGAACGCCACCGACAAAACCGTCAGCGAGTTGCTGACTTCAACGTTCTGCAAATGAACGTCACCAGCAGCGAATGACAGCGCTACCTGGGCGCCGCGAAGTTTGACATTGCTGATGGCGTTTGAGCCGCAATCTACAGAAAAAACAAACAACAACTTACCAGCATGCGGTTTCTATCGTATTACGACTTATAAATGTAATTATTCAATGTTAAACAAATTTTAACACACACTTGTGACATACATAACACGAAACACTGTTAGAGTTCTGTAAAAATGACGAAAAGATTTTAGCAGTTTAACTAAGCCGACCACAGTTAAAAGCTTTCAAGCTATTTCAACGAAAATAAAATTACAGACTGCTTAAAGCTACAAAATACGGCAATGCTTCGATTTATTGTTACTGAAACGCTTTACAGTAAAAAACCTGCTACAAACCTGTGTACAAATTATGTAGAACGGAAAGGCCCTTCCAGAAAGGCGATCCAGAGCCATTAGTTTGATAGAGAAGGTCAATTGGATTGCTTGATGTCATTTTAACTTCAAGACCTGGCACGCCAGCCACGTCCATACAACCTGCGTAACAAAACATCAGCAGAAAACTAAATTGAACGTTTGCGTTCGCTTGCGTTCATAATTGACAGTAACACGCAATTATGTAGAGTGCGACTGCATCTGAACAGCAAAAAAATGGAAGGCCGCACAATAGCTACCTAAACGACGAGAATTAATAGGCCTAGCAAATTTATTTTAAAATACAAATTATAATAACAACAACACTACAAATAACAATAAAATGATGAATAATTATCACTGTTTGATAATGATGATGAAAGCAATAATAATGTATTTTAAAACAATCATAAGCTTAATCGTAATCATGACGCAGTAATGTAGCTAAAACTACATTGTAATTCTGAATTAAGTCTGTTTTAAAGATGTTCAAGTAATGATTTCATCGCTCAGATGAGCAACAAAAAACTGATAAAACACAAAAAATACGTATAGACGTAAATAAACGAAAAGAGTTCGGTTGCTACCTCCAATTGCGAGTCCAGAGTTAGCGCCATCGAAGACAATGTGAACAGCGGGCGCAATGGACAGCGTTGCACCACGGCTGATCGTGATCGGTCGCTGTATCACATACGGACTGTTCGATAATCCCCAGTAGGTGTTCGCCTATACACACCACACAAACTCAAGTACTGTAGCTGTCATCATCATCATCATCATCGACAACCGTGGGCTCAATGCCCGTTGGTGTCTGACGCCATTCTTACTATCGCTGCCCACCGCGGCCTATCTAGGGCAGCGTGGCTTAACTCCTGCAGGGTTACACCTACACCACTGCTCAATGTCATCTGACCATTCTCGGTGAGGCCGTCCTCTTTTGTTTGAACCATCCATCATTCCGAACACCAGGGTCTTTATCTTTCTGCTGTCGTTCATTCTACAGAT
>Ga0056128_1006671_pt1 | contig 14567 bp, 9 predicted proteins | sample WorMetLIZISLAND2_FD_71113 | JGI IMG/M metagenome (GOLD analysis project Ga0056128, IMG submission 71113) | Marine gutless worms symbiont microbial communities from Max Planck institute for Marine Microbiology, Germany - Olavius geniculatus... ...
CATTTAAGGACTTGCACATTGAAAACAGCAAAAATTACAAAAGGTGATATTGCCCGCATCACACTGACTGTGTGTCAATGTGCTGCTGAATAATATCACCTTGTGTAATTTTTGCTGTTTTCAATGTGCAAGTCCTTAAATGTTGCCGTTAACAAGTGTATAAACTAATGTTTTGTACATATATTCTCTTAAAAAGCTATACGTGTTACATCACATCATTACACGCGAGAGCTAGCATACCTAGCTATAGCGCGTATTAGCCATGGTAATTCTGTCTCTCTCTTGGTGTCTGTCACATTCCGGTACCGTTCCATGACCAGGTGAGATAGAGACTTCAGGTTTTCACCGTATGATAGCTTTGAGTTTCTAGTATTTCGCGACAAAATTTCATGCCGCTGCGTGAGGGGGTCCCCCTAAATGAAAGGGAGAAAGAGGAGCACCCGCCACCTAAAAGACGTTATTTTACCGCCATTGGCTTTGTCTGCAGTTGGCGTGAAAATGGTTGCAGATAGGCACACACATGTCGCTTATCATGACAAACACTGATGACGAGCTTTTTTAGAATGTCAAAATCGATGACCTTGAATGACCTTGAGCCCCCAAAATAGGAGGTTTTAGTGAATTTCTTGCTATTTCGGGCTACAACACACATTTTAAGAGTGAATTTCGCCGAAATGGCTGGAGATATATAGACCAAGACAATTTCCATTTTTCATATGAAAGTTTGAGCATTGAATTTAGATTTCAACAATTTAAGTCCGGACTTTCTAGGTTCAAGGAGGCCTGCGCACGCAAGTGTCAACGGGGGATACCCCCATTAAAACTGGTTAGTTTCCACTATTGGCTTGTCTAGTGTAAAAATTGTTGCAGATAGACACAGACATGCTGCTTATCTATACACCGTGGGACATAAAAACGTGGCACTTTACTTTTGTCCATATCTTTATCTATCATTGACCAATTTTAAAAATTTTTACGTGCGTATTAGCTACGGTAATTCTGTCTGTCTGTCTGTCTATTTTTGTGTTTGTCACGACCCGGTACCGTTACAAGACCAGGTAAGATAGAGACTTCGCGTTTTCACCATATGATAGCCTAGAGTCTCTAGTATTTTGTGACAAAATTTCATGCCGCTGGGTGAAGGGGGTCTCCACGAACGAGAGGGCACCCCTTTTTAAAAGGCGTCATTCTACAGCTATTGGCTCGTCTAACGTGAAAGTGGTTGCAGATAGGCACAGACATGCTACTTATCATAACAAGCACTGGTGACAAGCTTCTTAGAAATGTTAACGTCGATGACCTTGAATGACCTTGAATCCTCCAAATCGGGGATTTTAGTGAACTTTTCGCGATTTCGGTCTGCGACACGCATTTCAAGAGTGATTTGTGGCGAAATGGCTGGAGATAGACCAAGACAACCTGCATATGAAATTTTTAGCATTGAATGTAGATTTTAGCAGTCCAAGTCTGGATTTTTTAGGTTCAAGGAGGCCTGCACACGCGGGTGTCAAATGGGGTACCCCTTTGAAAAGTGGTTATTTATTCGCTGAATTGGCTTGTCTAGCGTGAAAATGGTTCCAGATATGCACAGACGTGCTGCTTATCACAACAAGCACTGGCGACGAGCTTCACAGGAATGTTAACATCGATGACCTTGAATAACCTTGAACCTTAAAAATAGGTGTTTTTAGTGATTTTTTGGCGATTTTTGGTTGCAAAAGAGTGAAGTGCGACGAAATGGATGGAGTTAGACCAAGATTACCTGCGAAAAGGAATTGCTGTTGGCTCGCGCGTTTCATGAGCATTAGCTCAGATTTCATGTTGTCACTGGCACACTCTGTGGACAGTTTGCAATAATGTGATTATTATATATCCCACCACACCGTGAATGCGTCTTTACACTACCTTGTGAAACACAAATGTAAGAAAACCTAACTATAATAACAAACATTTAAGTAAATGAAAAAAACACTTTAGGGAAATAACCTGGACTGTATACAGTGTCGAATGTGTCTTAGAACAGTTTTCCCCAAATATTCTATGGCCTATTACCTTCGCAGCTAGATAACACCCCCACAGCTACCAGAGCTAATACAATCGCTGACGAAGTTTGGTTAATTCGAGAGCACGGCCTTTGATGTGATTATATTACTGCTGACTTTAGACAGCGAGTCAAATTTCACAATCAGCAATCCAGATTACATTAACATATTCTATGTTAATGTATCATTCGTATCACGTGTTCCGTACGTTGTGATTTGAATTTCTGTATAGGACTCTGTTCGGAGCAATTCACTTGCATCTGGGCGGGGCGCCCGAGGGGCCCGCGGGTACAGGCAAGACCGAAACAACCAAAGATCTGGCGAAGGCCGTCGCCAAGCAGTGCGTCGTCTTCAACTGTTCTGACGGCCTTGACTACATTGCCCTCGGCAAATTCTTTAAGGTATACCGTATAAGGCCTATCTTTCTATAATGATGGCTTGGATTTTAAACTTTTCTTAATTTATTACAACATTGCCTTCGGATTTTGACTATTATTTTTCGATGTAGGGCCTAGAGTTTCGTGGACCATATGCTATAATGATTATGATACAGGCTCAGCTCTAAGCTAATTTAATTGTTGCATAATATAGCTTATCTTATATCATTCAGAAAAAGACTCGTTGATCAATAGTCATGCACTGGTGTCATGTCTGTACGTTTTCTGTGTCTAGGTCTGGAAATCATGGGCGGCGCTAGAGGCGGGGGCAAAAAGGGGCAGCTGCCCCCTCCCCTTTTGTGCCCTTGTTTTCCCTCTCGGTGGTGATAAAGTGCTGTCTGGTAACAATACACATGCCAAGATGTGACATATTAAACGTCATTTTTGCAAGAAAACACATATTTTTTCACAAGTTTTTTGTGCGTTTGCAAATATAAAAATGCAGGCAAATATGCGGTTTTTATTGAACGTCCAAAAGCTAAAAGTGTTTCATCTTCAGCAACTGAATAAAGGTCAACATTTGGCCCACACACAAAAATGTATTTTTTCCTGTGCTCTGGCCCTTACCCCCACCCACGTTGCACTAGCGTAGCCATAGGGGGCCAATGGGGCACGTGCCCCTCTTGAAGCCTACTCAGTTACTCAAAAATAGTGCAAAAATGCTCCGAAACACGTCATTTTCACACACAAAATAAGATTTTTAAAAATTTCTTTCCTTTTGCAGACCCCTACCCCATGGAGAGGGACACCCCTCCTCATACTTCACCCTTCAAGTGTCCCCACTACAAGTCTACAACTAGATTCTGGCTACGCCACTGCCACATTGCCTCCCCCTGCAGTTTCAGATTCCTAGCGCCGCTGATGGTAGAAATATAAATGTTGCTATTATTATCAGCGTTTAGTGTAGGCCTAACAGATAGTCATAACTTGACTGTCGCGCTCTGGCGCTATGACAACACTCTTTGTTACTGAGGCACTGCAGATTCTGTCTGTCTGTCTGTCTGTCCGTCCGGGCCAAAGATGACATAATCACCATCTCTGGCACTCAGCACTCAGCAGTGCTGCTGCTGCTGCTGCTGCACGTCGCTCTGTCAGTCCTTCTGTTTGTAGTGAGTGTAAGGCATCATCATCATCAGATGCGAAGCGATCAGCCGAAGCGTCCCGCCGTTGCGATCGTTCACTAGAACGGTTTATCCTCCGGTAACTCCACGGCCTCCGTCGCTGTAACACCTGTGTCACGGCAGATCTGGTGGATCCAGGTGGTGGGTGGGCCACCGCTGGCGCGTCTCCACTCCTGCGAAGGCCGTTCACCGTCCCTCGTCTTGGTACAGATTCGGAGGATCTGGTTTGCCGGTGCATCACTTCGAAGTCTGGCGACGTGACCAAAGAGACCCAGTCTTCGTTTACGGACGATGTAGGAGACGCCGAACAGGCTAGAACGACGCAAAACCCCACCGCCAGACACGAAACTGCACCAGCCGACGTGCAGGACGCGTCGTTGGCACTGTAGATGGAAGGAATCCAAGTGTAAGTCGTCAACGTCAACACTGTCCGTCTGGCGGTGTCACATTAAATAGTTCCCCCATTACAAAGTTTCCGTGCCAGAGTATCCCCGGGCAATGTTTGTTCAAATTGTCGCTGCAGGGTCTGGCATCGTGCGGCGCTTGGTCGTGCTTTGACGAATTCAATCGCATTGATCTTGAAGTCTTATCAGTCGTCGCTCAGCAGATTCTCACCATTCAGAGAGGTCTGCTGACATTTTTGCACACAATTACATTTTAAGTTTTAAATTGAATTGCATAGTGTCAGTGGCAGTTCTAGCCCGCAGTATCTGGGGGGGAGCACTGCCCTCGCCCGATGGCGAGCGCCGTAGCGCGAGCCTATAACGGGGGCTTAAGGCAGAGCCCCCAGCGGGATCCAGGAGCAGAACCCCTGGTCTGGTCAGGGGTATGGGGCGAAGCCCCCCTTAAACCGTAAAGCGTATTGTAGGCTACGCGTCTTTTTTTCCAAACAAAATACACATTTCTCATTTTTACGCGTCGTCTTAGCCATCACAATTCTGTCTGTCCGTCTGTCTGTTCGTCCGTCCGTCACACGGGTGGATCAGTCAAAAACGGTGCAAGCTATGGATCACCAAATCTTCACCGTCGGCTGCTTGAAAGATTCTAGTTTCAGGAACCGTAAAGCTTTTCCATAAATTCGAAAGGGGTCACCCTGAACGAGGGCGCTAAATTAGAGGGGGGTGGGCAAAATTTGCGATTTTTGGGCAGTAAGTCGCTGTATCTCAGTAACGGTGCGAGATAGAGCCTCGGTTACTATTAATCACTAATAGGAAGTCGTACACTGGCTCTCGATTGGCGCCGAATTCAATGACCTTGAATGACCTTGAACGTCAAAATAGGAAGTTTTATGGATTTTTTTGGCGATTTTGGGCTGCGACACAAGTTATATCATTCACAAGATGGCGCCATGCTACTATCGTTATGCAATCCAGATAGAGAATTTGGTATTTGTATATTAGCTTAACGTGAACACCCCAATTTTTAGCTAAACTATTGAACCGGGACTGTTATAGGCTTTCGCGCATCTCGTGATCATTAGCTCAAATTTTTGGTTCAAATAAAGAGTAACGTTAGTAATCTGTTGCTAAATGGTTACTTTTCAGTTTGTGCTTTATAGTTGGACCTTTGCATTATCTCTCTCTCTCTCTCTCTCTCTGTCTCATACAAGTTCGAGACTCGACAACAAAAAGCGAATAAACGCCAAACTTTTAAGTTCAATTTGTTGAAAATTAAAATCACCAAACGTCAAAAACTTCATAAAATGACGCTGGAAAATGTCTGTTTTTTCTGTAATGCCGGTGTTTCATCTCAAAAGCATTCTGTGATCTACACCAACGTTAACAAGCAATTTGAGCTGATGCTGACGGGACGCGCGAAAGCCTATAGCAGTTCCAACCCGCAGGCAGTCACCCATCGCAGTACTAACCGGGCCCAGCGTAGAGTAACTTCGTTTCAGCCAAAACGCGTTAACAACTACGCCACGCCGCCAACGCTAGTACCATGGCGCCGCCTTGTGAATGATATAGACTTGTCCAGGCTGAAAGCGCCAAAAATCCATAAAACCCCCTATTTTGGCTTCAAGGTCATCCAAGGTCACTGAATTCAGCACCAATCGAAAGCCAGTATACGATTTTCTAATAGTGATTAATAGTAACCTAGGCCTTATCTCGCACCATTACTGAGATACAGCGAGTTAATGGCCAAAAATCGCAAATTTTGCCTACCCCCCTCTTATTTAGCGCCCTCGTTCAGGGTGACCCCCTTCGAATTTATCGAAAAGATTTACGGTTCCTGAAACTAGAGTCTTCCGGACAGCCGACGATGAAGATTTGGTGATTCTAGCTTGCACCGTTTTTGCCTGATCCACTCGTGTGCCAGACGGACGGATGGACAGACGGACTGACGGACAGAATTGCGATGGCTAAGACACGCTGAAAGCAGTAGCTGCTTTCGCGCGTAATAAAATGTTTCAAGATTTTAGGATCTTTTTAATACAACGTTTGGTCGAAACACATCTGAAAATGTTGCTATTTTGCGCGATGCAGGAATCAGCTCTGGAGCGGAGTGTCTGCTGTTTGAAGGAACCAACGTCAAGTTGGATCCGACGTGTTCCGTCTTTATCACGATGAATCCTGGTTACGCTGGACGCTCCGAGCTGCCTGACAACCTGAAGGCAAGATGTCTTTTACGTTTCGCGATCTTATATATTATCTTGCTGATAAGTGAGTGAGTAAGTATGTATGTAAGTAAGTAAGTATGTAAGTAATTTATGTAGCGCATTGACTGTAACAACCTCGAACATACTGATCTTTATGTGGTCTTTGACAGATTATGGAATGCAGAGAAAATGAGTTGTGCTGCCGTTTGTTTACAAGAATAAAATGATCGGAACTATTAATTAAGCATTAATTAAGAATTAATAAGCATTGACAGGATAACAAAACTCAGAATTAAATTTATATCATCAAAAAGAAAAGGAACTAATGTGCCCATTTTCACGGGTCAGAGTAACTTAAGGTTATGGTTAGAATTTGCGCTGTGCAGTGTATAGCTAGGCAGATGGCCGCAAAATATGTCCACACTGGCCAACATATTTCTCTAGTTTTGTTAGATCCAAGATTAGACAATTATAAGAAAAGTTGAGTTTATCAGTCAATTTCATTCATTCTTAAGCCAGCTACATTTGTTGTCGATAAACTTACGTGGAATTTGTTGACTTGTTGGTTGTCATTCCAGTCACTCTCAGACTCTCGATGTAAGCTTAGTTCATGCTTACAGCATCAGCAACATAATGATGCAAACTAAGCCTAATGCTTTAACTCATGCGTTAAAAAATTAGTGCCTAAACAGCTCAACTTGTTTTTGAACTTGCATGGAATTTGTTGATTCAAGTTGCATCATATTGTAGCCTACATATAAACGGTGAACGTGATGTGTGTATGTTAAAGGCGTTGTTTCGTCCTGTCGCAATGATGGTGCCTGACTACGCAATGATAGCGGAGATTATTCTCTACTCGTGTGGTTTCGTTGACGCGCGTCCGCTGGCCGTGAAGATCGTCGCTACGTACCGACTCTGCTCTGAGCAGCTCTCAACGCAGCATCACTATGACTACGGCATGCGGGCGGTCAAGTCCGTACTCACGGCCGCCGGCAATCTCAAGGTACATGTCTTTCAGTCAGTCAGTGAAACAATAAATATACAAGAAGCTCAGCTGTCGCTAGGATAGCCGACCGTACTGGTTGTCAGTGACCTTCAAGGTCATCCAAGGTCGATGATTTTCATGTTATTTGAAAGCCAATATGCCACTTCCTAGTAGTGATCTATGGCAACCTTGGCCCTATCTCTCACCGTTTCCGAGATACGGCCGGTTATAGCTTGAAACTTTCTATTGAAAATTGCAGTCAAACCGCTGCACTTGGAGACATGATTGCTATAGACAGCTTATCGGAAGTTGCCACCGCCCTATCTACCGGTACCATCGCCGATTTTCTACGTCTTACCATTCAGCCACAATACCACTTGTTCTTGCAGCAATAATACTGTTTCAGAGGTACAATTTACATTGGAAGAGTTAAAATCATAAATCTTTGGAGGGGGGGGGGGTTTGTAGATCCCCAGCCCCTTACCTAAATGACGTACCTGGTGTTTAGGCAGACCCGTGGTACCTGTGTGTGTTTACTGTTAGCTGAAATATCCGGACGAAAACGAGGACGCGTTGATGCTGCGTTCCATCATCGACGTCAATCTGCCCAAGTTCTTGAATCATGACCTACCTTTGTTCCACTCCATCACGTCGGACCTGTTCCCCGGAGTCAAGCAGCCCAGTCCCGACTACGGCGTGTTGAACGACGCCGTCAAGGAGACCTGTATGAAAATGAATCTCCAGTTCACCGACTTTTTCGTTGAAAAGATCCAACAGGTCAGTGTTCACTGTGACACAGGAAGCCTAGCAAATGTCAACGTAGTTTTTTGTTTACTTTGATAATTTGCGAGCGTAAACTTCTAGCACGGCCCGAAATATACTAGTAAGCAATTTGCAATTCCATTATTTCATTATTGCAGTCAAACCGCTGCACTTGGAGACATGATTGCTATTGACAGCTTATCGGAAGTTGCCACCGCCCTATCTAACTATAATGACTACGTATGTAGTCATTATAGTTGTTAAATGAACAACAAAACAAACAGTTCTATTGTAACGAGAATTAAGACGCGTGGAGACTGCAGAGCGACGTAACTGAACTGAACTGAACTGACACAGTGTAGTTTTTGACGAACTGACCAATGGGCAAGCAGGGGGAGCTCAATGATCATTGGTTGACGCGTACGTGAGCGTAGCCACGTAGGTCAACAACGCTGTTACACAGTGTCTACTATAATGCATTAATCTATTTCTTGCTATTATTAATGTCAGTTCGTCAAAAACTAAACCATGTCAGTTAAGTTCTGTTCAGTAACGTCGTTCTGTATCGGTACGCGCCTTTGGGTTCATCTGTCTACAGCGGTTTGTAGAATTGCATGCAGTTGTTTATCGTATTTGCACGCATGCGTCGTGTGTACACAGATCTATGAAATGATGATCGTGCGGCACGGATTCATGATCGTTGGCGAGCCGTTCGCCGGCAAGACGAGTGCATACCAGGTTCTTGCAGGAGCGCTCGAGAAAATACACGAAAAGGTGAATGCCTAAGTTCACAGCTATGCTGTAAGCGTTTTTGGCACGGTTGTCGTCTGTCGTCATCCGTCGTCGTCTGTATGTCTGTCTGTCACGGATGTATTGTGGCTAAGCGGTGCGAGATAGGGCCTAGGTTGCTATGATCACTAATGGAAAGTCGCATATTGGCTTTCAAATGACAAAAATCATTGACTTTGGATGATCTTGAAGGGTCATAACGCACTATGGTATGCCAGTCGTGCGGCATTGTGGCTAAATGGTAAGTCGTAGGGGGTCAGCGATAGAACATCGGATAGGGCGCTGGCGACTTCCTATAGGCTGTCTATAGTAACCATGTGTCCATCGGCAGCGGTTTGGCCGCAGTTTTCTATGGAAAGTTTCAAGCTGTTAGTGGCCGTATCTTGGAAACGGTGAGAGATAAGGCCAAAGTTGCTATTGATCAGTAATAGGAAGTCGCATAGGCTCTTTTACATGAGCTGAAAGTCATCGACCTTGTATGACCTTGAAGGTCAGTGCTGCAAATAGAACCATATAGGCTGTAGTGCTTCTTCCCTAGCGACAGCTGGGCTTTCTTGTGTGCTAATAAAGTATAGAGGCGTGTTTTGTGCTTGTAGCGATTGGCTAAGTGCATAAGAGTTCAGACGTTTATGCCATTTTACTGTAGTTTTCTGCACCTTTTAGCTTTCATGCTACCACTTCGTATGACAGACAACCAGAGGGAGTGACAGGTGGGCAAGCAGCTATCCGGTCTTTTAGGACGGCCGCCGATAATATTTACGTCAGTACCGAATTTGTTAAATATTATTAACGCAGGATGCTGCTTTGCACGTTGTTTACGTTTTGTTTCAGGGTTTGATGGACGAAAATCGTGTTCATTATACGGTGATCAACCCGAAGGCGATTACAATGGGCCAGCTGTACGGTCATTTCGACGCCGTGTCTCACGAATGGTCCGACGGTATACTTGCCGTCGCGTACCGAACGTTCGCTACTTCACAGGTAGGCCTATTCTGCTTGCGTATTTTAGGGTAGGAACTCCTGAGACTCAAGATTTAATTTGTCATCGCTGTTTTTTCCTGGTTTATCTCTTCTTGTTAGAGAAATTTTTTTACGACTAGTCATCGCGTGATTATCGTTATTTTCCGCAGCTTTTCTGTTTTAATGCGCAGTTTTACACAAAATGTGCAGTTCTGAAATAGAGTTCTGCACTGTTGTGTAGATGCACGCCGGTGTAGTTATGGCCAGTTTTCATTAGGCGAACTAGTTTGCCAACTAATTGCCAACACTTTTGGGTTACCAACTAGTTCACGAACTAGTTTGCAGCAGTGGAAATTGGCCCTTTTATCACGAGTCACATATGTCGTTGTAGAGACAACTACATAGTTGGTAAATTGTCGGTAACCCAGAAAAAAGTTAGTAACTAGCTGGCCAACTTGTTGCTAACCCCAAAAAAGTTGCCGAACTAGTTCATTTAATGGAAATTGGCCTTAAAACGAACGAAATTTACACCTGCTACATGCATTCTCAAGTCTTTTTAAAATGTGTTAGCGGCCGGGGTTCCGCCTGGACTTCACTGGCGCTGTTGGTTTTCATTCTATTCCTGCTGTTGGCATTTACACTCGATTTTTGGCTTTTCATTCGATTGCGCCGTGTGCAGTCTTCTCATGTATGTCCTAATCTTTAGATAAAGCGCTGTTACTAAAAGTAAGAGACTGCAAAGCGTGATTTGAGCAGACGGCGGACCGCAAGTGGTTGATTTTCGACGGTCCGGTGGACGCAGTCTGGATTGAAAACATGAACACAGTTTTGGACGACAACAAGAAGCTCTGCCTCATGAGTGGAGAAATTATTCAACTTTCTTTTACGACCAATCTTATCTTTGAACCTATGGATCTCGAAGCAGCTTCACCGGCCACCGTGAGATGATATTTGCATTTGCTGATTTCTGTTTATGCTGAGTGCAGTTTGAGAGTTTCGTTATAATTTTTACGCGCGACAAGCTGACAGCATGTAATGCTTAGCGCGTCTTGGCTATCGTCTAGGCAGTGACATATCACGAGTATGTTGCTTACTAAGAACACAGCTGCCACTGCGGTGCGTGTATAATTTCAGTGCTAATTTTAATTACTTTTTAGCCGATCGTACTTAAGTAACGGTCGAGCTGTTGTCATGGTTGTCGTCCGTTCGTCCGTCCGTCCGTCTGTCTGTCCGTTTGTCCGTCACGGATGTACTGTGGCTAAACGGTGCAAGATAGGGCCTAGGTTGCTATTAATCATTGATAGGAAGTCGCATATTGGCTTTCAAATGACATGAAAATTATCGACGTTGGATGACCTTGAAGGTCACTGACAACCAGTACGGTCGGCTATTCTAGCGACAATTGGGCTTCTTGTTGAATTAAGAAAAAGTAAGGTCTCAGTTTATACACAGCATCACCAAAAAGATTTATAATGTACTAGGCTATGCATCTCTGCTTTCGTCGATATTTCATAGACATACGCAGTAGGAGTTCTAGCTCTAGGAGTTCTAGCTGGTGGCGTAGCATAGTGGTTACAACGTCGGTCCTGGCCGGCGAACTTTCCCTATCCTGCGCTAGACTGATGGATGGCCGTGTGACCACTTTGTGGGTAAAGCGTCCGCTAACAGTCAACCAACAAGGCCAACGCAGCCTGCCATCCCTCCGGGGTCGGTTAAATGAGTAGTAACTCATTACATGGGTTACGGAAAGTGGGGACCTTGGTACAGCTGACTGGGGTTGCCTAGCCGGCCGCTGCGCTAGCCTGTGTCTGCAGGATGCACACGGTGGCCGTGCGGCAGGCGGCTCTGGTTAGTGACGAAAGCGCATTAGAGGCGTGTTCGCGACGATACGCTATACAAATTGACGACCTTTACCTTTACGTTTTCTAGCGTGCAATATAGCTAAGTAGCCAGAGATTCGCTCAGTCGTCTGTGTGGTGCAATGAATGCAGGTGTCGCGCTGTGGCATGATCTACATGGAACCGCAAAGTCTCGGCTGGAGACCTCTCTTCAAGTCCTGGCTCCACATGAGACCGCTCACGTTCTATGAGGAACATAGGAAAATTCTCTCCAATATGTTCGAGCGATTCGTTGACCCGTGCCTGGCGTTGGTTCGCAAAGCCGCCAAGGTTGGGTTGTCTGTTAGTAATGATCATCTCAAATCAGCATACTTTGCTTTATTTCGTAGGGCATATTAATGCTGTCTTTTGTCAGACTCAGACGTTTTTCGTATTAAATGTCGCTCTGTTGATTATGTTTTTTATTAAGCCATTATCATTATAATTATTCTGTAAAAAGTGAACTGTTTATTAGTCCGCTCGCAAACGATAGTTTTCGGAGCGGACTTCTCTTTTACCGGAGATGTTTTATTTTTACACGCGAATAGCTGCTTTCAGCGCGTCTTAGCCATCGCAATTCTGTCCGTCTGTCCGTCTGTTTGACCTAGACCCTTCAGCCCCGCCGCCGACCCGTTTTCGGCTGGCTGCAGTAAAATCCGCTGGCGAGCCGGCTTGAGTCGGCGCGCCGTCGAAAATTCGGCTGGCGGCGGCGCCAAAATTTTCCGGCGGCGGCGCGGCTCGAGTCGGCGCCACTCAGTCAACAGACAAATAAACGCTAAAGTGTTGTAGTATGCCTACTTTTAATATTAATGCTTGATAGCACGACTACAAATGAGAAGTGCTCACACTGCAACAGTACTTTTGGACGCTTATTTTCGTTAACGGCCAGATTATATTTGGCTTTGTGCTGTGTAAATTTTATTTTACAGATTTTTGTACATGCGTAGTGAAAGTTTGAACATTTTACTTGTATTCTGACGATGGCTTGTTAATAACGAACATGTACTTAAAGTAGTGACTACAACGCCAATCATTGGACAAGATGCTATCAAAAGCATAGGCCTAAATGTAAAAAAACGTTTAAAAAAATTAAAACACGTTAAAAACCTGGCGGGAATAAAAAAACGTTTAAAACAAATGAAAAACGTTGGCCATAGTTTGTTCAACTTCCTGCTGAATGCCTAATGCTGTAGGTGCATTATATTTGGAACTAAAATGTAGACAGAGAGAATTTTATTTAATTTCAGTTCAACCAAATGGTCATAAAACCATAGCACTATACTAACTAATTAAACTACAATCACTATGATATCAATTCGTTTCTGTGGTTTCAAAAGTGCTCGCATTTCAAAGTTTTTGGTGAGATTTTCAGTGCACATTTTTAGAAAATAAAAAAAAACTTTTTGAGAAAAAAACGTCAACAACGTCAATAACGTGCCAAAAATAAAAAAAAAACGTAAAAGAAAGTTTTTTTTTACATTTATAATCTAAAGTTTCGTTGGATCTGTATTAAGCCTACTTGACGTAAACACGTGACATTAGTCTATCAAAAACACGTTTCAGCACAACCTGTAGGCATATGAACTACGGAGATTATTTGGGCAATCACAACGCAATGCCTTTTACTGTGAACTTACAGCTTTTTAAAAATATCCAGAACGGACTTAAGGCCAGGTTAGGGGCGTCCATCCCCCCTCAGCACTAGGAGGCAACCTCCCCCCAACTCGGATGCCGTCCCTCTTCCCCTATCCTTCCGCCCCTTTTCCGTTTTCTCCCATTTTCCTTCTTCCTTCTTTCTATTTTTCCAGCTTTATTCTCTTCTGTTTTCCCCTTTCGTTTTCCTTTTTCTCTTCTCCCTCTTTTTAGAAGTAAGACTTCTTGAATCCAGCTCTAAGGGTTCTGGGGAGCGCTGTAAGCTCCCTGAGTGGGGTCTGGGGCGGAGCCCCAGCCGAAATCGAATTTGGTGTATTTTAACATTTGAAATATGACATTTAGTGGCAACAAATTTTAATTTTTTTCATATAATTAACTGACCAAATCTAGTGCAGTTTAAAATATAGGGGCAAACAAGGGTGGCGTGGCACCAAAACTTTAAAATTAGGCTCGGCCACAACCAAAAATTTTGCTCGGGGATTGGTTTTTTCCCTTTCGAGTCTTTCCCCTTTCTCTCCCTTTCTCTTTTTCTTTCCCTCCTTGTTTTTTTCTTTCCTTTTGTCTACCTTTTCTGCTATCCTTCTTCTTCCTTGTGTCAAAAGTAAAACCTTTTAAATGCAGTTAGAGCTAGAGTGTCTGGGGGAGCGATGTGAGCTCCCCAGCGAGGTCTGGGACGGAGTCCCAGCCGAAATCGAACTAAGTGCATTTTAGCATTAAAATATGACATCTGGTGACAGCAGTTTTGATTATTTTCCTCAGAATCAACTAACCAAATTGACTGTATGCAGTTAAAATAATAAAAGCAAACAAGGGTGGCGGAACAAATTTAAATGTAGGGATAGGCCTACAGACCTAATCTGCGAGCGAAGCAAGCCAAAATATTTTTTGAACCGTTGGACTTAGCGAAATTGACTTTTTTGACAGATCATATTTCGGCCTCAAGAGGGTGCAGTGCCTCCAATGTTGTTTTTACACACGCTGCAGGACGACCACGTTTTGCTAGCGCACACCGCACCCCTCGATTGATTTATTGATTATTTGTAGAGACAGCAGAAAATTACGGAAACGTGAAAGTCGCGGAAACCGTAATTAGTCCGCCCGAAAACGATAGTTTTCGGAAGGACTTATGTTTTACGCATGATGTTTTTTTCTAATTTTTTTGTCAACGCGAGATCTCCGAGATGCGTGGGCCGATCGGCGTGAAATTTTGCACAATGGTCAGTATTAGGCACTATTTTATAATGCCGGTCCAAAATTTTGGGGGGCGCACCCCAAAAAAATTTCAGGGGCCAAAAACATGCAAAATTTGGCCCGATTTCGGACGACTTCGAAGTTCGGCGGC
>Ga0056128_1006675_pt1 | contig 14564 bp, 9 predicted proteins | sample WorMetLIZISLAND2_FD_71113 | JGI IMG/M metagenome (GOLD analysis project Ga0056128, IMG submission 71113) | Marine gutless worms symbiont microbial communities from Max Planck institute for Marine Microbiology, Germany - Olavius geniculatus... ...
TATATAGCAAATCGATAGCGCGTCGTTTCTCAGTGGCTGATGCGTCGAGTTTCCGGGCGTTCGACGCACTGGGAGAATTCAGTAGAAGAAAGGTTAATTCAATATCTGCACTGCGCAGCGTGGAGGCGATCCCGCGAGGAATCTCATGTATAGCGGCGATCCGAAGTGTCGACCTAGCTGAGCTCACGGTCAACGACGCCCGGCGCGGTTTATGCGACTGCCGGTTGGCCAGAGACATAAACGTACCCAGAAATTAGAGTTGGGATGGGCGGGTTAAAACCCAAAGGACCGAACATCGAGGTCAAAGGCCAAGAGCAGAGGTGAGGTTCTTAAAAAAAGAACAGCAAGCCCCATTCCAAACAGCCAGGGGTCTGGGAGAGCGCTGTTACAAGCTCCCGTAGCGGGGTCCGGGGCGGAGCTTCAGCAGTCTGCATTCCAGCTGCAAAAGCTTTTTTTCGGTCACGAAAACCCCTGAAATGTTAGTTTTGCTGCACTAATTTGCATTCACAACTACAGTTGTGGCCGTTATGAGGGCGTCGCCCCCACCGCCCTCTCGCTACGCTACTGGCCAGTTATGTACACTGTACAGGCTTGGCCAAAACGTATAAATTATGTTAGGCGGCAAGCAACAATGATGAAAAGACCAAATGCAGAAAGGCTGTAATTCACAAAGGTGCTAAGTGACAATCGATCCGCCTATGGGGCCCTAGTGTTAGTAATATGCTAGTCAGTAGTTTTTCTATTCATGTGTTGCTGGCTGCCCTTTGGAGCAAAATAAAATATGTAGGCTCAATAGTCGTAAAATGTCTCAAAGTGTCAGCACAGTGTGAGACGGCAAGAAAAAGTGAACGTTGCATGATGGGACCTGCTCGCAAGTCAACGTACGACGGACGGACGGACGGCCGCATATCTGGCGCAGCAGTGACGTGCGCTCGTAAAAGTCGATTACAGACGCGATGTGACTTGAGTGTGCAGCTTAATTCGAATGCGTCGTCGCCGGAGACACAGCACTGCATGGACACACGACGAGAATATCAATCGCACTATAGACCTAGACAGACAGTGCGTGAGTCAGTCGGCCAAGACAGTAATGTTTACGACATCACGTGGATGGCGACGCGGGTGGTCGATTGGTGGATTAGCGACGCTTTGTCCTGGCCCCGACTAATCCGGCCCTGATCCAACCCTGAGCCTATGATCCGAACAAACAGCACGATATGTTAACTTAACAGAGACGCCGCAAGCAATGACGTACACAACATGCTTTAGTGTCAAACTACATTGACTCCACTCTGCGCATTCGATTTGACATTGTGGATATGCTGCGTTATGGTAATAAAAAGTGACCGAAGTAATTCGATGGAACGCGAAATCGCTGATCGGTGCTGCCCCTGAATCATGATGAATCATAAGCTGGCAATAGCAAGTTTTAGCTGGTTTTTAACCCCCAAATCCTTACTTCGCGGGGTTGGGTAGCATTTCGCCTAGTCCCATTTTGCCTAATCTTTTTTTTGATAGGCGGACCAACAACAACGACTTGCTTTGTCGTTTTTTGCTTCTTTGACGAGCTTTCTTTTGTCGTTCATCATTTTTTTCTGTACCATTTTTTGGCCGACCGTAAGTAAGTATACGACGGGTGTCGTCTCATTTCGTCTAATCTCATGTTGAGACTCCCTAGGAAATCAATCCCCACCGAAAGACGTCATCCAGTGCAAAGAATGCGGTGATACTCCCAAAAATGTGTTCTCCAGAGCTTGGCAAAACAAGTAAAATAAGAAAAAATAACCCAGTTGAACATTATATTTCACCCCTTTGCCCGCCGACCCCACTGGGCCGATTTGTACCATTTTTGACACGTAGGGTCAGACCGCCGACGTAATCATCTAAGTCAAAATTTAAGTCGATTGATTCAGGGGTTTTGGGGCTATGGGTGCCCAAAATCTGGGGTTTCCCATTGACTTTGATAGTCGGCCTTACAACAGTGTTACGCACTACCGTGCTACACTGTGATACATCAGCTGCTGAAGAGCAGCCCAAACTGAGTACCGAAAAGTCCACGAATTCAGATGGGGTGAGTTAAACAGCTAAAAGTTGGGTGGCTCAATGAAGTCGGGAACTTTTATCTGCATGAATTAACGCTACCATGATAAATTGTCACTTTTATTGTCTACATACAGGTAACGTCACTGCTGACATGCAGCGACCTTTGGTCAATTAACAAAAAAATAGTTATCAACTATAAGCACACATTTGACAGCAGTCTCTGCTGCGAATGTTGATGTAAACAACACGATCCTAAGACAAACAGTTTAAAACTAATTGCATGGCAAACCCCGTTTCATTTATTTCTGGAACACCCTGCAAATTTACGTTATACCAACTGACTCACTTAGGCCGACTTATTGACTAAGAGGCTATTAAAGAACAGTGAAGAAGAGGGCTGGAGACAGCGGATGTTGGTTGCTATGGCGACGAGTTCAGTTGTCATCAGCAGCATCAGCAGCTCAGAGAGTGCTGAGTTGTTGTTTACTTCTTGAACTGAGTCACTAGCGATGTGTTGACAATGTGCTGCAGATCATCCGCCTGTCAGACGCATGTACAACACGCACTACTATCAGTAACCAATCAACCAACCAATCAATCTGCAGATACATAAAGTGTCATTTAAACAATGTTTTCAAAGGCGCCTGTTAGTAGCAAGCACATGATCCAGAAGCCGTGTCTTCAGGCGTGACTTACAACACATGATCATGATATTGTATTTTAACGTATTTTATTTTAACACAAACGTACTCTACGCGTATGCCACCGGTGGCGTACTGTATGCAAGGATGCACTAGCCCTGAGATAGCATAGGCCTACAACAATGAAGCTTAGAACAAAGCTGCATAGCTATGTATTTTTATGTGAACTAATACTAAATAACATTTGCAGCCACTATATACACCTTTTCTGAGCTGTACGTCCAGAATGCATTTGCGGTCGGGACTACGCCCCAAACTTTGCTGGGGAGCTTAAGGCGCTCCTATCTGGCGGGAAAGAACCCCTCCCTGCCTTCGACCTCGAATTTCGGTTCTTCGGCCCTTAAAGCGCGTACTGAACTGAACTAAACTGACCAATGGGCGAGCAGTAGCGTATACTGCTCGCCTATTGGTCAGTTCAGTTCAATTCACTTATGTCGCTCTGTACGCGCCTTTAGGAGTGGATCGCCAAGAAGAATTCCTGGTCACGGCAGTGCACGCTAGAGCGAGGATGTGTACCTGATTGTCTGACGGTGCGCTGATGCCACGGAGCTGATAGACACTGACTTGTCCGTCGCTGTCGCCGGCCAGTATACACTCACTGTTCACTGCGAAACTGACGCAGCTCATCTTCACTGCAGACGACGACGACACGTGCACCAGCACCGGGTCCAGCCTGGTAACAGACACACGCCGATACTGTTGCTGCTGCTGCTGATACTACTCAGCCTCCTACCCTTGGCGGGATGAAAACTAAGTAGTAGCTAACGCACAAATCAAACCTTCTTTCACTGTTCCAGCAAAATCATTAAAAAATTACAGAAACTAAACAGTGCGGATAGTCCCTCTTGATAGTCAACATCACTCTCACAGCTTATGCTAGTCAATACGCGTACCGTAGTTTTTAGACTACCAACCACAAAGGGGTAATAGGGTAAAAATACAAATATAACAAACAGAGAAATATACCTCAGGCTAAATAAGAAGCAAATAAAATGCACCTTAAACAAAAGTTAACAAAAAAGCAGCTATAGATGTCGCTAAAAATAAATAAAACGAACGTGTTTTGGCTGAGGTCCCAGACTTCAAGCGCTCCTTCATTGACGCAGGCGAACACAGTCGCCTTGCGCGGACACCAGCACAGACTGGGCACCGCTTTCTGCCGTTAACGCACACAAACATACAAATGGACAGACAAAATGGCAACAATACGGCAGTTACAACATCACACACGCTATGAAGCAAACCAAGACAACTGGAAGTGGTAGGCTGTAACCTATCTAATGTATTCTTCGCCCATTATCCCCCGATATACCATAAACCTCAAACAGAAGCAAACACAATCAGACGATCGGCCATTTGAAGTTCTTCCAGGAAGGGATGTCGGTCGGTGGTCGGTCGGTCCTCAATGTTTACTATAGTGTCATCATCATCATCGACAACCGTGGGCTCAATGCCCGTTGGTGTCTGACGCCATTCTTACTATCGCTGCCCACCGCTGCCTATATGTAAAATGCACATTGTGTCTCATAAAACATCCCCAACATTTTAAAAGTTTTTCAAGTTAGGCCTACAGTCGAAGATGTAGGGGTTTTTGAGACAAAGTGTAGAGACAGAAAGCTGAGACAATGGTGCGTGTATGCGTGGTAAGGAGCACAGACCGTTGAAGAGAAAAGGCTCAGTATGGGCTGCAGACGATCCTGATGCCACAGTCGAATGCTCCAGTCTGCACTGCAACTCAGAAATATGTCAGAGTCAAAGGGCGACCATTGAATAGCGTACACAGGACCCTGCACACGAATCAGTCGTTATTAACACCCACTAGACACTGCAAGACGAAACTGAAGATATACGTAGAACACATTCACTATTAGCACTATAGTAATAATAATTATACTGCTGCTGCTACTACTAATACTATTAGTTCTAAGGTGAGTGTATGTTTAGCAAGTCTATTTTCCAGAGTTGCATCAGTTTTTTTTTCTGAGAAACCTCATGAAGTAAACCTTTTGAAATACTGCAACAGGCGTTTCACAGGTTAGATGCCTTAACTGTCAGACAGCTACCAATTAAAACGTATAGGAGACTACTCAGTTTTGTGAGTATAACGTTAAACTAAGCCGAAGATAAAGAAATCAACGGAACAAGACTAGAACTAAGCAGATAGCCACTGACTACGGTATACAACCGTCACATTTAAGCAAACTGAAGACGTGGCAACGAGGCTGCTTGGCATGCAAAATCACAGCCTGGCACCTGAAGGAACGTACATAGAAATTAGATACAGAAAAGCCACAGCACAGTAACATACGGTGTGTCCGAAGTAGCTGTCAAGATACTGTTCGTTATAAGAGCACGAGCAGCGGTGAATGCGCCCTTCCTCAGTACCGACCAAATAACTGCAAGCAACATATACACATACACTGCGAGACACATGTGATATGATGGATGATTTGCAATGAAAAACTAGATCGCAATTAAACTACCAGTTTTCACTTAACACTTGCATAAAAACAAAAAAAATAAAACTGTTTAAAACGGAACTGAAATGACAGAAATAAAACAAGTGCTGTTGTGGAATGTTAAAAAATCAAGATACACAAGGGTTATGGAAATGCCTGAGATCAAAAAAAAATAAAAAAGGAGGAATAAACGAAAACTGAAATAAGTAAAAACTGAAACGAAAACTGCAAGCACACACATCACTAAACTTTGTCATAAATAGTCTCATTAAGCTGGACAAGGAATGGCAAACGTCGATTGGTTATAACAACTTCACTAGTGTGATATTTACGACGCAAATCACACTAATGAAATTCATTTTACGACATCTTGCTCAGATCCACTCTCTTTTGAAACCCGTTAAGCACAGCAGAGCCGTTAGCGGTGACTGCTGCTAGCTCCTGGTGGATCATAAGTAGGAAATGGCGAGTTTCGGCTGAGAATTCACTTCACTAAATCTTGGCTTCCATGGGGAGGGTTAAAAATCTATACGTCAAGTGAAGAATGGCAGGCAGACATTGTAATAGTCGTACATGTTTGAGTCGTTGTTGTTGAAATCAAAGCAAAGTCCGCCGGCAAACTTCGCGATCATCGCGTCGCTTTTCTTCGTCTTCACGCCGCAGCCTGAATGTATCTGACGATCCGACACTCGCTTCAACTTTATCAGATCTGCTCAGCGTAAAGTTACAACATAACTGAGCCAGGTTATTCCACGCTGGCACTTGTACTGCTACGTCTATCATACTGTCTATAACCCACCATTGCAGTCATGAAATGACCATCACAGTAGCCTCATAACAGAGGGGGCAAGAGAGAAATTTAACATGTCAAAAAAATTTCTGCTTGTCAAAAATTGTCTTCCAAATATATAAAATTTGCAGCTCAAAATCCCCATTCTGGGCATTTTAGGGGCAACATTAAACTTCTGAGCACCCATAATCTCCTGCGTCGAAAATATGCAGCTGTTTATCGGAAATTGCAACTGCTTGCTCCCCCACTTTCTCAATCGCCGACGTCAGCGTGACCAAACGACTGTCGGCCAGTGTGGTATAAGTGTACGAAGAGTAAAAATTCGTTTAAAACATCACCTACCACAGGATGTGGTTTAACACAGTACACTAATCTATCAACAGCTTTGCGTTGGCTTTCTCACAGACGTTGGGCCGTTTGTGCCACTGACAGTTGCTTGATCAATGATCAATTGCTGCATCCCAGACCGGATGTAAATTAGGGGTTGCTTAAGCTATCGCCTGCTGCCGTAGCAACACTTAACTTGGTACCCAACTGCTAGCAACAACATTAAGCAAGAAAGTCTTTTCTACATTACAAACTTCTTTGACAACAATACTGCTAAATATTATCAAATTTGGTTTAGAATAAAATAAGTTATAGCGCGAACAAAGAGAGGGAGATTTTTTCCGAGACACAGTGCAGTAAGTTGGGCACATGTTAAAAGCTAAGCTAAGCGTGTCGCTTGAATTGGCCCATTATAGTTTTAAACTGTTTCTTTCTATCTATGTGCACTTCCGGTTCAATAAACATAACTGATTGTACGACGTAATTGAGTGCGTAAAAGACTGGTTGGATGTTGCATACCTTTGTACTCGAATCCCTTGCGAATGGCCCACTGCGTGACTCTACCGTCAGTGGACACAGACACCAGCACCTCGGCATGCTCGTCATCGGTTGTAGCGTTGTTAGCACTGGCGTGATCCTTCTCAACCCAGCGTACCTGCCAGACTCCGCTAGCGTGTTTACCTCCAGCCGTGCTGCAATGACAGACAGACGACAGACAGACAGACCGCGCTACGTGTAGCAGTAGGCGTGCTTGTCGCCTACCGCGCTGCAACCAGTGCCAGTATTACATGTTACGATACGATACGACACGACAAAAAATCTGAGCTGATAAAAACTGCCAGTTGAATCTAGCACTTGAACTAAAACGAACTGAAAATGTTCCATATGGAAATAAGAGAGGAGAAAGTGAAACAAGAGCACTGTCATGTAAAAAGAATTAAAAATACAGAAACAGATGTTTATGGGAAAAATAAAAGACTGAGACAAGAAAAAACCATGAAAATAATGAAGAAAACTTATACTAAAAATACAAAAAATTTGAGCTAATGCTTACAATACACGCGAAAGCCTATAGCAGTTCCTGTTCGCAAACTGTCAGTCTATCTCGAGCCATTTCGTAACAGTTCTTTCTGCGAGTGTGCTTTCAAAGTCATCAATGTTAACACGACTAAAAAGCTCGTTACTAGTGCTGGTTGTGATAGGCAGCATACCCATGCCTATCTGCAACCGTTTTCACGAAAGACTGGCCAACAACAGTAAAATAACGACTTTTATGGAGGTACCGCGCTTTGACGCCCTCGTGCGCAAGTTTCCTTGAACCTAGAAAATCGAGAATTAGACCGTCGAAATTTACGTTCAATGCTGAAAATTTCATACGCAGCTTCTCCATATCTATCTCAATTGATTTCGGTGCAATTCGCTCTTAAAATGTGTCTCGCAGACCGAAATTGCCAAAAAATTCATAAAACTCCCTATTTTGGCGTTCAAGGTCATCCAAGGTCATTGAATTCGGTGGCAGTCGAGAGCCAGTGTACGACTTCCTATTAGTGATTAATAGTAACCTAGGTCCTATTTTGCACCGTTATTGAGATACAGCGATTTATTGGCTAAAAATCGAAAATTTTCCCTACCCCCTCTCATTTAACGCCCTCGTTCGGGGTGACCCCTTCCGAATTTATGAAAAAGCTTTACGGTTCCTGAAACTAGAGTCTTGCAGGCAGCCAACGGTAAAGATTTGATGATCCTAGCTTGCACCGTTTTTGACTGATCCACCCGTGTGACGGACAGACAGACAGACAGACGGACAGAATTGTGATGGCAGTTGCTGCTTTCGCTCGTAAAAACAAGAAAAAAACCGTATAAGCAAGTCCAGATATCCATAAAATCAGTTCATTAAACCAGATATGTCAAGTCCTTAAGGCCAAAGTGGTCTCAGGAAGAAAATTTTGGCCTCAACCTCGGTCTCAATCTCGAAACCATGGCCTCGGCCTCGACCTTAAGCATTTGGCCTTGGTTTGGCCTCGGTCGTAATGCTTTGGCTTTGTTAACACCATAAAACTTAATCATAACAGCTCGTATTTTAAAAGCTAATTTGCACTCCGGAACACGTACTAGATCAGTATTCGGTGGCTCAAATATAATAGCGCCAGACTAAGTTTATTTCCAAAGCATTTTTGCTGTAAAATTAGTTGAGCGCAGTTATAAGTAACTGACCAGCTGTCTAGGACGGGTTCAGTGCTGATGATCGACACGTTATAGACGACAATCGTTCCATCGTGCAGGCCCACCTCAACAAACAAACATACAATAGACATAAACGTTAAGAAACATTTTTGGTAATAATAAAAATAGAGCTGCTGTTAATTATTAATAATTTAAGGCAAAAAACCAGTTCAGAATAATTCAGAAGCAACATTGAAATCCAGAGCACCCAAAATCTCTTCTGTTGGGAATTTGCAGCTGTCTCAGTTGGAAAACTACAACTTCATGTCTCACCTCTTTCTTTCAGTTCAAGATGTCGCTGGTCTCACAATCCGAAATGAAAATGATTAACTAAATAATCAATTTTTTGATCCACTAATTAATTGGTTGACTGCTTGATTAACTAACTAACTAATTAATTAATTCATTACTTAAGTGGATGACTGACTAATTGACTAACTGGCTGATGCAAAACTCACAGCGAGCAGATTTGGGTGAGCTTTGCTGAAGTCGAGACACATGACAGCCGACTGAGTGCGGTAGATGCGCTCTGGAAACTGCAAAAAACACTGTTCCTCAGTCACGCTAATATTATAACAACTTTGTTCGACACACGGTAAAAGTTTGCACACACACGTGCCTCCTTTACCAAGCACTCTGAAACAGCACATATTCTCATTGTTCACTGTTCATCTATCATTGCAATGTAATCGAAAAACACCTATTGTAGTTGTAGTTTCTTTAATTTATGCCAGATAATTAAATATTTGCAATAATGCAATAAATTAATGTATGTTACATTGTAGGCCTACTTCATTTGGAAACTGTTTATGTATGTGTGCACGTTTGATGTAAGCATTAATGACGATATTATTCACTTGCTTACTTAACTGTTGTTGACTGTTTGAAGACCAGAACCCCCATTCTTAATACTTATAACTTCTAAAAATATTTCCCGAGACGTATTTAAAATACGCAATATTTTCTAAGTTTTTTCTTAAGAAAAAAAATCTTCCTAGGATCCTTCAGTGCAGAAAGATTGGTGATAAATATAAGTCGAGAACGACTTGCAGAAAAAAGTTGCCAGATTTTTGGAAGTCATGTCGCCCAATTTTGACAAAAAAGTAGCCCAATTTTTATTTTTTTATATGTCCCAATGGAAGCCAATAATTCCAAAAGTAGCGAAAAGCCAAATTTTAAGGCGCCAACGGCTGCCAAGAGTAACCCGATTGGCGCTTTTCGCCCAACCTGTCACCCCTAGTTGAAGTAAAGTGGTACTGACTTCTGGGTTTTTCAGTGACCAGCAGCAGACCAAGCCGACGCCAGCGTTTTGCTTGACGTACTCAAACTCTCCATAGCCAACTGCCACCAGGTCCTACAATCACAGGCAGTGACAGGCTGCAGGTTTACTTATTTATCAGATTGTTCGGATGCCGCCAGAAGCCTCCCGCTCGTGCTCGAAAAATTCTGCACACAACACCTGGCTACCACATGCAGCGTCTCTGTAGACGTGCTAAAATCCCGCCACTGACGCTTCGTCAAAGTTCACCGTTAGACACATCAATGCAAACCGCGGCACTAGGCTAGCTGCTGCACTTTCTTAGTTTTTCTGGAAAACTTTTATGTACAGATCTGGCGTCGCGTTGTCAAGTCTCGCTATGTCAGGTCTCGCGATTTCAGCGCCCCCTCTCCATACTGCTAACAGCTAATTGCAACAAAACCCTATGTCGCAATGGTAATGTATCGCATAATCCGGTCCTGTGTCTTGAACTTTCGACCTATGACACTGAGATTCAACAGGATTCTTGCGCTTGTCGAGTTACATGTTCGTGCAAAATTTCATCAAGCTACGTTCAGGGTTCGTGAGTTATCGTGTTAGTAAAGTAAAAATACAGAAAAAACTTAGCAACGTTGCTGAAAACAATAGGCCCTACTGTCGTCATAACCGCGGACAGCAATAATATTAATACTTACGACAAAAACATGTAGTAATACAAATACGGGTAAAGTGGTACGGAATCTTAGCAAATACTTGAATCACTTGAGTGTGCTAAAGGCCTAAAATCACAATTCGAACTGTTCGTGGTTCCACATGATTGTATTCCGATGGTGTGCCTAAACACCTCAGATCACGTGAGGTAAACCGCAGATCGCAGAAATTGCCTACGTTAGTGGCTGCAAATTAGTCACTGTCTACGGCAAAACTGCAAATCAGCTCAGGTCAAAGAATTACGGTAGTTTAAGTTAGTGATCTGCTGTGATCTGCCCATCTGCGGTGCCACAGACTAATCCACGGTCACTTACATTAACAATTTCTAGGATCTGAGACTTTTTAGAAAAATACAAGCGAAAAGCGTGCGGCACGCGCACCAGGTTGGTGGCGTTCCATCCAATGCAGCTGACGTTGTGGCCTTTGGTCGTAGAGCATTGGTAAGACCAGAGTCGACTGAGATGAGGTCCCACGTCCGTCACTGTTAACTCACTGCCGCTGTGAAGCTGCTCGCTACCAAACACCACTGCTCTCTTGTCATCATCGTCATCAGCAGCAGCATCAGCCGCAGGCCACTTCTGAATGTCTGTGTACACAAACCAGTCAAACTAACCGACACTAACAAAAATCGAAGTAATCTGATATGATGCAAAATCGCTTTTCGTTTCTTTTCAAACAACAGTAATTTGCGATTACATGTTCCAGCCGGGGTTCGACCGACAAACCTCCCTTTCCCTTTGGGGTCACGAACCCCATTTAACACAATGTGTCACCGCATCTCACAAGTGTGCTTACCAAAAGGCATCTGAATCTGTAGACAGATTGGACAGACAGACGACCACGCTATCGATAAACGTGTAGCTCTAGCAGAATAGCTGGCGCTAGAGCGATTCGCATAAAAACAACATAACGTCCTTCTTAAACCATAAGACTCATAGGGTGGCGCTAATTTCTGTTTTCTTAGCCCTCAGTCAAACACCAGCTTACACTGCAAAACCCACAAATTGTTTTACAAGTAGGGTTAGCGCACTATGTGGTGTGCCTGTTTACACCCCAGCTTTCACCGGTACTCACTGCAGGTAGGTACCCAGTACCCACGGAAGGACGGCTAGGCTGAGTAAACCGAAACTAACAGCAGCACATACAAAATTTTGAATGGCAAATTTTTTTCAGTACCGACAGGGTACATTTTTTCAAAAACTTTAGTTGAGCAAATGTTTTACTTTCCACGTATGCAAGGTCTATCTCAGTAACGTGCGCAACTCTGCTACAATCTGTTTTTGCAAGATCTATGTTGTATACAAAAGTTTGATTTGTTTAATTTTTCTTCTTGTTCTATCTGACGTGTAAACTACAGCCGTCGTGGTAAGCCCCTAAGTTTCTGTGACACGGCTGCAACACAAAATAAATATGTTTCATTCGTTCAGTGATTTTTGATAGCGTTCGTGTATACCATTTAACAAATAACAGCACATAATATTAAAGTAATTTACTAACGTAAAAACCGACCTAATATTGGCTCATAATTGCGGTAGAGCGCCTGCTTCTTCTGGTAGGTGTTGAGATTAATGATTCGTTCCATAATGACCAGGTGCTGCTTCATCACATCACTCTGTATTCAACACATTCTGCTAATTGTTCACTGGAAACATCAAATCAGCCAGTTAATCTCCGGCCACATTGCTTGACTGAACAGAAATTGGACGCCACAGAGTAACAACGAATACCAAAAGCTTAACTGTGCCGGTGTAGTACTGTCTTAAGTCATTCTCAAACCGTGTTAAATGTTCTTAGTCTAGGATGAAATCGATTTGACTTGGAATTTTCGTTACATTTCTACTGCAACAGTTAACGAAGCTGCAACAACAACTGCAAAAACAGCAACAAATACAGTTCAATTCTTTCAAACACAGTGTGTAGATGATTAACAAATAGATTGGATTCAGTAAGAAATGCATTTATACTAGACCTGCATAAACGTCGTGTCAACGCTGGCGGCGTTGACGCTAGTCGAAGGTTGAGACTTTTTCCTGCGCAAATCGACGTTATTGAACATTTTAACGAAAGTTGTTGTAGTACCAGCAGTCACTGCAGCAACAACAACAGTTATCAACACAACTAGACTGTCAAGCCTCGCGTAAGGCTAAGGCTGTCCGCGGTAGCCGGTGTGGCATGCTCCAATATTCATAGCAATGACGTCAGCCATCAGCCAACAGCTTTCGAGCCCGTATGCAACAAACAGACAGACGGACGGACGGGCAAAATAAACTCATGATCAAGAGGTGGTGAGTTCAAATCGCTGTGAAGTACTTACTTCCTGGACTGACTATCTGCGGACAGGTAAACCATCTCAGTATATAACCAACACCAAGGTCAACTCAGCGTCGCCTTCCATCCCCCTGGGGTAGGTGAAATGAGTCTGTCCAGTTAGGGTTAAGGGGAGGCGCGTTGATCTGTGTCAGGTGGTAGGTAACAGTGTATAATCCCATATGGCAGGTGACGCTGCGTAACTCTGAAATGGGCTTTGTATAAAAAGCTATGGACTCATTTAAGTTTATTCTTTTCCTTTTAGGCGAAGTCGCTGTAGCGCAAGCAAATTCGCCTATAGCAACCTGTTTCTCAGTAGCATCGTCTGTCATCTGTCTGTCACATTCATGCACCCTAATTAGACCGTTCGACGGATCAACGTGTTAATAGCAGGCGGAGTCCAATGACACAATGACGACAGGAGAGTCGAACCTCAAAGCCAACACATGCAACTGCAAATTGATGCTGCCACCCGGTGAATAAAGACGAGGAGCGATTCCGCCTTTTCCCAAATTATTTTAGACCTGTTCAATCTAATCGAAATGAAAGGATCCATCTTACCACGGTCAGCGACTGACGCCTCCGGTGGTTGAACAATGGAAGTAGTCAGAGGCGCAGCCTCCCCTGTATTAGCATTTGCATTAGCAGCAGCAGCAGCAGCAGCATCTTCATCAGTAGTCGTCTGCGGCTCATCGCTCACAAAGACGATCTCTTCCTCCTCCGCTTGCTGCGCAGACGCTGCAGTAATAGTACACAATATACAACATACAACCAGTTTGTACAGCGCAGAGGCAGAAAAAATTTCTACTGTGCTGTACCGGTGGCGTGGTGGACTAAACATTATTGGGGTTTCTAAAAACGTTTTTGTAGGCATACATTTAGGCTGTGGCGCATTGTGACTTGTTGGTTTAACTGCGCCGGCCACAAGCGCCCTTAAGCCCAAATTCCACTACGACAACTTTGCGAGAAAGTCGCAAACACGAATCATAGAAGTCAGCGGACTTTGTCGCCGACTTTCACTGACTGTGTCTGCGACTTTCACCGAAACTTCCCCGCGGGAATGGCGTAATGAAATTTGGGCTTTGTTCACTCACTCACTACTACTATACCATTACAACAACAACAACTACTACTACTACTATTACTACTACTACAACTACAGTACCTTGCAGTGCAGTATAGGTGTCATGCAGGTCCCATGTACTAGCAAATGTCGACTGTTCAGAATGCAGTATTCGTTCTGTCTGTACGTTCTTGTGTTTAGGTGCGTCATTGAACGTGTTAATGCCACGCTCTGTGTACCCTTCGTTCAACGCCGGGCCACTCTTTGCCTGAAAACACAATCATGATCCGTAAACCACAGCTGCGGAAATTAACACTATTAATCACGCGATCAATGGTTAAAAACTTTTAATGACTGTAATGTAGATTCAGTCGTTAAAATTTTGATATGATAAAATGGTTTGCTTAAAACAAATATTGTAGAGTAAAGACCATTAAGTTGTTCATGCGTGCAAACACTGTACTTGTCCAGAGAACGCAAGCATACTTAACGTACTAAAATACAGGGTGCGGCAAAATTAAAGACCCCACTACGTAAAATGCATTATTCTCCTAATGGTTCCGAATTTTTCTGCCAAATTTTCAGGCACAGTTCCTGAAATTGTTTGCCATCTGCAGTACTAATGATACTTCGTTTACTTCAGTATTTCTGAAATAACAAAAGTTTAAACATTTAATGCAAA
>Ga0056128_1006676_pt1 | contig 14564 bp, 10 predicted proteins | sample WorMetLIZISLAND2_FD_71113 | JGI IMG/M metagenome (GOLD analysis project Ga0056128, IMG submission 71113) | Marine gutless worms symbiont microbial communities from Max Planck institute for Marine Microbiology, Germany - Olavius geniculatus... ...
CATCCAAAAATTGCGAAAAATTCACTAAAAACCTCTTTTTGAGAGGTTCAAGGTCGTTCAAGGTCATCGATGTTGATAAATCCAAAAAGCCTGTCACCAGTGCTTGTTATGATAAGCAGCGTGTAAGTACCTATCTGCAACCGTTTTCACATTATTCGAGCCAATAACGGCAAAATGACGTCTTTTTAGGGAGAGTACCCCTCTTCGACGCCCTCGTTCGAGGGGAACCCCTGCACCCAGTGGCACAAAATTTTGACACGATAAACTAGAGACCTTGGGGCAGCCCATAGTGAAGATTTCGTGATCCTAGCTTGCACCGTTTTGATACAGATCACGAGTGTGACAGACGGACAGACAGACAGACGGACAGACGCCCAGACGATGGCAAAGACGCGCGAAGCATTCGTGCGAAGCATTCTGCTTTCGAGCGTAAAAATTGATAAATATTTAGCAAAAATATGGACAAAGTGCAATAGCTTACTTTTCTGGCCCACCCTGTAGGCTACACAGCGTATAAAAGGCTATAAGCCTACTCGCTTGACTGACCGGTAGTAGAAATAGCACGTTGGTCAAAAGCAGTCTTCGATGCACAGATAAAAAAAAAATATTCATTTCGATCCAAAAATTGAACTGAGTAGCTAAAAATTACACTATAGTTTAGGCTTAACCTCAAATTTTACTGCAATATTGGCTTGCATCGGTCGGCTACTGTATAACAACCCTTAATTTTACGCAGATTTTTTTTGTCCACGTACGGTTCCGCAGCTCATCATCGTCATAGGTCCTATCTCAGCAACCGAGCATCGGATCCACTTCGGGTTTGGTTTATAGGGTAGAGTATTCGAGGTAGGCAAATATAAAGGTCACGTGACCGATGACGTCACGTGGCCTTAAAAGGTCAAACTCGTGAAACCAATAAATGCAATCTTTGAGGCCGCGTATAACCGTGCATTGATCACGAACAGGAAACCACATGCCGAGTTTGTTGGTCACGTGGCTTGCGATCAAAGTCTTACGAAAACTTGACTTCAAAACAATGTCACTTGTCTTGTACTGCTATTAGCGATTGTTTTTGTCAAACAGCGAGTGAGTGTCTGTGAGCGTCTGCGTCTCTGAGCCCGCCGTCTGCCTGTCCCCGGTTTGTCCGCAAAAGCGGCAAAACTGTGATCGTTAGGCCTATAGGGTGTTTACACGACCAACAAACGTCCAGCAGTAGCACGTGTATTTTGAATACATTTGCTGGAAGTTTGCTGGACGTTTGCTGGATCGTGGAAACACCCAATTAGTAGTTGAAAGCCACGTCGCCTACCGGCTTGTCGAGTTGAATTTCAACAGATGATTCTGACCTGTCGTCGTCCGACTTTTCGCACACAGCTGGCGGCGGTGAAGTTCTCCGGGTCAAGGTTAGTGAAGGGCAGTTTGTCGCGGTCAAGGTGGGCGGAAGGCTGGCGCAGTCGCAGTAAATCCAGGATCGACTGAACCTCACTAGCGTATGAGACGTCAGCCATTGTACGACGTTTTGACGCCAGACGGAACGCAGCCAACCAGTCGGCGTACTGTTCCGGCTGTACACAGCGGTCACAAAAACATCGTCAGGTTTGAACACTCTTAATAATACTTACATTTCAATTTTTAGCCAACCGTACTTAAGTAACGGTCGAGCTATTGGCATGATTGTCGTCGTCTGTCTGTCCGTCTGTCTGTTGCGGATGTATTGTGGCTAAACGGAGCGAGATAAGGCCTATGTTGCTATTGATCTCTAATAGGAAGTCGCATATTGGCTTTCAAATGACATGTAAATCATTGACCTTGGATGATCTTGAAAAGTCATAACGCACTATGGTATACCAATTGCGCAATATTGTGGCTAAACGGTAAATTTTAGCGGGTCTGCGATAACACCATCGGATATCGCGCTGACGACTTCCTATAGGTTGTCAAACCGTGTCTTTATCTGCAGCGGTTTGCCCGCAATTTTCAGTGGAACGTTTCAAGATATATGTGGCCATATCTCGGAAACGGTGAGGGATAAGGTAAAAAATTACTACTAATTACTTATAGGAAGTGGCATACGGTCCTTTCAGACAAAATAGAAATCATCGACCTTGGATGAACTTCAAGGTCACTGACAACCAGTACGGTCGGCTATCTCAGCGATAGCTAGGCTTTTTGTTACTGTCTGAGATAGTGACGACAATATTGTTCTAGCATCATTTTAGGGTAATTCGGCGCAAGTAGGTAATAGCTGCAGGGAGAAACTTTGCATTCAAAATTGCGGCCAAACCGCTGCAGATAAAGACATGGTTACTATTGGCAGCCTACAGCAACTCGTCATCGCCCTACCGTACGGTGCCATTGCCGAGCGCCTACGAGATGCCGTTCAGCCACAGTACATGCGTTACAGATATACGATAAACAAGAGACAGATCATACCTAAGGTCCAACCTAACGGTCGGCTAAAAACCGTCTTAGCAGGACAGTTTTCATCCTGATCTGATAGCTGCCTATAAAATACTCGTACGATCACAATGGCCTATAATGAACTCACGTTGTCTAGCCGGAGCCACAGTTCTGTGGGCGTTCCTTCACCGCGAACCATCAAACTGATTGTAAACTTTTTGTCTTTCATCTTCGCCTGTCCGTTTACTTCACAGCCTGCATACACGTAACCGACAGTACGCCCCATTGACCACAAAAAGTAAGCCCTGACTACTCTCATGCAATCATAACTTCACCGATTATACTTGCATTAGGTGACATTTCTAACTTCTTTTTCTAACCAAATCAGTAACAAACATTAACGCATCTAACGACTTAAGCAATAGTGCATGAGCGTGTACGTGTGGCAGACAGACAGACAGACAAAACAATTGCAACGGTAACACGTATCGCAATAGCCAGCAGCACTAATGCTTTCAGCGATGTCGCTACAAAACTATCCACCGAGGCAACTTTTGAGCCAATACCAAACAAGTAGGCCTAAGCTTAGGCATACAATAAAGGCCTAAAATTCTTAAATTTAAAAAAATCAGTCCGTGTTTTAGGTCGCATGATTTTGAAAGGTAAGAGTTGCTTTCAGTCCAGCGCAGGCCTATTATTATATAATATTTAATTTCTAGTGTCATATTTGTTTTATGTATCCGGTAGGCCCACATGCATTGATTGATTCAAGTCGTTTTTTATTCGCTCCACATGCTTTACGTAACCTCTGAGGTCGAGACTGCAGAGAGAGTGTTTGAGATGCTCGGCGTCGTGATACATGTTGAGCTGCGTGTCTGTCAACGTAAAGAAACGAATCTTGAACCGCTTCACCGCCATCTTCTTCCGCCTGTATTGCATACACCTTTATTTCAATGCACGTAAGGTACCTGTACTGCTTAGTTATTTTCAGATTTTGGGTTATATCGATCGTCACTGTGCAACAGATCGACCAGCGAACAATAATTGGCCCTATGGTGCAGCCAGCAGACATACCACCACCCCAGTCACATTAAACCTTCACCCCATAACCCGCTAGTCATTTCACAACTCGCTGAGAATAGGAGGCTGAATTAACATCAGCGCACGGTAGTTTAGCAACTTGCTCAAGATTGCTTGCAGATAGCGTAACCCGCAACCTGAAAGTTACAAGTGCCATACTCTACTACGATACAACTCGCAGTAAAGCTAAAAGGCGCGTACAGAGCGACGTAACTGAACGGAACTGAGCTGACATAGTTCAGTTTTTGACGAACTGACCAATGGGCAAGCAGTAATGCATTACAGCAGGCACTGTTTAACGGCGTCAATGGCCTACGTGACTACGCTCACGTACGCGTCAAACAATGACCAGTAGGCTCGTTCTGCTTGCCCATCGTTCAGTTCGTCAAAAACTAAACCGTGTCACTTCGGTTTAGTTCATTTATACCCCGTTTATGCGATCAAGCAATCCTCGAGCAAACATCGAGCAGACATCGAGCAAACGTCGAGCAAACATCCAGCAATTATATATGTTAGCTGGGCGAGTCTTCGTCGTGTAAACGGGGTATCACGCCGCTCTGTAGGCGCTTTTAAAACGTAACAAAGCGTTTACTGGTAGACTAGTAGATATCCGCGAAGCTCGGGGCACTTGTTGAGGAATGATGTTCGGGGACTTTCGGCCTCCTCGCCGGTCAATGTCATCTGAAGGTCATCCAGCGCCGCGTCCACGTCGTCGTCAGTGCAGACCATGTTCTTGGGGCTGTCAGTTCGACTGCTGTCTGGGGTGGACACCAGCATCTCGTCGTCGCCATGTTGTTGTTGCTGCTGCTGAATGTGTAGCTGTCGCACGTCAAAAGCCAACACCCATGTTTCACGTGTCAATATAATTGCACAACTAGTGCATGTTTGTAATGTTTTGCGTGTTCGTTATAGCACGTTATATGTTTTTAAACTTCACTTTATGCACTGTAATGCGTCTATCAGTTAAGTCATGCACGAAAATTTATAATATAATATTATAATAAGGGACTATAATATATTTTTTTAAATTTCTGACTTTAAGGTATATTACACCAGTAACTGTAGTTGATTTTTAAACTACAGTGCAAAGCAGAAGATAAGCACAGTACTGCCACCGCTTTAATTGTTTTCAGCGTAATTATTCCGAAAATTGTGGATCATTTTAGCCAAAGGAACCGTCATCCAGGCCGTCCTCGCAACAGATGGGTTGACCAGATTCGGCGGGACAACAACCTCCCACCCGCCGACATCTGGAGGCGTGTCGACAATTGTGGTCACCGAGGGCGATGCTACGGTCTCTACCGGTTAAGTGCTGACCGTAGATGTTAAAAACATTTGTTTTGTTTTTTTTATAAAAGTTTAAAACATGTTTTTTATTTTTTAAAAACTTTTAAAATGTTTTATTGATTTTTTTATGTTTTTAATACTTAAATGTTTTTTTATGTTTTTGTTTTATTTTTAATGTCTCGTTTTTGTTCTTATTAAAAATAAACATACAAAGTTACAAATATGATGCATTTCTCATGGGCAAATTGTGTTTAGTCCTGTATTCGATCTGTTCCATAATTACGGTTACATAATAACATTCAGTAAGCCTACATTCCGGTCTTCAGTCTTCACAAATGGTAGATTTTTGTTTTTAACATGTTATTGTGCTAAATGTGGTTCATTGTTTTTTTATGTATGCTTTTACATGTTTTTATAAAAGTAAAAAACATGTTTTTATGTGCAAATCAATGTTTTTAACATCTATGGTGCTGACGACGACGACGACGACAGTTGCACATGTTACGAAGTAGTCATTCTGATGCAAAACCACATTTTGACATGACTTCAATCATATGCCATGATTATTACGCGCAACAGCAGCTCCTGCTGTAGCGCGTCTTAGCCATCGCAATTCTGTCCGTCTGTCCGTCCGTATGTCTGTCTGTCTGTCGCACGGGTGGATTAGTCAAAAACGGTGCAAATTAGGATCATCAATTCTTCACCATCGGCTGCCCGAAAGACTCTAGTTTTAGGATCAGTAAAGTTTTGCCATAAATTAGATGGGAGTCACCCCGAACGAGGGCGCTAAATGAGAGGGGTGGAAAAAGTTTGCGACTTTCAGCCGATACGGCGTTGGCAAAAGCGAAATAGGTGTCGCCGTCTGGTGAGTACAAGTAAAACGCTATAAATAATTTGGCCCCCGGTCGTCTGGTGCCCTCTGGCGACTGATTTTGTTTTACTGGGCTTTCTTTGAAACTGTAGCAAAAGCCGCGTGGATAAGATCTACGGATGAAGTTTGCGGATCATTGGCGTAAGAAGGTGCACCGCTGTTGCGCGTTCCCTTGCGTTAGCTGGGCTTTTCTTGTGAGTTTAGCAATCAGGTATGCAACGGCAGTGGCGGCGTGGGTAAGAAAGAGCAGGAAGTCGCAATTTTCGGACAGACACCATAAATTTCCGACGAAATTCCGACCAACAGCTATAAATTTTCGACAGAAAACATTATGGTCGCTTCAAAATTTTAATTTGACCTTAAATTTGTGTAAATGGGGTTTTTGCCACCGAATTTCGCATTTTATAGGGCGAACATTTTCAGACAAAAAGATGTTACGACAGTTTTCCGATTCCGACAGACGAAAATATAGGTCCAGGTACGGCGCGGATTTTATTCTGAGCCCAAAATGGATAGGCCTAACTTACACATCGGACAGATACAATTAGTCGGTGAACCTGTAATCCAGCGAACAGCGCCATTTCCTCCTCAGTGCAGTGGACGTGTTCTGTAATGATGGACCACTTCGCCTGCTCGTAGATCTGATTGATCCGCACCGAGTCGTACTGAACACACGGAAATATCACGAGCACTAAAGTATTTGGTAAGCGGCAAAATCACCGATCCGTGCTGCCACCTGGTGAATCATAAATCATCTTTTTATCGTAAGTCTGAAACAACCGAATGTTTGGGTCTGAGGTTTGACTAACATAATCTCCCCTCCTCTGAAAGATCGGAGATTCTTATCTGACACAGTGAGTCATTGAACCCCACAAGTGTACCGCCAAATGGCATCTAGATCGGGTGAACAAATGTGAGAGACGACAGGCGACAGACTGAGTGACCACGCTATGGAGAAATGTGTAGGAGTAGGCGGAATCGCGCTGGCGCTGAGAGGAGCGATTCCGCACACAATAATATTACAACGTGCGCCGAAAAAGTTCTGTTGGTATTGCGGCACAAATAAAATTGAAAGATAGAAAGCAGTCAAAGAGTTCAGACCTCTGCCAAAACCGCGTTCTATTCATATTTTGACAATTTTATTGTCTTCCATGGCATTTTTCGTGTTTTATGTGCTTGCGACATGCGTTTTTGTGCACGTTACACACTTTTTTTTGTTCTGAGAATCGTAGTACCGAATACATAAATAATGATTTGCAAATCTGGGGATTGCGATCACGACCCGGATCGCCGCAGTGAACTAATCACTTTTCACGTGAGCCGCGCCCAACTTTTTGGAATAACTTCATAAAATCCGTTCACAACTTCATCAGAAATTTCGGCGAGAAGCGATCACTAAAATGTGAGCATTATCAATTTATTATTGACAACTCTGTATGTAGTTCAGTTTCAGGCTGCGCGAGACGTGATCTGAATGATTTGATATGATTGATATGACTGTTTAAATTTAGCCTAGTTTCCGTTTCTTGCTTGTTGTCTGTTTTTGTTTTTTTCTTTGCTGTCATTGAATGACGAATAAAGTTGTATATATAATCGGCACTCTAAATTCGGTTGATTGTTTAATTGCAGTGAAGTATACTGAGCTATTAAAAAAGCTTTAAAAAGTCGACTTCGCCGTACCCTTGGCTTGAGGTCGAAGAATGCGCAGAATTTGTAGCGTAGCATAATTAGCTCATTCTCTTGGATGTTTTGTTCCATCAGCGACTTGGACGAATCCAACCAACTGCAACAGACGACAGCCGGAAAATGCCAAATTTTGCCTGATTTCGCAACAAAATTATTTAATAGTTATTATAAAGTATTGATAATGACAATAGTGCACTCCGTATGACACAAATGTGGGCTAATGACAAAAAATGTCGATGTAATGTATAATAATGACTCCCATAGAATATCAGATTCAGTGAGTTTCTCGCTGACATTGTGCGCTTTATAAATTAAATTTACTTACTTACTTACTTACTTACTTAAATCCACAGTCATTATCATACACGGTGTTTCATAAAAAAGACCCCTTTTAGTTTCTTTCATAATTAACTCAAATGAGGATCAATTTACACAAAATTTTTGCCAGCTGTAGCTGAAGAAATACGAATTCAAAACGTTTAAACAAAGATGGCTGTTGATTAAATATTTTTTGCTAGTCGTGATGTAACGCTGACGTCATAATGTATCGTGATCGTGAGAACTAGCTTGCTTGTCTCAACAGTGCTGTCAGTTGCTACCCTGCTTCGACGGTAAACTTAATCTGGTTTGCTGATCAAAAAATGTTCATTCTGTCAGCAATAACAAACATGGAGCTTGAAAGCAGATGTTTTGTGAGCTAGAAACTCAACCATCTGGCAAGCTCTTGTGTGCTGGTACAATGTGTTGCTGCACGGAAGCTGCAATCAGCAGCAAAAGTCAAGCTATCACCACAAGTGCGTGAAAGCGATTCTTCTAAGTGATTTTTGTGGCTGCAAAGAAAAAACTTCAATAATTTGCCATCAGCGAACCAGATGAAGCACAGCATCGAAACAGGGTAGCTATTCAGCAACTGACAGCACCAGTTGAGACGAGCAAGCTTGTACTCACGACACATTGTGACGTCAGTATTACGTTACAACTAGCAAAGAATATTTAATCAACAGCCATATTTTTCCTAAAATATTTTGAATTAGTATTTCTTCAGTTACAACTGCTAAAAAGTTCGTGTAAATTGATCATCATCTGAGTGAGTTATAAAAGAATAAAAAGGGACCCCTTTTTATGAAACACCGTGTATGTATAATTTACGCTCCCCCAGTTATTATTATATTATTAGCAATAAACATAAAAAATTATACTGAATAAACGATTTTTATTAGTCACCGTAATATCATACAAAGAGTTAATATTAGGCCTTTACGAGGAAAGTGCAAACTATATACATAATAACGACTGGGAGAGTCAATTTTACGGGAGTGATTATTGTACATCACACCGGTACTTCCCTGGACATTTTTGAAAAACTCCAGCATCCAAAGCTTATAATAATTCGCTGAGATGATTTGTTTCGCCGGCCACCATAATGATTATTTGCTCTATTTGTTTTCCAACCTCATCGACCAACGACTTAACAAATCACGCGCTTAATAGATTTCCCAAATCCCAAATCTCAAATCCCGGCCTTTGTTACATCCATGAGCACGCATGATTGGTGCTACCGCACTGATGGAGTGGGTAAGCGAGTACGCAGTACGAGCTTATACCACTTCAGAGAGTGCGGTATCATAATTAATACCCGTTCACATGATCAAGCAAACATGGAGCAAACGTCGAGCAGACATCGAGCAAACGTCGAACAAACATCAAGCAGATATGAAGTATGCATAATATTCCGTTTACACGATAGAGCAAACATCGAGCAAACGTCGAGCAGACATCGAGCAAACATCAAGCAGGCCTGATGGAACCCCGTCCTCTGGCTCAAATGTAGGCTTAGGCTTAGCCCACAGCTGATCACGTGTTATATGGGCCTTCCAACTACAACACGCCCGCCCTCCTAAATAGCATGCTAATTACCATAGCTCGTCCAGCTAGCTGGATGAATGCTAGCAAACATCGAGCAGACGTCGAGCAGACGTCGAGCAATTAGCACGTGTATTTTGAATACATTTGCTCGACGTTTGCTCGATGTTTGCTCGATCGTGTAAACGGGATATAAAGCATAGCCTACATGAAACAAACATCAAGCAAATATCGAGCTGGCTCGTCCAGGCTGGAGAAGCCAGCTCGTCGAACCAGCTTCATCGTGTAAACGGAGTATAAACCATGCTCAGATTGCATAGACTACACCGTCGTCTGTTTTATCATGACGCACGACTGCAGCCGAACGTTGTGAAAAACAATACCAGTGCAAGCTGACCGTGGGGTTAAGCAAAGCAAACCAAAACACAGATATTGTACTTTGTCGATATATTTGCTAAATACTGACCAATTTTCACATTTTTCACCAGCAGACAGTATAAGAATTTTTCTACTCAGTGGCATGCATATCAAACCTATATAATGCGAAAATTGGTCAATATTTGGTGAAAATATGGACAAAGTACAATAGCTTAGTTTTTCTGGCCTACCCTGTAAAGTTGATATATGCGGTGAATAACTTGCCGTGCGTCGATGTGTGCCTTGTCGACGAAGTTCTGCGGCCTGGTCAGCAGACTGACTGCATCACGCACTGTTACCAGTGGACTGGAGCTCAGAGTGCTCAGTCCGGTCAACAGCAGTGAGTCCAGACTGGCGGTCTGACTTCCGGTTAGCGGTAGTGCTGTATCATTGGCATCAAACAGATTGTCGCTGGATCGGCCCAGCATTATGTCGGCGCTTGCGGTCCCCGGAGTCGTCAGGCCCATTGACCGAGCGTCCTGCATCCGGACTACAACCGTCTCAGCGTCTTTATCACAACGATAAATGTGTTCGATTTTTAGCCGACCATACTTTAGTAACCGTCTAGCTTATGGTACGATTGTCGTCGGTTTGTCTGTCCGTCCGTTATCGTCGTCGTCTGTAACAGATGTATTGTGGCTAAACGGTAAGAAACAGGGCCTAGGTTGCTATTGATTAAAAGTCGTATATTGTTTTTCAGATGACATGAAAATCACTAACCTTGGATGACCTTAAATGTCATTACGCGCTATTGTGGCTAAACTGTGCGAGATACAGCTTAGTCTGCTAATAAGCACTCATAAGAAGTCGCGTAAGCTCTTTCACATGAGACCAAAATTTTTTGCTGGCCTTCAGATGTCCGCGTACGGTCGGTCCTCCCTAGCGACAACTTGTTTTTTGTTAAAAATTATTATCCCCCGATGAGTATATAGCCGTTCTGATAGGCCGCGTTGCGGGTTTTGCGCGTCCGTTCGTCTGTTTGTCTCTGTTTGTCCGTCCGTCTGTCCCAACTTGACAGAAAAGCCTAGAGCAATCAACATTGCTAAGAACGTTCCCAAGGGGATCAGTAATAGCAGCATGTCCATCGTGTTATTGTACGGCTGTGCTAATGGGCGACATTACGAGTCATGCCTGTCCGTTTTTCGTTTCTTCGTCTGTCCGTCTAAAAAAAATAAAGGCAGTGGCTTCTATCCCCCAAATCTGGAATCGAAATCGGGCTCAACTTCCCCCCAGTTTTGGGCTCAGGTTCCCCCAATTTCTGACTCAAGTTTTTCTCTCCATTTTGGACTTTTCCCCTCTAGGGAGTTTTGTTAAGGGTGTAGATTGAAAAATAGAGGAAGTAAAAAATAGGGGAGAAAGCTTTGTTGGGGGAAATGGAAAATAAAAGGTAAAAGATAGGGAGGGAAAGTTTTGCTAAAGGTGTAGTTTGCCGAGAGAAAAATAGAAAAAAATATGCTTTACAACCTTATCAAAACTTCCCCCCTATTTTTCATTGAGCGCAAGCTGCGTCCACCAGGTATAGGGACAGAAGCCACTGGGTAAAAGTGGTGTGTAGCTTTTGATAGAAAACCCAGCACAGAGCTACGGAGCGTCGCCTGCCATACGGGATCACACAGTGTTATCTGCCACCCGACACGTGATCACGCCCCGCCTTTATCCAAGCCAGACAGGCCGATACTCGATTTACCTACACGGGAAAATTGGTAGGCTGAGTTGACCTTGGTGTTGGTTATATACCAAAATGGTTTATTTGTCCATAGACAGGCACCCATCAAAGTAATAACCACCTGACCGGGAGTCGAACCCACGACCTCGCGATCGTAAGTCTTTTGCCTTACCGTTACACAACAAAACCACCTTGTCTGTTTCGTACGGGTTGCTAACGCGTTCTGTTAGTTTCTTAATTTTTTGTCCTAACGTTTATAAGTAAATGACCGGTGTGTATTACAGCGTCGGCAGTGGTGGCGCCGGTTGGTCTGAGAGCGTGTTGGGTGGTCCTTTTGGAGCTACGTCTCTGCGACGTGGGTGGTGTGGTGCGAGCCAGTGACAGTTCCTCCGGGTGACGAATTCCTACGTCACACGAACCGCAAGAACCGCTCGTCGAAATAATCCAAACAACAGTAAAAACCCAGAGATTTAAACATGAACATGCTACGACTCGAGTTACTGTGCGGTTTTGACCCGCTTTCCCTCTGTCCCCTAATACAATCGTCATTTAATTCGCCAAGAAACAACGCAGTAATGCGGTGGGAACAACGAAACAAAAACCCCAGTCTTAGCTTATTATTGACAGCAACTGGCCGTATCCGTAGCGCCCCATTTGCCAAAGACAGAAATCGGGTTAAGTAAGTAAGTAAGTAAGTAAGTTAACATTTAAGCCAGCTAAATTGGCTTAATCTGCAGCGCTTTAGCAAAATTAACATTGCCTACAAACTTCTAAGACACGAGCCGGCTGGTGATCCGTAAGTTCTGTCCGTGAAAAAAATACAGAAAAAATAAGGAGAAAAAACTTGGATTTAAGATGAATGAGTTTCACTAGCAGACACCGTGTGACGCGTTGTCAGTACGTCTAGTGGCAGTGCTGTATCAGAGGATGAAAACTAAGACGAGATATATGATGCAATTGACTGAAACTCGGAAAGAAGAAGACTGTTTATGCCAGAACCAATCGAGGGTTTTTAACTCACTGAACTTTTTGCAAAGCGCGATGACGTTGTTGAAGACGTTAGCGGAGAAGTTGAGCGGCGCGTCGAAGGTCTGCAGATCAGGCAGAGTGATGCGAACGTTCTTGTGCATTGGAGTGAACCAGAGGGTCGTACCGCCGGTCACACCGTACTTGTCCAGCGTCCAACGTGTTCGTATCAGCCATGTTCTTGTCTCAGGCCACCACATGGCGTGGTCTGACCAGTCTTTCGACTCCGCCTCTGCATTGTTACCAATCCATAGATGTGAAACCGTTGCAGAAAAAATAAACAAGCAAACGTTAGTAAAAAAAAACGTAAAAACGTGGCAGGAATAAAAAAAACGTTAAAAACGTTAAATAAAAAACGTTAGCCCCAAGTTGTTCAACTTGTTGCCTGATGCTGTAGGTGCAGTGTAGCTGGAACTAGGGAAAGACGGAGAGAATCTTAGGCCCTATTCACTTTCAAATAAACCGTGAAGTCATAAGACCAAGCATTACTATAGTCTAACTAAGTAACTAATCTACCACGTAGTGAACTACCACCACATTTCGTTTCCGTGGTTTCAGAATTGCTTTTCAAAGTTATTGGTGAAATTTTAGTGAACGTTTTTGAAAATAAAAATAAAGAATAAAAAACCGTAAAAAACCTTTTTCCACATCTATGCATTCACCCATTCACCACCACAGCGAATAACATTTTAAGACGCGTACGGAGCGACGTAACTGAACTGAAATGAAATGAACTGACCAATGGGCGAGCAGGCAGTTCAGAACAGTTCACGTCAGTTATGTCACAACGTATAGGTCTACGCGCTCTTAGACTATTTAGTTTCCGGAATAAGGTTGTCTGAGAAGCATAATTTTCACGTGACTGAAAGCCGGTGTAAATAAGTTGCATGTTTTAAACAATATATGACAATGGGGACAAGTAATTTGAGCAAAGCTCACGAGACGCGCGAAAGCCTATAGCAGTTCCTGTTCGCAAGTAATCTTTGTCTATCTCCATCCATTTCGTCGTAATTCACTATTTTGCAGCCAAAAATCGCCAAAAAAATCACGTTAAATCAATATTTTTAGGGTTTAAGGTCATTCAAGGTTATTGATGTTGACATTCGTAAGAAGCTCCTCATCAGTGCTTGTTATGATAAGCAGCATGGCTGTGCCTATCTGCAACCACTTACACGCTAGACAAGCCAACAGAGTGTAAATAACCACTTTTTACAGGAGTACCTCTCGTTGACACCCACGTGCGCAAGCTTGCTTGAATCTAGAGAGTCCGGACTTGGACTGCTAAAATCTACATTCAATGCTGAAAATCTCATACGCAGGTTGTCTTGGTCTACTTTCAGCCATTTTGGCGCAATTCACTCTTGAAATGCGTGTCGCAGCGCAAAATTGTGCAAAAAATTCACTAAAAACCCCTTTTGGGGGATTCAAGGTCGTTCAAGATCATCGATGTTGATAAAACTCAAAAGCCTGTCACCAGTGCTTGTTATGATAAGCAGCATGTCTGTGCCTATCTGCAACCGTGTTCGCGTTACACGTGATAATTGCGGTAAAATAACCACTTTTTAGGGGGGGGGGTTAGCTGTCTTTGACGCCCGCCTGCGCCGGCCTCCTTGAACCTAGGGGGTCGGGACTTGAACTGCTAAAATTTACGTCGAATGCTGAAAATTTCACACGCAGGTTGTCTTGGTCTATCTCCAGCCATTTAGTCGCAATTTAGTGTTGAAATGTGCGCTGCATCCCAGAATTGCGAAAAATTCACTAAAAACCTATCTTTGAGGGGTTCAAGGTCGTTCAAGGTCATCGATGTTCATAAATTCAAAAAGCTTGTCACCAGTGCTTGTTATGATAAGCAGCATGTATGTATCTATCTGGAACCGTTTTCACATTATTCGAGCCAATAACGGCAAAATGACGTCTTTTTAGGGGGTACCCCTCTTCGACGCCCTCGTTCGAGGGGAACCCATGCACCCAGTGGCACGAAATTTTGATACGATAAACTAGAGACCTTGAGGCAGCCCACAGTCAAGATTTCGTGATCCTAGCTTGCACCGTTTTGATACAGCTCACGAGTGTGACAGACAGACAAACGGACAGACAGACAGACGGACAGACGCCCAGACGATGGCAAAGACGCGCGAAGCATTCTGATTTCGCGCGTAAAAATCACAAGCACGAAAGAAGTCAACAACAAAATTAACAACAAACGATGCACGTAAAAGTATACAGGTGACTACAACACCACGAGCAAAGTTGCAACGCAAATTGCAA
>Ga0056128_1006680_pt1 | contig 14558 bp, 14 predicted proteins | sample WorMetLIZISLAND2_FD_71113 | JGI IMG/M metagenome (GOLD analysis project Ga0056128, IMG submission 71113) | Marine gutless worms symbiont microbial communities from Max Planck institute for Marine Microbiology, Germany - Olavius geniculatus... ...
TTCGAATTTATGGAAAAGCTTTACGGTTCCTGAAACTAGAGTCTTCCAGGCAGCCGATGGTGAAGATTTGGAGATCCTAGCTTGGACCGTTTTTGCCTGATCCACCCGTGTGACAGACAGGCGGACAGACAGACGGACAGACAGACAGAATTGCGATAGCTAAGACACGCTATAGCAGTACCTGCTTTCGCGTGTAAAAATTGCAAATTTTTCCCAACCCCCTCTCATTTAGCACCCTCCTTTGGGGTGACTCCCTTCGAATTTATAGAAACGCTTTACAGTTCCTGAAACTGGAGTCTTCCAGGCAGCCGACAGTGAAGATTTGGTGATCCTAGCTTGCACCGTTTTTGACTGATCCACCCGTGTGACAGATGGACAGACAGAATTGTGATGGCTAAGTTGCGCTGAAAGCAATAGCTGCTTTTGCACGTAATAAAATTACAAAGCTGTACAGAAAAAAATCCCCTTTCCACAAAAAACTTACGTACCATATCATCAGCAAAGTGTGGTAGTGAGTTGACTGCAGAAACTGGGTCAGCAGCGTACAGCGGCGGCGGTGCAGGTCGGTGAATCTGGGTCATGTCACGAAGTAACTGGGTCGGCATCGGATATGGCCCCGACACCACATTGCTCTGACGACGTTCAGGTATTGACGATGAAGACGAATATTGCTGCTGTTGTTGCTGTGATGCTTGTATCACTGGAGCTGCAGCCGCTGAGCCTGGGAAAATGCGCTGTGAATACCCAGGGACATTTCCCAGCCTGTAGTGGTAATCAGCAGCAGCAGCAGCAGCATCCAACCCATAGAAGTAATCAGGCAGCACGTCAGCTGCAAGCATCGCAGCTGGTACCACGCTGATACTGGTCGGCTGTCCTGGCACTGTGGGCCATGGCGGGCCTGGCTGCCGCATTGCAAGGTAAGGGTTGGACACAGACGCTGGTGCAGTGGGTGGTGAAGCAATAAATGGAGGAAGATCGGCTGCAGGGGTGGTGAATGGTGCCGGGAGATGCAAAGGTAGATAAGTGGCTGGAGTACTGGGAGGAGGAATAACAGTGGTAGAGTAATAGCCGTGTGCTGGATGACCAGTGGCAAAGTATGGCTGTGAACCACCAGCTGAGAAATACTGCACATAAACCATATACATGTCATTGCCTAGTCCGACTACACATTATAGCTTAAGACTTTTGCTGAGCCTATCATTGAACACTAGACAAGAGTTCAACTTAAGTTAACTGTAGGCTGCAAATAAAGTTCAAAAACTTAAAGTGAGTTCAGTCTCAGTGAAAGTGAAAGTAAAGATCTTAAGAGTTAAGAGCTCTTCCATGCAAATTCGACCAACTTGAGTCAGGTTAGTAATTTGGTCTTAGACCAAGCCCTAAGTGTACACTTACAGTTCCTTGTTAGTGAATATTTAATTTAACCTTGCATTATTTGACTCCAATTGTGCAAAACCGATGAACACATGAGCACAACAAGAAAATTTGTCTGCTGATTCTCATGCGAGAGTTTGGCACTATATGAAATGGTACTTAGTTACTTACTTACTTAATTAGTATCAACATATTCTACAGCCTAGACTTGAGCAACACTAATTCTAACATTTGAGCTAATGAACTGGAAAATGGCACACCAGCTACTCCTGTCTTTGGAAAAATTAACTTTAGACAGACAAACAAACAAGACTGCTTTCTCAAATAATCATCTGTTTTTAACAGCACCTGTTCCATATGTCAAAATATGACTTCTGCATTTCACAAGGTAGTGTAGCAACAGTAGTTAGGTGAGGCGGGCCAAACTACAGTCATTTGTATCGAGTCTCTTCATAATGCTGCACAACAAGAATTACTAAAACTGACCATGTTTCACGAAATAATTCAACAAATAACACAGGCACAGCTTTTTGGGGATGAGGTGTATAACTATTTACCATTTCTACTGAAAAGTGTATTCAAAGAAAAAGCCATATGACGAGCTTACAGCAGCAGTAGCAGTGGTTGCATTCTGAGTCTGATGAGCAGCCGATAGACTGTCAGTTATCCTCCGACTGTTGCCTGTCACGTCGGAACGACTGCGTGTCAGCACCGGACGCCGACGGCCTGCTGACAACTGACTTACTCTGCCGAGAGTCTGAGCACTGTCAGCATTGTCGTGATGCAACCTGTCAGCACCAGCTGCATTGTGGGATGACTGGTGAACCATCAGACTGTCGCCTGTCACGTCTGAACGACTGCGTGTCAGCACTGGGTGCCGACGGCCTGCCAAAACTCTATCTACTCCACCGACAGCTTGACCATTGTCAGCGTTGTCACGGCGCAACCTGGCAACGTCAGCAGCTGGTGACGTGTTGTGTAGCAACAATGCTGGCGAACTGTCAACAACCAGCATACCAGGATTGAGACACCTGGGCAGATACTCAAAAAACCCTTGGATTTTTGGGGTAAAACCACCTAAAACCTGACTACCCCATAGAAGTCCCAAAACTGATTAAGTTGGGTCTTTCTACAAAAAAACTGCTTTTAACCTAAACAAAACCCAAAACCACTTTGGGCTTTTTAAAAAAAACAGGTGTTTTGCAACTCAGCAGCACATAAAATTTACTGTACCGGTACACTGTTTGCAAGAACTGTGAGAAGAACACAGACATCAACCTAACAATCTGTGACTTAATACAAGCATCACAGCAACGACAGCAGCAATATTCAGGCAAAAAAATTGTGGGTGGCGCTCAAAATTATAATTCTGCCCTTAAATTATTCAAATGACTGCGATCTCCAGCCCATTTTTCAAAAAAATGTTTTTTGACTAAACGAAATTTTCCGACAAGCTAAAATTTTGGCGGTCAGTTGCCCCCATACCCTACGACACCACTGTTCCAGTGGATTTTTAGGTAAAACCACCTAAAACCATAAAAGTCCCAAAACTCATTAAGTTGGATCTTTCTACCAAAAAACTGCTTTTAACCTTAAAAAACCCTCAAAACCACATTAGGCTTTTTAAAAAAAACAGGTGTTTTGCAACTCAGCAGCACATAAAATTTACTGTACTAGTACATGTACATTGTTTGCAAGAACTGTGAGAAAAATACAGACATCAACCTAATAATCTGTGCCCTAATACATTTTGCATTTTTGCTGACCCACTAACATCCACTTAATAATACTTATGATATTACAACACTGTCCATTCATTTTCTGGTCACAAACAACTACTACCCCTACTACATTATATCTCTACCATTGTCTGTTCCAGTAGCTTACTGTCTCTTTTTCTGATGAGAAACTAAAAAGCAGCAATAGCAGTAAGAATGGTAGGAATGGTAGAATGATAAAATTGTAGTAATATGATAATATATTATGTATAATGAATTCCATAAAAATACAGGTAATAGTACTAGTGCATCATAAAATTCACTTAAGGTCAGTTATAAATATAACTGGTCTAGTCTCTGTCTAACAGTTTAGTGCTTAGCAATGTCAATGATAATAGTACTAGTGTTATTAGTAGTTACTAATAGTTTTGGTAAAAACAGTGACAGTAGCAGCGTGGAATTAATTACCTTTGCCGAGTCCTCAATGAGTGCTGTGAAGTCCGTGCCAAATGCGACTGTACAGCGTCTGGAGGTAGTGAAACAGGCTGACAATGGTGGGGCAGTGACACACCCTGGCAGAAGGGCAGTGAATTAGTCTGTCTGGGAGGTGGCAGTGCAGCAGTCTGGTGGGAGTTACACGGCCGAGGCTCCGATGAATTGGCAGAAAATGTTAAATGTGTGCCGGCTGCTACTGATGGAGGCACTTTTGGTGCTTCAATCAGTGATGATAATTTGCGCCTCTTCCTTACTGGAGCATCATCGGAATCAACCTAATAACACAAACATATCACATGCAATTGTTTCGTTATTCCGCATCCATGTTTTGTCATTTCTTTTCATTCTCTTACATTCTTTTTCGGGGTTTTTATAATGCTTGATTGTTGCAAAGTTTTGACAATAATAAAAATGGAGCAAACTTAGTGCTACATCAGCAAAGTAGGCATACCAAGTAGCTTTTCAGCAGTTTTGGAGAGAGTGAGTTAGTATAATTTATTCCAACAAATTTCGGCTAAACCTGCACAACTTTTCTTTTCTAGACATTAGATTTCTCAAACATGTTCATTTAGACTCTCTAGTATGCTTACTTTTTGACCAAAAATGACCCCAAAATCAATAGTCTGAGGCTTAATATGTGGACTGTTTCAGCTAGCTACATCCAGCATGCAGTGTACATACATCCAGGGGGCAGGGTGGTCCACAAAAACGGTTAATGACTATGGTCAGGACACAGATTTTCAAAATACTGAGATTGTTCTAGCACAACAGGAACATTTCATTTAAAGTATTCAAATGCCATACTGACTGCTGATATTGCAGAAAAGCAATTCATTTCCCCAGGTTCTAAACAAGACCCCCAATAAGAGAGCTCACAGCAGCACTCCCCAAACCTTCTAGTGGACGGGGCTTGTTGCCCCTACAAAAGAACCCTTCTCTTCCACAGCACTTTAACCTTAATTTTCACCTGTGTGAGCTTCATTGGCATCTGCCCCACAGTAAGAGAGAGCCAAACTGATTGCTACCTTCTGGACGAGGTTGTCTGTCGCTGCTGAAACGATTCTCTCTGACAAGCTGCAGTGACGACGCTGCATCTTTTCTCTCTGTCTTTATGAATGGCAGCCTATGACACATCAGAACAACACTCACATCTCATACCAGTCAGGTTTACGCTATATTTATCACTATTCTCACCTTATCCACACTCAACAAAACAGAACCAGATGTTGAATGATACCCAACTTCATATCGGGCTGCCTGACTAAACGTTTAAACCTTTTAAGTAACTGTCTGTGGGCGAAATCACATGATCACTTACTCGCAAAATTCCGATTCCACCTACATTAATCAACTGCCAAAGACGTCTAAAGTCCGAAAATAAAGAAATATTTACGATCGTTTCACGCTTTTCTAACTATTTCACAACAAATCATACATGTGCACGCAATGCGATCTCTACGTCACAGCTGTTTACTTCAAGCGTCTATCAACCAAGAACGATTATGATACCGATTGTACTGGATTTTAGTTATTTTAATTGCAATTAAATGCGACTAAAAACCCTAAATCTAACCCTAAACCCTAAACCTAACCATAACCATAACCCTAACCATAACACTATTCCTAACCCTAACCCTAAACTAACCCCAATTCTCCTAGAACGATTACGACACCGATCGTACTGCATTTTAGTTATTTTCATTGCAACTGAATGCAACTACAAACCCTAAACCTAACCCTAACCCTATTCCTAACCCTAACCTTAAAACTAATCCTAATTCTACACCTAAGTCTGAAGATCTAAACATGGTCGTTCTCGGTTTTTAGATGCCTGTGCATCTGATGTACATAATGTTTGATGTTACGTTACGTTATATTAGCAGGTGTTTATGACGTTGACTGCCATGACAGTCCAGTACGATGTTTTGATTTTGTGTGAAGTTCATGTTAAAGTTGTTAAAAAGTCTGCCTTACACAGAAAGTTAGTATGTCCGGAAATCGAATGAAACCTCTGACGACAAAGATTCATGAAATGTGCAGTAAGATGTGACTACTGCAAGATTTACAAGTAAGTGACCATGTGATTTCGCCGAATTGCGATCAGTATGGTACTGCACTGATAAGTTTGACCACGCTCAAAAGAAAAGATGAAAAAAGATAGGGTTAAATTGAACTATAGGTCCGTTGGCAATAATCGCCGTTTTTGCAACTCAAAAACTGCAGCAAATGTTAGAAACAACACTATTATGAAGAATTTACCTGTGGGACAGTGAAGATCTCCTTCGTTCTTTATACGCTGCTTATTCAGTATCTGCAGTAATCGATGGAGATCTTTCCAGCAACGGACGTATTGTTCAATTTTACGAAAGATAGGATTACTATTTGTATTAATATTGCAAACCCAGATTCAGTAGTCTGCTACATATTCCAGTAATACTAGCTAACTGCAAGACTTCTCTGATTTCAATGTGATGACATTAGGGCTAGGATTGGCATGAGCATTTGAGCATTGGCCATTGGCAGGTCGAGCTACACCCAACGCGCAGTCGCTGTACTGCCGACACAAACATTCACTCCTTAACATTCACTCACTCGTATCATGACATAAACTCACTGATCTAACAGATTTCCACTGCAATTTGTTATCTGTTCTAATACTCACGTCAGACAAATTCAGCCGACATTTAGCGACGACAACTAACGAGCCCAAAATTGTGTAAAAAATGCTGTTTTTCTGTTGAAAACTGCTACCCCCACGAACACGCCCACCTCAGTGTGCAAATATCTAGCTACGGTACGCAAGGCCGGCAGGCTGAGTCGGTCCGCGCAAGCTAGCAGGCCGCTAACTGCTAATAGTCGGTTTCTTTCACCTTCTAGCATGGTTGGAAGCATTTATCCCTGGTTGGAAGTTAATTTAATTTATAAAGCGAACAATGTCGGCGAGAAACTCGCCGAATCTGAGGCGAAAGATAGGACCATGCCTTCTAGAATATTATGGCCCCGATTTTCAGCATTTTACTGTCAAAGCCTAATCTAGATCTTGTAATGGGCAAAACGCTATTTCTTGCTCTTCAGGAACACGACTCAAAACCAGTAAAAATTAATGTAATGCCAAATTAAAAGAACAACGCCAAGACCGCAAACTAACGGTCGAGCTGTTGTCATGGTTGTCGTCCGTCTGTCTGTCCGTCACGGATGTAATGTGGCTAAAAACGGTGCAAGATAGGGCCGGTCGCTATTGCTCATTGATACGAAGTCGCATATTGGCTTTTAAATGAAATGAAAATCATCGACCTTGGATGACCTTGAAGATCACTGACAACCAGTACGGTCGGCTATCCCAGCGACAGCTGGGCTTCTTGTCACTGCAAATGTCTCCAAAACACCAAATTCGACTTCTAACCGTTCAGTCTAAACACACGACTTCACTTGACTGAGCATCCCGGCGCAGCATGTCAGCTGTGTCGGTCCTGGTGGCCGTCTGTCTGACCGTCTGTGTGAGTCTGTCTGCTTGTCTGTCTGCCTGTATCAAGCTGTATGTGCGCTGGCTCCCACGGTGCATTTCACATGCCCGCCTGGCCCCCATGTGCCGCTATCCATCTGGATATGTGCCTGAGGCGGGGTGGGACTGGTCCGCCTTGCAATCCTTCCAGATTGAACTAACGCCTAGCGCCTAATGCAACCAGCAGTCCAGCACACGATATCACCACGAAGCTTAGGCCTATAGCAGCTTTTCCACGCAGAAAGCGATCTGCTGTTGGGGACGGCTGGCTATAGCCACGATCCGTTATAGCTAAAGTACATGGTTATAGCGGACAGGAAATAAAATCTAAAACCTAAGTAAAATAATGACAGAAACCACTACGTTTTTGGCCGACCTATACGTCGAGCCTAGCGTACAATGTGTTGTCTGTCTGTCATCAGTAATGCATGTATTGTGGCTAAACAGCAGATCTTGCTAGAAAAATAATTACACGATATATTAGTCCAGTGCCACCGCTCTTCGCGCACAAAATTTCAGCGATCCAGTGCAAGGGATACACCTTCAAATTTGGGAAGAAAGATGGGGTAAAATATGCGTTTTTCAACCAACAAATCGACGTATCTCAGAAACGGTGAGAGTCTCGAGAGATAGAGCCAAGGTTTGATCTCTAATATAGGAAGTCGCATAACCCTTTCAGATGACACGAAAATCATCGACCTTGACCTTAAAGGGTCATTACGTACTCTGCTATGCTAATCGTGTCGCTTAAACGGCACGTCGTATGGGGTCGGCGATGGTACCGCACCGTTGGATAAGGCGATGACGAGTTGATAATAGGCTGTCAATAGTAACCATGTCTTTATCGGCAGTGGTTTGGCCGCAATTTTGAATGTAAAGTTACTGCCTGCAGCCGTCACCCATGTGCGCTGATCGAAGTACTATTTCGTATCCTAGCGTCCATTGTAGCGTTAGGTAAGGCAATGTACGTCAAGATAACGTGTATGGGAGTGCAGTCACTCTGGAAAATCGCAGTCTTTCCGGGACCGCCAGTCGGACGCTGGCCTTCGGATATAGGAGGTACGGTCGGCCTACCCTAGCGACAGCTGAGTTTCTTGTCCAGTCTATGTCTTCCCGCTAATGTGACGTGCTTGTGTAACGTCACAAAACCTTTACCTCCTCTCTCCCCTCGTCACAATAATGTAAACCCCTTTTCTCCCCTCTCATGAGCGTGACGTCATTTATAAACCGCCCCAAATAGCAAAATGGCCGGTTGGTCTGGCATGCAAACTGAGACAGCTGCTGGAAGCATTTTTCCACGAAAGAAAGACCAGCATAGACACACGAATAGACGTGTGGCTATCTCGGGGGCAGCTGGCTGCTACGACTATTTTTACCAGTCCAGCAGTCGACAAGCAAGGCTAAGCTACTGGCTCACGTATTACACCAGACAGCCTTAGCAATAGCTTGCTCCTCCTGAAGTACAGACTTGTGTGAATTAAGGACTGTGTTGTGTCACAACGTATCAACGAACTTAGTCTCAAAGAACTAGAAATGCAGATTAACCGGTTTAACTTTTTCTGTATTTTTCGCACACGCTTCGCCTGCGCGTATAAAGCAACTGGCAGGTCTGCCAGGTTTGGGGCATCTCTATCCGAGAAGCCTGCAGTGAGAGATACAAAGGCAGACCGTGGACGCGTTCTAGAACGCGGTCCGATGTCTTTGACCTTCAGACCGACCGTTCCAAGCAATTTGTCACAACGCTCTCGTAAAGCCCTTATGTACACTGTGTAAGTGACGGTGATTTCTGTTCGATGCGTGCTGACTTGCGTAGAATAGATCAACGGATGGATAGATTCGTATTACTCCAGCTCAGTAACTATGTGGAAATCAGACATGCCGAAATAGCCGAACATCGGTGGAAAGATAACTATAATACGTGAAACGTAACTTTTTTCAGATCACGCAGTCGTTAGAATTCGGTTTTAGAACGGTCAGGCGAGAAGTAGTCAACTGTATTGTGAGCGTTCAGGCCACACGATCATCAAACACTCGGGAAGGGGAGGGTAGTCAGCGCCAGCCCAAGTCGACTAGGCTGCAACAACGAATCCGATATGTTTCACAACCGACCCGCGGCGCTGGCTTTTTTAGGCAGAGAGCGATTGCTCCGCATATAATACACAGTTTAGACAGACTGAAAAAAAACAGAAAAGATAACACACATCGTAAGAGAGAGTTCGCTAGATCTAATTAAAGTGAACGGCAAAGACAGAAAAAAAACATGGGTTTTGCGAAGTTTTTGAAAAGTTTTTGTGACGTTTTAAAGATTTTTGTTTTAGTGTAGCCTTTTAGCCTACAAGAAAGACGGGACAAAATTTTTAAGACCCATCGAAGAACATCTCAATGCTTTCAGTTTCATCGTTCTCCTTCTCACATCGTTTTTATTGAGTGAATCACGTAATGTTAAAACTCAAAACTCAGGATTAAAATATGAAATTTAATCTATTATAAATTGCACAACAAATAAAGCTTTTACAAAGTTCTGCTACATGTAAACCTGCCCCCGTTCACACATCGAAACAGCCCAGGGCGGCGGACGCCCGACCGAGCAAAAATGCGCCATAAAAAGGTTGGCTATATGAAGTTCGCTGCGGGAGGGTGGGGGTACCCGCACCAGGGTGCCGGGATAGTGGGTGAGTGTGAAGAAAAAGAGGGGGTTGAGATAGCGGACACTGCGCGCGGGGGGTGATCTGATTAAAGGTCGGACAACCCCCGTGACAAAACTCCCCAGAACCTCTCCATAGCGATAGCGAGTTGTATCCTTCAAAACCGATTAGATCAGTATATCGGTACCGGTAACTGGAACTTTCGTACCCAAGAACTTTCGTTCCCTAACACTGATTATTAGGCATATACTGTACACAATTTTTGACGCGCCTACAGGCGACATTGTGCGCTTTTATATAAATGTATTTAGACCTACCTACTTACTGTAGGCGTCTTTGGTACCATTGTCGTCTGTCTGTCGTCCGTCCGTCTGTCCGTAACGGATGTATTGTGGATAAGCGTTCGGTCATAGAGAAAAACTTTTTGCAAAGATAATTAGTTCTGAAAATCATCAATCGTGGATGACCTTGAAAATCAGTACTGCAACAGGAACTGCATAAGCTGTAGCGCGTCTTCTCCATAGGTTACTATTAATCACTAATAGGAAGTCGTACAATGGCTCTCGATTGGCGTCAAATTCAATGACCTTGAATGACCTTGAACGCCAAAATAGAGAGTTTTGTAGATTTTTTGGCGATTTCGGGCTGCGACACAAGTTTATGTCATTCACAAAGTGGCGCCACGGAACTATCGTTAGCCTATGCGATCCAGGTAGAAACCCAATTTTCAGCTAAACTACTGAACCGGAACTGCTATAGGCTTTCGCGCGTCTTGTGAGCATTAGCTCAATTTCTTGTTTTCCTTTTGGGAACGAAAGTTCCAGGGGACGAAAGTTCCTGGGAACGAAGATTCCACGAATCAGTATATCGCCAGATATTTTTTATTTGCAATCTACCTGAATATCGCACCAAGGCTTGGTGACGTACTGTATGGGGGTGCCGGACTTACGATTGTGAAGTCGTGGCTTCCATATCCCGGTCGGGTCACCACAAGTGGTTAGTACTTGGATTTTGGACGGGTGACAGTCTGCGGACAGGTAAACCATCTACGTATGAATTATAGCCAACACCAATCTCAACTCAGCCTTCCATCCCTCCGCAGTAGCCTATCTGGCTGGGTAAAAACGGAAAATTAACACTGTGATCCCATAAGGCACGTGACTCTTCGTAACTCTGCTAGGTGTTTTCCATAGAGCTTACAGTATACACGACCATTTAGATTTCACGTTCGCTGGCGCGGCAATTTGTAGTCGAAATTTGAACGGGTGTGTGTAGGCCTAATTAAAATATGAAATATTTTGTCATCTTTTTGTTGGCGTGATAGCAATTCATACGCTATGTAACTTGTCCTCCCCTAGTAACTATGATTTTTCTCATTGTCTACAATTGACACACACAGCTGAATGTCGTCAACTGTGGCCCAATGCATCCGTCATATTCAAGATCTAAGATCTTTATGTGTATTCTAATGCACATTTCGTGTACGATATTATGCCAGTATTAAGTATTTACCGTTTTTACACGACTTGACAAATGTAGATTTTCACATTTTATTTTTTTCTTTCTTTCCTTCTACCATTGCTGGTGAATACAAATTTTCAGAGTTTCAATTATTACACGCGCATCAACAGTGACGTCAGGGGACATGATATTAAGGGGGATTATGTCCTGCTGGGGCCGTGCAGTGTCTGCAGCACGGTGTTTGATTGACAGGTCCTGTGAATGGGCGACATAGCCGGCCGCGACGACACTACAGATGAATAGATCAGTCGCTGTGCCGGTATGCCTGCGTGGAGGGGTGAAGATGACATCGTAGCCCACGGCATTTTTATATCCCACCCGCGTACGCTAACGCAGACGCCAACCGACAAATGCAAGTTTTCAAAGTTCAATCCATTTTTTCCTACACTGCAAACTGCACGAATAGTCCACTTGAATGAAAAGTTTTCTGCAATAATCCAAGTAAGCCTACATAAAATAAAGTAGTACGACTTATAGTAGAGCAATCGTTTCATTGTGCTCATAATGCCTGACAGCTGCGGTTATGCATGTATACTATAACATTTTGCCAACGACGACGTACGAGAGTAAGACCCAAAGTTTCTGTGCCTCCTGTTGTAACCTGGCGAAAAAGTAGCCTACGAAGACGGCCAGAATATTTGTTTAATTTTTGTTTTAAATGGGAATGAGATATTTCATGCCTTTACCAGTAATATTGCAGAACTGCGGATAATAAAAAGCAATGTGACACAGTGGATACTCGTGAAAGAACAAATCCAGAGTAATTCGGCAAGAAACGGAATCGCTGTCGCCAATCCATGGCACGCTACTCCTCGTTTCTATCCTCCAGTTAACGGCAGCAATCTGTATTATTGCATGTACTGGATATGGAGGATGAGCGTAAACTGCATCTGGTGCGTCTGCGTCTAGTAATAATAATATTGTAGGCCTACAGTTTCTGATCGCTCTGAGAAACTGCAGTCTTGAGTACGCCCTGTCCTGTTGTCGTACCTGTCGATGCATGTCTTGATGCAAGCGTTTTACTGCAGATTGCGTTTCTTTTCCTTAACTATATACACGGTATTTCATAAAAAACAACCCCTTTTTCATTCTTTCATAATTTACTCAAATGATGACCAATTTGCATGAAATTTTTACCAGTTGTAGCTGCGAAAAATATTAAGCTCGCAAACTAACGCATATAATGTAGTTCATGATCGTCACCACGGTATGCTGAACATACTGAATAACCGCTGACAAATCAAGAAAACTAGCCAGGAAATATAATTCTAGGAATGCATCAAGCGAACATCTCACCAACTGTGAAAGCGCGTGATCTCACGTCAGATGATGACGATAACGTTGCTGCTGATGATGATGAAGATGATGAATTGTAGTCCTAGTAGCTGTCTTCAGTCTTCTCTGAAGCTGAGCCGTTAGTTTCAGCTGACAGACCCAGTTCGTTTTAACACAACCACGTCCAGTGTTCAGAACTCCATGCCCGGCCCGGCTGTGTTCATTTAAAACCACCCACGACGATGAGCGGGGCCGCTGAAACAGGCAGCTCAGGCCAGGCAGGCACTGCTCTCTAATGACGTCTCCAGGCCGCCGCCGCCGCCGCCAATAGCTATAGTCCTACGTCGCTGCAAGTCAAGAAATGCATGCGGGCGCCCGTTTCCAGGCTGGCCGGCTGGCCGGGGTTTGGCGGGAAAATTCAAACCCACCCGACAGCTGTAGCCTGGCTGGCTGACTGCAGTGTCGCTTAGTTTAAAGGACCCTGAAGGTAGGCGGCGGCGATACGAGGGCGGACAGACACTGGGAGCAGTGTATACGTACTAGGGACGCTGGACCGGACTTAATGAGCTGGCTATTGTAAAGATTGTGGGACGATTCGTGCACTGGGAAAACAGGAGAATGAATGTCACGAGTGGCAAGTGCTGTTTTATTGCTTAATTCTTGCAACCAACAAATGACTAGAAATGCAGAGTAAACTAACTTGCATCATGCGTAGACAACGTTAGAACTCACTTAGGCGTCGTAAGCGACAAGAACCACATAACCACATAAAATATTTTCTATTTTTGGCCTATTTCGCACTAGGCGGCATTACCGCATTAGATAGGAACGGTACACGAATCGTCTTAATACCGTTCTAAACTCGTCGTCGGCTGGTCGCAGCAGCTGACAGCCACGCAGGTCTAGTCTAGTGTGACATCCTGCACACCGTATACCGACCCCCTCCTTCTCCTAGCTCTTTCCTGGGAGAATAAATAATTTCACACGAGGCCCGGGCAACGGCATCCTGCGGCCCCCACCAAGGCCCTGGCACTTTCTTGATACCGATCTGCTGCTATAACTCAGCTATACAGATATTCCGCCTATTTTCACTGAACAACTTTATATGCCACACGATAAATTTCCACTTTACCGCAGTCCCCATCGTAGCCTATGTGTTAGGCGACGGTTTTTATGGGCGTTGCTATTTCCGGCTTTATGGCGCGGCAACCGTTTTCAAGTTTCGAGATTTTGGAGTGTCAAACGTTTGGTGAGAAGCTTTGGAATTGGGTGGACAAGAGGGAGGAAATTCCAGCTTGATTTTTGCGATATTTCACGTTAATTGAAATTGCGTTGCGCCTGCCCGCTTTATTTGTGCGTTCTTCTTTTGGCTTTCATTATTTTAACACAAAAATTCGACAGTTTAGCTTTGTTTTCCATCTTTAACTGTTGCAAGCATTCATACGCTACAAATCGCTTTTTGGTTTCGTTCAGTTAGGCCTATTAGGTTGACAGAACTGCGTGACTGTTCGCTAATGGACCATTTTAACCCCAAACCACACACAGGTCTTAAGACGTACAGGGTGCGGCAAAAAAGTGGCCCCTAAAGTTTTTCGCGGTTTTCTCAGCAACCGTTTTGAATTTTAATTTGAAATTTTACACATTTATTTACTGAAACACTCTACATTTAACTGCCAAGTAAAATTTGATTCTGTTGAAAAACGACGAAGTTACAGACTTTTTAACATGACCGCTTACCGATTTTTCAGCATTCAAAAATGTTCCGGCTACAACACCAATTTAATAACATCGTTGAAACTGTTAACACAGTTAAATATTGATCAGATGCCAAAATTCCATTGTCACTGTAAATGTTCAAAGTGTTCGCCGCCAGCTCCAAGCAACAACACCAGCCTCCAGTCGCCTTATTTGAGAAATCTTTAACAGCCTTGTCGATCGGTGCCTGTGGCAGGTTGCCCCAGATAACCTAAAGCGCTTCCTTGAGTTTGGCGCTTGTTTTCAGCTTTGTTTTAAGCTTGCAGTAAACCTCCA
>Ga0056128_1006681_pt1 | contig 14558 bp, 7 predicted proteins | sample WorMetLIZISLAND2_FD_71113 | JGI IMG/M metagenome (GOLD analysis project Ga0056128, IMG submission 71113) | Marine gutless worms symbiont microbial communities from Max Planck institute for Marine Microbiology, Germany - Olavius geniculatus... ...
TGTTGAACCTACGTGATGGCTTTGATTTTCTGTTCTTTTCCGACGGCTCCACATTGTTAGATTCTGAATTGGACAGTCTCATTTTATATTTAGCATCTAGCCGTACTTTGTAGTTTATTTCCTGCTGAGTTTGTGTTGCTTTTTGCGTTTTTATTGTCGTTTCTTTTCTTCTTTTTCTGTACCTCGTGTACGATTAAATAATAAATATATATATAGGACCCATGTTGCTATTGATCATTAATAGGAAGTCGCATATTGGCTTTTAAATGACATGAAAATCATTGACTTTGAATGATCTTGAAAATCAGTACTGCAACAAGAACTGTATAGGCTGTAGCGTCTTTTCTATAGCTGGGCTTTCTGTTTTTTTGGGGGGTGACAGTTGCCCCCTTGCTACAACACGACTGATTATCGTTGTGTTTTGTGCAGAGAAGGAGAGATCACGTTACGACAAAAACATTTGGTGCGCACGCACATAGAACTACTACTACTACTACTACTACTACAACTGATACGTGAAACTGGTCGGGTGTCGCCAATGTATGTCGGACTGTTAGTTCTGCTGGTGCTTATTGCCGCTTGCGCACATAGTGACATCGCGCGGTGCAGCACGTAGACATACCATCCACTTCATTAGTCACTCCAGCTACCATCAAGTCACCGTCGGATTTTAAGCAACCAGTCATTTCGCTTTCTGCTGGGAGTGGAGTTTGAGATGACTGTGGCTATGTGATTGCCGCTTGCGCACTGCTGGGCGTCGTCTACTGCTACATTTATCACACCCGGATCAACCCGACATCGCGCTCATCTAAACATTATCTGACTTTCTTCACAACTGTCACAAACGAGAAGCTCGACTACCGCTCAGAAAACAGGGCGTCATCAGCTTGGTGCATTCGTTTCATCGCAACGCTATTCTGGGTCATCGCGCTCGTCTAAAAGTCACGTGACTTCCGGTTCCTGTCAGACGGGCGGCGGAGGAGGTGAGGACCCACTGCCTACACGCTACCTTCCTGTCTTCTTAGCAGCATCTACATCACGGAAGAATGGCCAGGCTGAGTTGCCGGCAATAATATGGGATGACTACTACTAATCAGACGGGCGGTGGAGAGAGAGGTGAGGACGGGGCAATGACGACGACCTCCAACGTCGCGTTGGCCAGCACACATCTCATGCTCTTCCGCAAGTCGTGAAGAACCTGTGAAATCAATCACTGCATGTGGGGGCGCTGAATTTGCAGAAACTGAAAATGACGAACCACGAGAGTAAACAATAGCTAAAAATGCACCACAATGAAAATGACGGACTCTGCAAATTAAGGTCATGCGTCCAGACGTTGTCGTCGGTACTTTCTTAGTAGCAGAGGTTAATTTGATACCAAGAAAATACACGTCACGTTGTTTTGCGGGAAAATGCAAACAGTTTACAAACGCTGATAACACAGACAAAATATTTTGGTAATGACGAACAGACACACACACACACACTGTTAAACATTACGCGCGTTGATGAGTTCAGAGCGCTGAAAAGTAAAAAAAGCTAGAAAACTAAAACAGTCTTTGTACAACAGACGGCAAATGAAATTACATCCGTTAATATCTCGAGTCGGGTAATGTACGGTTATGTCGTCGAAGGGGGTGAGTGGGTGAGTGTTTTATTATTTAATGCGGAAAATTAAACTTGTATTGGTTATCAGCCTATTCACAGACGGCGCCCCATTATGCCCAGGCCTGCTGGCTAGAACCCGAAATGCAACAATCATGTGCCGACAACGTGTATTCACTGAAACGTAGTCTACAGTAGATGACAACGTGTTGCAGTAACCGAAGCCAAAGCTGTCGCAGAGACTGTTTTGTGGTGACGTACGTGACGTTATTTTTGGTCACGCTTTATCCGTATTGTCACTTGACGCACCTGTTTATTGTCTGCTCTTTTAGCACCGCTGTGGCGCTGACCAAATAGTTATTATTTCGGCCAAGTGAACGCAGTGAAGGAGTGAGATAATGCGTTCATTTTTTTCTGTCTTTCTGTCTGTGTGTCTGTGCGCAGCGGCGTGACGCCATAATAACAATGACGTCATTACGTCACCAGCAGATTGTGTACTGTCTGTGACGTCACCAGCAGCAACGCGGATAGTGGTTATAGATAGGCCTATACTATAGGGTACGGTATTGAAAAACGAAACTTGGTTAATTATTTTAGCTCACAAATTCACAAAAACTATTTTGTAAACATTCAATTACCAGACAAAATCATGCAGTCTCACGAGCGTTTTTAATTATCAGATTTATATTTTATTTGTACAAAAAACTTTAAAGATCATCTAAGATCAATGATTTTCGTGTCATTTGATAGCCAATATGCCACTTTCTGTTAGTGATAAATAGCAATCTAAACTCTATCTCGCCCCGTTTAGCCACAATAGCGCGTAACGGTTTTCAAGGTCATCTAAAGTCAATGGTTTCCATCTTATGTGACAGGGCGTTTGCCACTTTTTATTAATGATTAATAACAGGAGCGTCCATTCCCCTTCAGCAACAGGAGGCAACCTTTCCCCCAAACTCGGATGCCCTCCCTCTCCCCTACCCTTCCGCTCCTTTTCCGTTTTCTCCCATGTTCTTTCCCCTTTCTTTCTGTTTTCCCTCTCTTCCTTCTCTTCTGTTTTTCCCTTCCCGTTTTCCTCTTTCTCTTCTCCCTCCCTTAAGAAGTAGGACCTCTTAATTTAGCTAGGTGTTCTGGGGAGCGCTGTAAGCTCCCCTAGTGGGGTCTGGGGCAGAGCCCCAGCCGAAATCGAATTTGGTGTATTTTAACGTTTAAAATATGACATTTGGTGCCAACAAATTTTAATTATTTTTCATATAATTAACTGACCAAATTTAGTGCAGTTTAAACAATACAGGGGCAAACAAGAGTGGCGTGGCACCAAAACTTCAAAATTAGGCTAGGCCGTAGACAAAAAAAATTTTGCTCGGGGATTGATTTTTTTCTCCCTTTCGGGCCTTTACCTCTTTTCTCTCCCTTTCTCTTTTTTCTTTTCTTTTTTTTCTTTCCTCCTGTCTCCCTTTACTCCTTCCGCTCTTCTTCCTTGTGTTAAAAGTAGGACCCTTCAAATGCAGTTGCAGTGTCTGGGGAGCGATGTGAACTCCCCCAGCGAGGTCGAGGGCGGAGCCCAGCCGAAATCAAACTTAGTGCATTTTAGCATTAAAATATGACATTTGGTGACAACAATTTTAATTATTTTTTCAGAATTAACTGACCAAATTTACTGTATGCAGTTAAAATAATAAAAGCAAACAAGGGTGGCGAAACAAATTTAAAAGTAGGGATAAGTCTGCAACTAATGTGCGAGCAAAGCGAGCCGAAATTTTTTTTAAACTGTTGTACGCAGAATAATTGTCACATTAAAATTAAAAATTCCGTGGGGCGGTTGAACCCGCTAACTTCTCCCTCTTAAATACAGCCTTGAAAATAGGGGCTAAAAGTAGTCTGCGAGCGAAGCGAACAGAAAAAAAATTGGGCTGTTGTACGCAGAATTGTCTCATTCTGTGGTATGCGTTTCTAGGCAATCTGCCACCAAAAATATTCACCCCAGTATTTAATTTTTTACTTTTCCCCTAACTTTTTCCAGGAGGCATTTGTCTCCACCTGTCAATGGAGTAGACGTCCCTCATTAATAATCACTTTGGCCGTGTCTCTCACCGTTTCCAAGATATAGCCAGTTTTTCCATTAAAAATCGCACATTTTTCCTACCACTCCTCCATTCAACCCCAAAGGTGAAAATGTCCCTCTTGCACTAGATCACTGAAATTTGACATGCCTAGGTTTAAGACACAGGGCTAATTATTCATGTAAAATTTTTTTCTTACGACTCACCGTTTAGCCACAATAAATCTGTTACAGACGGACGGACAGACAGACGACACATCGTGTTACTGATGCCGTACAGCATAGCTGTAGCGCGTCAAAAATTACTCGAGATTTTTTAAACGAAAATATTAATAATTTTATTGCGATTGGCACGTGACATGGCTTGCTAAGATGCAAGATATATATACGACTCGTAATAAAACCAGACCCCAGACATGCGCATTATATCGCAAAGCAAAAGAAACCAACCAACGCTTGCTGAGATTTGATTTTTTTCACTGTCCACACGAGACCTTTTGCGTTTTGCTACGAGAAACAAATGCACGATGAAGTAACATTGCTTCTACGCAGAACGGTATTAAGCTGTACTATAGTAATGGCGAGCGAGTGTTGAGCTTTTTTCCGCTTGTGCAGATACGCTATCTCGTAAGCCTTCCTGGATCAATCAGCCGGATATTTGTTTCCTGCACGTGTGAGTCGTAACAGCGGCTATTTGTCATTTAATATCTCTCGAATAATCTTATAGACCTTCGTGTTGGTGATGCTACGCACTACACAGCAAGCGTTTAAAATACAGAAGCAGCTGCAGAAGCAGCAGCAGCGATGCCGTAACTGAAGATCGTTCGAAAGTGGAAGCACAGGCGCAACTTTCGGACAGTAGGCCTACGGAAACCCGTACGCGTACCCCACTTTTTGGACTTATATAAGCCTATAGTTACATTCTTACAATCCCTCGGGCTCTCGCAATCCCCGACGTCTCCCCCAAGTTTGAGTTCAAAAAGGCCCACATGGCTAAATTCAACAAGGACCATAGTAATTCAGCAAAACGAGTACCCTGATCATTGTTTTTTTCTGGCGTATGGCAGTACTGAGTAAGTCTACATTCTTTCGACATACACTATAATATTGCAGTTGTCCGTTATCTCGATTTTTACATGTTTATCGGTTTTTACCGCGCAGGCTACGAAAAGTAGGGAAGGGAAAGGGTACGGACGGAGAAGCTGCTGTAGGCGGCCTATTTGTCATATTACTGACGAGTGTCAGAGCAATGGCAGTGCCAGCTATGAATATAAAAGGCTGAAACCCTCTTCTTCTCCCCCAATGTTGGCCGATGCTGGAAGTGAATGGCGTTGATCGGACGGTGTGAGTAATAATCTACTTCCCGCCGTAACCGGAAATTTGCTGCTTTTGGCCGAAACCGGATGTCTAGCAAAAGTGTTTATGCTTCGCCATAGGCCTATACATTCGGTCCCGAAACCAAAGCCGAAACTATGCTTTTGTCGATCTCTACTGACAATGGCTGGAAGAATTGAATTAGCAACCTCCAATGTCTTGATCGTACGTTGCGTTAGCTGACCTCTGAGCCAAACAATTTTCATCTGGCGCCGGACGCGCATTTAATCGTCCGTGTCCGCTTGGTTGGTCGCGCCCGCAGTCTCGCGGTTTCTCGCAATTTCTCGCAAAGACGGTGATTCAGCAAACGACCGAGCCTTCACTTTAGCTGTGCTGGTAATAAAGAGGAATATTAAACTGAAAACACACAGTTGGCTGTACTCGTAAAATGCAGGACGTCGGATGTCACTATAAGCCTAATGTATGTTGTACAAATAAGAATTTATGGCCAATTACTCACATACGACGCCGACGAGCCTCAACTCAATTTAGATGTTGAGTTGAGTAGCGTCGTGGTGCGAACTCGAATTGCCGACGCAACTCAATTCAGCTCAACTGCTCAGCCAGGCTAGCAAACAACGCGTGGTCTGTGCAGCGCAGCGTGACGTCACAATGCTAATGACGTCATTGCATTGTTACCCAGTCACGACAGTTGAGTTGAGTTGTGTCGTAGTGTGAATTGGCCATTAGGCCTATGATCGTTCGGTAATATGCTCGTAGTATACTGCATTTAGCGAAATAGCAATATTATGCAACCAGCTCTATAAGACGTCGCGTAATGCATTCAATTCCCGTCGTCTGTTTCCGTGCCAATAATGCTTCTGGTCAGCACAATGTCATGTGCTGTAACGTTGTAACGCTAGTCTTGGTGCGTTTGCAAAAAATCCAAGAAAACTGTCAGCGTCATTTTTCTGAATAACTTCGTGAAACATTGATCGATTTTTAGCCGACCGTACTTAAGTAACGGTCGAGCTGTTGTCATGGTTGTCGTCCGTCGTTCGTCCGTTCCGTGACGGTGCAAGATAGGGCCTAGAGTGCTATTGATCGCTAATAAGAAGTGGCATACTGGCTTTCAAATGACATAAAAACATTGATCTTAGATGACCTTAAAGGCCGTTACGCGCTATTGTGGCTAAACGGTGCGAGATAGGGCCTAGGTTGCCATTGATCATTGATACGAAGTCGCATATTGGCTTTCAAATGACATGAAAATCATCGACCTTAGATGACCTTGAAGGTCCCTGACGGCCAGTACGGTCGGCTATATCCTAGCGACAGCTGGGCTTCTTGTAATAATTTTTAGCATATGCGAAGTAGGCCCACATTATGAAGACACACGACGTAAGTGACTATTTGCCCATTTCACTTTAATACTGTTGCTACACTACTTTTTGAAATGCAAAAGTCATAGTTTGGCCGTTTACAACAAGTAATTTGAGCAAAGGCTACATGACGCGTGACAGCATAAGTCCTGCCATCTGGGCAATCAATGTACAGCGTGCAATAGAATAGTAATGCGTTTTGAAAAAGTATCCAAATTCAAAGCCTCTGTACGGAAGACTCCTTAAACCTGAGAGGTCAAAACTTAGATCGTTAAAAATGTACGTTCTACGCTAAAGAAACATCCTACGCAGGTTGTCCCTGTATATCTCTAGTAATTTCGACGCAATTCTCTCTTGAAATGTGCGTCATCGCAGCTGAAAATATATTATTGCAAAAAAAACAATAAAACCTCTTATTTTGGGGTTTCAAGGTCATTTGAGGTCCTAAGAAGCTCGACACCAGTGCTTGTTATGAAACGCAGAATGTCTGCATAGGTCTTATTGGCTTTAAACTACCCACAGAATAAAAAACCTTTTCACTTTTTACTCATATCAAAATGCTGTGATTATGATTATGATCATGTTGTATTACTAGCATCTACTCGTTTGTTATATAATTTTATATTAAATATACTAGCAGATTTGTTATTCATTGTCTGACTTGGAATATTATGATAAAAATATTACATTCCAGTCCTAGTTAAACTTTGTTAACAGTTTTGTTCTGGCCCATGGCCCTGTGCAGTTTATTATTAAGCATTTGAATGAAATTATTGAACCCCATTTAATAACTCCATGACTCATCGCGTCTGCATAACGTGAACAACAATCCATCTTGGTTATCGTCTTGTTACCAGTACTGCTGAAATTGCCGGTGACCTTGAAAAATAAATAATAGTTACTGTTTTTATATTGTACTACTATTAGTTAAGAGACTCGGCAGTAACGTGCTATTATTAGTGCAGGAAACGTGCTGCTCTTTCTTTCAGTGATGATCGAGTAGTGGTAAAATTAGCAATTTGGAAACAGAATTGTTTATGCCAAGTTCCTCTACTGATTAATTAGGGTTAGACCTAGGATTACTTTTTGACTAAATAAACAGGTATTCTGTGTAGTTAACTAATAATCCAAACTGTTCTCATGCTAACGAATGACATAACCTATAAATTGAAAATACAAGTAGGCTAATTCCTTTATTGTCAGCCAATTAAATACGAGAAGCCTAGCTGTCGCTAGGATAGCCGATCTTAATTACTGGTTATCATTGATTTTCAAGTTCATCCAAGGTCGATGTTTTTCATGTTATTTGAAAGCCAATATGAGACATGATCATAGCAACCTAGGCCCTATCTCGCACTGTTTAGCCACAATAACGCGTAACAGTCTTCAAGGTCAATGATTTCCATAGTCTGATAGCACGTATGTCACTTTTTATTAGTGAGCCGTATCTCTCACCGTTTCCGAGATATAGCCAGTTTTCGGTTGGAAAACTCACATTTTTCCTACTCGCCTTCATTTAACTTCCGATTTGAAAAAAAGAATAATCTTTCCCCTGGAGTAGCCTAGATCGCTGAAATTTTGCGTGCCCGAATTTTACACACATGGCTAATTATTCGTGCAAAAAGTACCGTTAGTACCAGGGTACATCCGTTCAGACGGACGACAACCATGCCAACAGCTCGACCTGTAGGTCTACACTCAGTGTCTACACCAATCTGTCGCCGTTTGGGCTTACTTACTTAATTTTTGGGGGCTGTAAATTATAAACAGTGTGTGGAATTCCCCACGAAATTTTTTTGTCAACAATGTTGTGGTTGTAAATTTTAGTCATTCTCCTAATTTGTATCAACTTTATTCAAATTTAGTGCATAATTTAGCAGGTAAATAAGGCATTTAGTGTGAGTGAGAAATGTCGAGTTCAGTTTGTTGCGTTTTGTGCGTTGTTTGGAGTCTGGATGTAAAAGTGAAAGCAATCAGATTGCTTGTTATATTGTTTCTGGATTGTTACTCGGCAGGGTTCCATAACTGGGACAGTGTCTACAGTGAAAAGTACATTAAGGAGAAATTAATTAAGCCGTATGGCGAGCATATACAGTTTAGTGAAGTTTGTGGCAGAAGAAATGTAATGTAATTTGTTGGAAGCAAATGGCTTCATTCATAATCAGAAATGGTATGATGACCAGAAGAAGAATGCAGATGAACACATTGTTGTTACTGCTGCGAAAATGTTGAGGGCCACTATACGAGAAGCAGCATATAGCACAGATTTTTATCTATTAACTGCAGATATCCATGGTATGGACCGTGATACGTGTCTTGCATAGCCTCATGCAAGCAATGATGTGGTGTGTCATGTGACAATGCAGCTGACAGCAGTACAGAATGGGAAATAGATGACTGAATTGCATCACTGTAAGGCCTGCATATATTTTCACACATTATCTGTCAGTATCAATAAGATTTGGATCAACAGTTGCAGTAGTAGTACTGGTTATTGTATCTAGACTGTCAATTGTATATAGCAAAACTGTGATTTTCTTCATTGCACCATATCTGGAGTTAATACTGAGTGTCATCAAGTGTCATTCACACAGTTTATTAGCAACATATATATCTCTCAGAAACTGCATTCAAAACTTTGTCTCTCTGGGTAGGTGTTGATGACAGCTGGACTTATATGTGGCAGCCCTTGTGCGATGCATGTGCAGAACAGTGGGCGGAGATGAAGCAGAAGTACTGTCAGATTCTGACGTGCTATCGACCGCAGCTCGTGGACGAGATCGACAATAGTGAGCTGCTGAACTTGCTCATCAGTAGAAACGTATTGACACGCAGACAAGTCAAGAGCATCACAGTATGTACTATACACTGGCACACACCTTTCACTGTCAGTATTAGGGTTTGCCTGAGAATGCAGGATGTGACATTGTGGGACCAAGAAAAATACAGGATCTGACATTGCAGGACCTGACAATGACGGAGCAAACTGTGTTAATGTAGTGTTGTCCAGACAACTTATAATCAGGACCATAAAAATCTATGTGAACATATTTGACTTTTTTTAACGTTGTGTGCTACATAATTACATGTTACTTTATTTACTTACATTGAGTCACTTGAGGCTAAATATTGCCTCCTAGTTCACTGAGCACTTGTGAAAGTTTTGTATATGCGTAATCATTCAATAAAGACTTAAATTTAATAGACTAATTAATTAGACTAATTATTTGGATATTTGTGTTCGTTTAATGTAAAAGGGGCAATGTTAAACTTTTGTTTCCGTTGTAGTTACCTCAGACTCCCTGTAGTCTTTGCATGTTTACAAATTTTGCGGGGCCTACAACCTGATACTGCAAAGCTGAGCACTACTTCACCACCTGGCCAACAGAGCAGGATAAAGAAAGAGGGGGTCCATCAATGTCAGGTTCTGCAATGTCGAGTCCTGCATTTTTAACACCCCCATTATTAGCACCATGGCATGATTATGCAAGGCAGACCAAACCCAAAGCAGTTAATCTAGTTATTAGGATAGTAAGCGTTATATGGCTTTTGCCTGTGCTTACTTAGGCCACCAGTAGTTCTGGTGGCTTCGGTGAATTCGGTAAAAAACTGCTTTCTGGCACCAGCCTTCAGGGCTCAGTTACTGAAACAGCATCATATCTAGTTGTTGATTTGTTCATGAACTTGTACTGTTTTCAACATGTCAGTCATTGCATGTTGCCATTAACAAGTGTATAAACATATATTTTGTACATTTATTTAGATTTACTATTTTATATACAGGTGAGGAGGGAAAGGAGGGGGGGTAAAATGTAGTGAATATGTAAAAAAAACTGTATACTGAAGCTGTGGAGTTAATGAATACGTCAGGCAAAAATGGTCACATTTTTTGTGTTTTTTTATTGAACATTTACAAATGTTTTTATTTTGAAAGTAAAAAAGCACATTTTTGACTCTAAAAATTAAGGTTTATTATGTTTATGCATTCTAGTAAACTGGCAGGAATGCAGTGAGAATGTTGTTTATGGTGCAGTGTATTGCTGATCCATACAAGCAGAACGAAGCCATCATTGATGCCTTACATCGTCGGCCGGATGAAGACTTTGACAGTTTCTGTGAGGCACTGATTGAAACAAAACAGGAGCACATTGTTAACGCTTATCTGCGACCCAGCGATGCACGTGGCATTGGCGATGCTGCAGAAGGTTGATTCGCTTATTGACTAATGTAATCTCTGTTGCTAGTGTTGACCAGCTGGGGAAGAAACACCATGTTTTGTGTAACAGGTTATAAAGCCTTGCTACCAGGATTGCTGGCATACTATACACTCTGTCCCAAAAAACGTCACATTTTGTGATTCTCCATATCTTTGCCAATTATTAACCGATTTTCAAAATTTTTTCACTGATGCATTCTGTGGATGATTATCGAAAAATGGTTATTGTATATCCTGCCACACTTTAACTGTGTTGCTACACTACCTTGTGAAATATAAATGCAAGAAAAACTAACAATAATAGACAGCAAGCACGTTGGTAAACAAAATACACTTCTGACCAAAATGCAGTGAATAATCTGTATGATGCTACACATTGTTAGATCTCTTTCTTTGGATATCTGGCATATTGAACAATGTGTTTGTTTCTGGCCTTTGTGATTTAGCAAACTTACCATTTTATCCACAGTGGTCACGTTCTCTTCAGTACGTGTATACTTCAGTCTTTCAGTTTCATGCCTTTGGTTAATGCTGCATGTTTCCCAAATATCTGTTGATAACATTTCCACTTTTTTTCTGTTGCAGTTTATCTTCAAAAATTTTGCCAGTATTCTCCAAAAAATGTATTTTTCAAACTGGTACAAGTTACAAGTTCTTAATCAGAGCCTTGTCTCCATTGCTAGATGACACATTATATCACCAGTGTATCTTCACTGCATTAAAAATTATTATTTATGACAATATTGTCTGCTTTTTTACAAACATCAGAAATGTATGTACGAGGGACACATTGTAGATGCTGGCTGTTAATAGGGCTGTATGCTAGTTTAGCTGGAGTTGTTTTACACTTCCAGCTCAAAATGCTGAAAATAGAAAGAGATTCAGTGCAATGAACCAAGCTGTTTAGGCGAAATCTTCCTTTGCTTCTTTTTGCCATTGCAGAGATGTGTATGTGTCCTTTTCTATGAAATCAACAACTTTGCAAGAACGCAGGATGACGTTATGCATTCCAGCCTGAGCTGTAACTCAAATATTCGATTCATATGAGTAATTGCTTTAATTCGAATACTAATATTTTATGACAATGTCAGTAGTTTGATTATGGATATACCCGGTGTGTGTTTGTGTTTGCAGCACATCTCAAGTCTCTCGGCATTTAACTTCGAGGTCAGTGCTTTCTGATGTGTTGTCTTATGCAGGGTTGGCAGGTTTCTGCCAAAGGTGGTTTAAATCGTGGTCAGACTGGTTAAAACTGCTTTAGCAGGAACTGGCTTTTGCCAGTTTTTGTGTAGATTTTGATGCAAAACAAATGCATTACACTACGAGCATTTTTAAAATTAACAATTTCTTGAAAGTCATTGTTCAACAGAGTTGCATTTGTGCTGTAAATGATGAATTTTGCCTCTGAAACATTAGAATTCGGTACAAGTATAACATGTTAATCAGCTTATACTGTAAAATCCTGTACATAAACACTTTTGAATACCAGTCAGTTATCAATGTAATCATGTATTCACGACCAAGAACTCAGCACTGACAATTTTAGATGCTGGGTCAGATTTAAACCTGGTTAGGCCATCTTTGGTAAAAGTATTGGGTTCTCACATAAAGTTGATTTGGGTGGGCAAACATTAGGTGGCTAAACTCTTTTGTTAATAGACCAAAGCTTATTAACTTTTTCATCGAACATTGGAGGTATTTGCATTTCTGGCTTTGCTACAGGCCACTGTACAGTTGTGCAACAGTTGCACATGTAGACAGCTTCTTAGCGAGACTTAAATCATGCATGTATTGTTGTAAATGCTGAAAGTCTCAAAGCAGTGTAGAAGATGCACAAGAAAGCACAGAGCAAAATTTGCAGTGAAGGCGTGGTAATGCAGACTAACGTTGGCTGTTGATAGGCACAAGTGAGTCCGGGGTACAGCCGGGCTTGACAATGGTTCAGGAGACGACTACAAATGCTGGAGACCAAGTGCTGACAGCCCCCGACGTTTCAGGTCTGACATGTATGATAGAATGCATGCAGGATGTTATATATAGCCTAGTGATGTTCTGTAATGTGTCAGTAGTCTGTTGGTGGTCAGGTGGTCACTGACTGATGGCTAATTTGAGCCAGGCGACACTGATTGTTGCATAGATCATGCATTTTGTAATCATGATCATTGATAACCGATGATGATTACTGAGGAATCACTGCAGGGAAACTGTATATCGTTGTAGTTTGTGGCGTTGTGAATTAATGGTTAGCATGTTGCACTAACGATCACAGGTCGCTGGTTCAACTCCCAGTCAGTACGCTGCCAGGCAGCAACTTTGGGCAAGTGGTTCAAACACATGTGCCTCTGTCACCAAGCATTAGGCCTAAAATTTGGATTTTGGAACCAGTCTAATCTTCGAGAAGGTAACTGTTCAACCCACGACACCGCTGTAAGAAACACTTGATGGTGATGCGACTGAGAGTCTAATGTATGCACTTCTGGTTGCAAGTCTACCGCTGGTTGTGTAAGCGCATATGTTTGATTTCGAATCAGACTGGAAGCTGGCTTGTTGTCCATTACCCATTGAAGACATCACAGTCGCACCTTGCACTCAGCTGTTCTACGAGGCAAACAAAGAACAGGTTTGTTTGTTCACACAGTTTGTGTCAACGGTTTGCTACCATAAAGCTGCATACAGAGCGACGTAATTGAACTGAACTGAACTGACATGATTTTGTGTTGACAAACTGACCAATGGGCAAGCAGTAATGCATTACCGTAGACACCATCTAACTGCGTCGATGACTACGTGGCAATGCTCATGTACGCGTCAATCAATGACCAACCTGCTTGCCATTGGTCAGTTCATGAAAAATTAAATCATGTCAGTTTTAGGTTGCTACGTGCCTTTATGCTTAGTCATTAACTCTAATCTTAACCCTAACCTAATAGCTCATGTGGCTACAGAAACTAATGGTTTAACAGCCATGCAGTTAAATTGAAATTTAATAAAAGTTTCGCTCTTTCTTTCTCTCTTTGTAAAGGTAAAGGTAAAGGTCATCAATTTGTATAGCGCATAGTCGCGAGCATGCGCACGCCTCTAATGCACTTTCGTCACTAACCAGAGCCACCTGCCGCACGGCCACCGTGTGCAGCCTGCAGACACAGGCTGGCGCAGCAGCCAGCCAGGCAACCCCAGTCAGCTGTACCAAGGTCCCCACCTTCCATAACTCATGTTACTTATTGTCCCACGGAGGGTAGAAGGCTGAGTCGACCTAGCTGGCAGGTTGCACACCGAGATGGTTTACCTGCCCGCAGGCGGTCATCCATCGCAGTACTAACCGGGCCCGGCATAGAGTAACTTCGTTTCAGCTGAAACACGTTACCAACTACGCCACGCCACTAGTCCCCTCCTATTTCTTTAGTTCCAGCTATACTGTACCCACAGCATTAGGCACTATGCAAGTGGTTGGTCAGATTATGGATAACAAGTTTTATTCACTTTTTTTACATTTTTTATTACTGCCACGTTTTTGAACATTTTTTTGTTTTACTCTAGGACATTTTTACATGTATGCGTGTATGTGGCAGTCATATGCGATGAGTGGAACATGTCGTGGCAAGCTGCTGTTGATCTGTAATGATGAGTTTCATGGCCATCAGTCGATGTCAGCTCGTGCTGGTGCTGATGTTGATGTACGCAACATCATGATGCTGTTCAAACGACTTCATTTTGATGTCATTTACCACAGCAACCTCACTGCGACAGTAAACACTTTACACTACTCGCTGTCTTACTAGCTGCCATTGTAATAGATCGTGCACTGTGTCTTAGAAAACCGGATATCTGCTACATTTTCAGAAAACTATAACAGTTGTGGTTCAATTTAAATTTGATTTCAGCTGTAGCTCCACCCCAGACCTTGCTAGGGGAGCTTACAGCACTCTCACAGACCTCCTAGCTGGATGTCTGGGTCTACTTCTAAGGGAGGGTGGGAAAG